>Ga0209771_1001240_pt1 | contig 16433 bp, 11 predicted proteins | sample SaaInl59LU_5_DNA_FD_184639 | JGI IMG/M metagenome (GOLD analysis project Ga0209771, IMG submission 184639) | Marine microbial communities from expanding oxygen minimum zones in the Saanich Inlet - ESP_59LU_5_DNA (SPAdes) (version 2) | ecosystem: Environmental > Aquatic > Marine > Intertidal zone... | reverse complement strand
TGTGATTTCCGTAATCATTTCCGCAAGCTTTTTTTGAATCAATTGAAAACTACCGATAGGCACGTCAAATTGTGTTCTTTCCTTTGAATACCTCAAGGCTTGATCATAACAGTCCATTGCTGCGCCCAGCGCACCCCAAGCAATACCATATCGTGCTGAATCTAGACAACTTAAAGGCGCTCCTAAACCAGAACGGCCAGGTAGAATATTTGTCTTCGGAATACGAACGTTATCAAAAATAAGTTCTCCGGTAGAAGAGGCTCGAAGAGAAAGTTTTCCGTGCATTTCAGGAGTCGTAAACCCTTCCATTCCTCTTTCAACAATAACACCATGGATTCTTCCCGCTTCGCTTTTTGCCCAAACAACAGCGACATCAGCAAAAGGTGAATTAGATATCCACATTTTGGCACCATTTAAAATAATATCGTCACCATCCTCTTTGAAGTTTGTAGTCATTCCGCCGGGGTTGGAACCATGATCAGGCTCTGTTAAACCAAAACAGCCCAGCATTTCGCCAGAAGCCAATTTTGGAAGGAACTTGTTTTTGTGCTCCTCGCTGCCGTACTTCCAAATAGGATACATAACAAGTGAAGACTGAACAGAGGCAGTTGAACGTAAGCCAGAATCACAACGCTCTAGTTCCTGCATAATGATGCCGTATGAAATTTGATCTAGACCCGGACCGCCATATTCTTCAGGTATGTATGGGCCAAAAGCACCAATCTCCCCAAGCCCGGGAACCAGATGCTTCGGAAACACGGCTTTTTCATAACAATCATCGATTATTGGAGAAACTTCTTTTTTAACCCAAGCACGAGCTGCATCGCGCACGAGCTTGTGCTCATCGGTATAGAGCTCATCTAAATCATAATAATCTGGGTGTACATACTGATCCGTTTTCATGTCTTTATGTTTTTTAACAGTGCAAAATTAACAATTATCTAAGGGCTTTCTTCTTATTTTCTATTTAATTTTGGAGCCAACACATGTACTATTTTCAACCTTTCTTTTTAGCACTTGAGCTCTTTCCAAGAGAAGTTGTTGTCAAAAACACCTTGCTGGCACTTGTTTTAGTTTGTTTTGGTTTTGTAGGCCTTTCAAGATTAAGTTGTCCAAATTTATTTTCAATTGTTTATCGTAATTACTTTTCAAACAAGGTTTATGATTCCACTTTAAACGATTCAGAAAAAATATCTCCCTTTGCTAACGCGTTACTTGTTATGAATTTAATCATAACTCTAAACGTTTGTTTAGTGTCTTTGGTTCATTCTACATTAGAAGCCGAAATGTTAATGCGCATTACATTCGGTATATCTTTGATGTATTTGCTTTTTTCTTTTGTTAGCCCAAAATTAGTTGCCGTTCTTTTTGGTGATAAACTCTTTGGTAAAACACTTGGAATGTATACGCAACAGGTATTTAATTTATCAGGCTTATTGTTACTTATTTTGGCATTATTGGCCTTATTGAATGATGCCTACAAAGAGCTTATACAATTCTTCGTTTACTTTGTGATTTTTTCATTGCCTTTCGTGAAGTCAATTAAGGGCATTCGGTATGCTAAAGTAAATAATTACAGGTGGTTATATATAATTTTGTATCTTTGCACTCTCGAAATAATGCCTGTGCTTTTGTTAGGTCGTTATTTCGTTGGTAAAATATGATTATTTAACCCCCGAATAAAATATCCGTTTTGGCCATAAAAACAATCCTTGTCTCACAACCAAAGCCAGAGAATGATCGCTCACCATATTTTGATATGGCTGAAAAACACGGTCTCAAAATTGATTTCCGCCCTTTTATTAAGGTAGAAGGTGTTAATGCGGGAGAATTTAGAAACCAGCGCATCAATCTAGCAGACTACTCGGCTGTATTATTAACTTCAAAAGTTGCGGCAGATCATTTTTTCCGAATTGCTGAGGAAACACGATTTGAAGTTCCCGATAGTATGAAGTACTTCTGCATTTCTGAAGCTGTGGCGCTTTATCTTCAAAAATACGTTGCTTACCGAAAAAGGAAAATATTTTTTGGGAAGCAAAGGATTCATGACTTAATAGATGTTTTGAAAAAACACAAGTCGGAGAAAATACTTTTGCCCTGTACAGATATTCTTAGGGATGTTATCCCAAATACCCTGACAGAAAACAATATTAAGTTTAATAAAGCAGTACTGTATAGAACGGTTGCTGCAGATTTATCTGACCTTGAAAATGTTTTCTATGATATCCTAGTGTTTTTCAGCCCGGGAGGAATAGAATCGCTATTTAAAAACTTCCCCGACTTTAAGCAGAACAAAACCCTCATTGCTGCATTTGGCGCGACAACTGCTACTGCCGCAATAAAGAATGGTCTTGAGCCTAATATTCGCGCACCACATCCAAAGGCGCCTTCCATGGTTGGTGCAATTGAGCATTTTATAAAGAGCATCGAAAAGTAATCGATTCTATAAGAGAGCTCTTCAAATTTTCAGTCTAAAGATTTATCAAGTTTTAAAAACGATCTTGTTTTATTGAAACCCCCTATTTAGTTATAAGCGTTTAGGTTACTACGAGGCAAAAGTCATATTAAGGCATAAAAAATCTCTGTTCAGAATTGAGTGTAAACATTTCGTAATTCCATATTAAAGTCTTAAGTTTACGTCACTAAAAAAAATCAAAAACATGAAAAAACTTTTACTTTCAGCATTGGTTTGTTCGGCTATGTTTGCCAACAACACTTATGCGCAACTTGCTGACGGAAGCGTTGCTCCAGACTTTACCGTCCAAGACATCAATGGAGAAACACACAACCTTTATTCTTATTTAGATGCTGGTTATTCAGTAGTAATGGACGTAAGTGCTACATGGTGTGGTCCATGTTGGGGTTACCATCAAACAGGTGCATTAGAAGACCTGTACGTAAATCATGGCCCAGCAGGATATCCAGGGGTTTCTGCAAACACGACTGATGACGTTATGGTATTATGGGTTGAAGGTGACCAAAGTACAACGCAAGCCGACCTAGAGGGCACAGGAGGAAACACTCAGGGTAACTGGTTAGCAAACACTGCTTTTCCTATTATCGATGATGCTTCTTTAAATGGCCCTTATGCAATTGCATTTTTCCCAACGATTTACACAATCTGCCCTAATAGAAGTATAACAGAGTCAGGTCAAATTGATGCAAATTCTCACTATGCTGGTATCGGAAACTGTCCACAGCAAGCGGAAGGTACTGACGCAGGGATCATCGGGTACAACGGGGATGTTGGTCTTTGTGGCGCTGGAGATGTTCCAGTAACTGTAGATATTCAGAACATGGGTACAGACGCGTTAACTTCTGCTGAAGTTATGGTTTATGACGGTGCAACATTGTTATCAACGACAAATTGGACCGGAAACCTATCGACATGGGCTTCTGAAACTGTTGATTGTGGTATTGTTTCTGTTACAGGCGCAACTACACTTGATATTGTTGTAGCTGCATCAAATGACGGCGTTGCATCAAATGATGAAACTCAGAAAGTAATTAGTGTTGCTCCACTTTCTAGCTTAGAGGTGACGGTGAATGTATTTACTGACTTCTATGCCGTTGAAACTTCATGGGCAATTAAGAATTCATCAGGTGCTACTGTAGCAACTGGAGGTCCATACACTGAAGGAACTGAGGATAACTTTGGCGGCGGAGGCCCAGATGCGAACACGACAATGACGCATCAAGTTTCTTTACCAGCGGGTGATGATTGCTATTCTTTTGAATTATACGATTCATATGGTGACGGAATGCAGTATGGAGACGCTACAAGTCCAAATGGTGAATTTGGATTTGAAATCGTATCTAACGGTGCGACGATTACAAGTGTTTCTGTTGGAGACTTTGGTGAGGCTTCTTCTTCTGATGCTGCATTGAGAACAGATGCAAGTTCAGGTATAGCTGACTTAGATGTTGCAAACATCAACGTTTACCCTAACCCAGCTTCAGATTTAGTTAACATCTCAATGGAGAATATCTCTGCTGATGCCATGGTTTCTATTATGGATCTTCAAGGTAGAGTTCTTGCGACACAAGTTGCTTCGAGCAATAGTGGAACGCAAATCATTACTTTCGCTACTGAAGGTTTTGCAAAAGGAACATATGTTGTTAATGTTAATGTTAACGGAATGACATCAAATACAAACGTTGTAATCAAGTAATTACAACCGCATAAAGATTAGGGCGCTTCGGCGCCCTTTTTTTATGCCCCATTTTTTTTAATTGCTTTTGTTACATTTTGTTAATTAGGACAATTCTATTGTCCTATACGCCTCAAAGCCCTATATTGCGAAAAATTTTAAAAACATTAAATCACAAAAATGCGAAACAACCAGATCTTTTTAATGGCCATTTTTCTTTTGGTCGCACAATTCACTTTTGCGCAAACCAAAGAAGAAATTATTGCGAATTATATTGAGAATACGGGTGGAGCCGAAGCATGGAATAATCTTAAAGGACTCAAAATGACGGCAAAAGTAAGTCAAGGAGGAATGGAAATCCCTATAGAGATGGTTCAGTTAAAAGACGGTAGACAAATGACTGTTGTGAGTTTTCAAGGCAAAGAGATTAAGCAAGGTGTTTTTGATGGAACGCGATTGTGGTCACATAACTTTATGACAATGGAGGCAGAAGAAAGCGATGCAGAGGCAACGGCTAACTTTAAGTTAGAGGCAAATGACTTTCCAAATCCATTTTTAGACTACGAAAAGAAAGGATATACAGTGGAGTTGATTGGAAAAGAAACCATTCAAGGTGCTGAAACATTTAAAATCAAATTGGTTCAAGAACCGAAAATGGTTGATGGACAAAAAGAAGAATCTGTTTCTTACTACTTTTTTGATACGGAAAATTTTGTACCCATTGCGATGCAGAGTGAAATTCAGTCTGGTCCAGGAAAAGGTATAATTTCAGAAGTTTCTTTTAGTGATTATCAAGAGGTTGAAGGGCTCTATTTCCCATTTTCAATGTCTCAAGGTGAAAAAGACAAACCAGGTCAACCGATTACTTTTACTACAATTGAGGTAAACCCTGAGTTTGTGGATGCGGATTTTGCGTTTCCAGCGAAAAAATAACTTACCGAACTTATATTAAATCTATCTGATGAAAAAACTTAGTTGTTTGGCTATGTGGTTGTTTACAGTCACAAGTCTATCTACGCATGCGCAAGACAATGATGTTGTTGATGGCGCCTCAATTTTTGGTGATATGTCAGCAAGACAAATTGGCCCAGCTTTAATGAGTGGACGTGTAAATGACCTTGAAATTCACCCAAATAATCATAAAATAATTTATCTCGGTGCAGGTGGTGGTGGCGTTTGGAAATCGAATGATGCAGGGGCCACATTCAACCCTATTTTTGATGACAATATACAATCGATAGGGACCATTACTCTAGATCCGAATGACCCTGACAAAACGATTTACGTCGGAACCGGTGAAACATGGACAAGAAATAGTGTCTCCTATGGAAATGGTTTATATAAATCTACGGATGGCGGTTCAAATTGGAATAAGATTGGCTTAGAAAACTCAGAACGTATCGCCAGTATTCTTGTAAATCCTAAAAACTCAAATGAGATTTATGTTGCGGCGATGGGGGCTTTATGGGGAGACAACGAAGAAAGAGGCGTTTTCAAATCAATAGATGGAGGGCAGACTTGGGAAAAGATTTTATATATAAATCAAAGAACGGGTTGTGCGGATCTCCTAATGGACCCAAGAAACCCAGGAGTGCTTTATGCTTCGATGTGGGAGTTTAGAAGAACGGGATGGTCTTTTGATTCGGGAGGTGAAAACAGTGCGCTTTATAAATCAATAGATGCGGGTAAAACATGGAATAAGATCCATAATGGGTTTCCAGAGGGAAAGCTTGGCCGAATGGGAATTGCCATTGCACCGAGTAACCCAGAAATCGTCTACACCGTTATTGAGGCAGAACAAAACAAAGACAAAGGTTTATATCGGAGTATAGACCAAGGAGCGACTTGGGAGCAAATGAATAATGACTTTGGTATTACGGTAAGACCATTTTATTTTTCCAGAATTGTTGTAGACCCAAAAAATGAAAACGTTATCTATAAAGGAGGGCTGAGTGGTTCTGTTTCTAAAGATGGAGGAAAAACATTTAAGAACCTGGGTAATATGCACAGTGATATTCATGATTTTGCATTTTCAAGCGTACATTCTGATTTTATGTTCTTTGCAACTGACGGAGGTGTTTACCGCAGCTGGAATGGCGGAACGACCTGTGAGATTGTAGAAAACCTTCCGCTTTCTCAGTTTTATCATATTAGTTTAGACAACGCTACGCCTTATAATATTTATGGGGGTCTTCAAGATAATGGCTCTTGGTACGGACCTTCTGCATCACCAGGAGGGATACAGGCGCGCGATTGGAATTCTGTGGGACAGGGTGATGGTTTTAGGGTTGTAAAGCACCCAACTAAGAATATTGTCTACTCAGAAATGCAAGGCGCAGAAAATGTATGGCGAATTGATCAAGATAATGAACTCATAAAAACAATTCAACCACTTCCTGTAGACGGCCACGATAAACTGCGTTTTAACTGGAATGCGCCAATGGCAGTAAGTAATACTGTTCCTGATAGAATTTATATGGGAAGCCAATTCCTGCATAAATCTGATGATATGGGTGCGTCATGGCGTATCATATCGCCAGACCTGACCACGAACGACCCTGCAAAACAAGACCAGGATAATTCAGGCGGATTGTCCAAGGATAACTCAGGAGCAGAAAACCATACTACGATATTTACCATTGCAGAATCTGATCTTGATGAGAACATTATTTGGGTTGGAACAGATGATGGAAACGTCCAAGTTACTCAAGATGCTGGAAAAACATGGACCAATACGGTAGCGAATATACCTGGTTTACCGGCAAATACATGGTGCTACCATATTGAATTAAGCACACTGGACAAGGGAACGGCCTATGCAGTGTTTGATGGCCACACTTCGAATGACAAAACACCTTATGCCTTCAAGACAACGGATTTTGGTAAAACATGGAAGAGTATTATATCGGGGGGAGTCGAAGGTGTTGTGCGAAATATTCAAGTGGACTATGTCAATCCGGATTTATTATTCTTAGGAACGGAGCTTGGATTATATATAACCATGGACGGCGGCGCTCAATGGTATAAATACACCAATAATATGCCTGCTGTTGCGGTTCATTTTATTGCTTTACAGAAAGCAACAAATGATTTAGTCATGGGTACCCATGGACGTGGTATTATCATTATCGATGATATTTCTCCACTTCGAGAATTATCCGCTGATAACATACAGAAGAAGCTCCACTTTTTTGATGCTAAGCCAACAGTTATTGATGAAAGCGCAAGTTTTTCGGGCTCCTTTGGTGCAGAAACGCAATTTGTAGGTTATAACGAAACGACAGCTGCACAAATTAAATACCACCTCAAAAAGCGTCACACTTTTGGAAAAATGAGCATGCTTATATTGAACGATAAAGGAGATACCATATCCGAATTGGGCCCAGGAAAAAGCAAGGGAATCAATATAGTGAACTGGAATTATAGGATGAAGCAACCCAAAGTGGCCAAGGGAAAAACTTTTTCTTTTGGAGGTTTTACCACACCGGTCTTACCTGCAGGTATGTATACTGTTCGTATTACAAAAGGTAAAGATGTTTTTGAGGAAAAAATAGAGTTAATTCATGATCCCAAAAGTACAATATCTCTAAACGAACGTGAGAGTAAAAAAGAGACGGTAATGGGGATTTATAATATGATTGAAGCATTAGCTTATGATGTTTACTGTGTAGATTCCTATTTGGAATATGCTAAAAAAGAAAAGCGTAAAAAGTTGACATCAAAGATGAATACACTTAAAGAAAGTATGGTGATTACATCAGGAGATAATTATGTAGGAGCCTCTGAACCGCAACTTAGAGAAAAAATGACGAACCTTTTTCAGCGTATTGAAAATAACCCCGGAGCGCCCATGGCAAATGAGCTTGAAAACTTGAATCAAATTCAGAGGCGCTACGCGGCAAGTAAGAGAGTATTGTCTGGCTTAGAGAATAAGTATAAATTGCTTAAAAAAGTAAACCTTAAAACAAAAGAAGAATACCTAAAAGAGTAACAGGAAAATCATATTAATGGTTTTCCGCTCTATTTTTGCCGTATCCATAATGACAATTGAATTCATCGAAAAAGAATCGGCGGTAGAGATAGGTTTTTATCTGCCTTTTAATATTCTACAGGAATCATTTCGTTCCATCTGAAATCAATTATACTACCTCTAATGGATTCATACTGTCCTTCAATAGCATATTCATAACCAGAACCCAGATCATTTATTCTAAGTCCGACTGCGTATGCTTCATCTTCAGCTGAGAATTCATCGAAGAGTTCGTAATCACGATTTTCGTGGGTAAATCTAACGTAATTTAAATCTAAACCCGCATTATCTTTTCCTCCACCTCTGAAATAGTATGAATAAATAAATATAGGCGATTCGTCTTTAAGGGCATCTTTGACGACAATTAGGTTTTCTTTTGCCGCTCCGTTTTTAAAAATAAGAATATTCGAAACCGTATCAAGTGACAAGGAGATGGTTTTATTGGCAATGGATTGAAATGAAAATATATTGATTTCATTAGTCGTTTGCGCACAAAAAGATTGACAGTAAATGTGAAGAAGTAAAAGGTAAATTATTTTCATATTCTATATAGAAGAATGAGGAAATAAACGTAATATATTTATTTCTGAGGTCAATAATTAAATATGGTAAAAGGATTCAGCAGGTTACTGTGAATTCAAATTGTTCAAGAAGATTTTGTACCTGCTTTAGCAGAACTCTTTATAAGCAGCAGCCAAGTTATTGGCAATCATTTCTGCTGATCCACCTTCAATATGGTGACGCTCTAAGAAGTGCACCAATTTGCCATCTTTAAACAAGGCAACAGAAGGAGAAGAAGGAGGGTAAGGAAGAAAATATTTTCTCGCCTGCGCGACAGCATCTCCATCAACACCTGCGAATACAGTCGCTAAAGTGTCAGGAGCATGCTCACCTGTCACAGATAGCTTTACACCCGGGCGCATATTTCCTGCCGCACAACCACAAACTGAGTTTACAACAACAAGAAGGGTGCCTTCATTATTTTGAATTGCGTCATCAACAGCATCAGCGTTTAATAATTCTTTAAACCCTACAGATGTAAGATCTTCTTTCATTGGCTTTACCATTTCCGGTGGGTACATTTTTTGTCTTTTTAAAGTGTGGTACAAATTTAAGGAATTGACACTAAACTTCTACATTTCAAGTCTAAGTATTTTAGGCTACACGAACAGAAACAATCATTTCGAATTTGGCAACAACCTCATTTTGATCATTTTTAGCGAGCACCTCAATGGTTTCGTTGACTCTTGATTTTTCTGCAATACTTTTATCGATAGCGGCTTTTACCAGAGGACCTTGGTTGCTTTCAAATATAATATCGCTTTCCGCTCTTTTGATGAATTCTGCATTCATGCCCTTAAAAGCAAATGAGATTTCTCTACCAATCATTTTAGAAAAGTAGAAAACTTGAATGCCTCCAGCAATATCGGCCCCTACTGCAAGGGCTCCAAAATACATTGAGTTTAGATGGTTTTTAGTACGCCTTCTGAGCTTGATCTTGACACGAACAGATTGCGTATCAATAGAAAGAAGTTTAGGGTTTGTATAACCAATTAAAGGAATTTTGACATGTCCCAATAGGAACATCAACCACCTCATTTTTCGAATAGACACGTCCATATTAATTTCCGATTAATTTTTTGATTTCATTCAGTTTGAGTAGCGCATCCATTGGGGTTAAGCCATTGATATCTACATTTTTTAACTCTTCATGAATTTGCTCTAAAACAGGATCGTTGAGTTGAAAAAAACTGAGTTGCATGGAATCATTTAAAGCCTCTTTAACTTCTTTTGAGTTTTTCCTACTACCATCAGAGTGTCTGGATTCAAGGTCTTTTAGCATTTGCTCAGATCTTTTCAGGACACTAGAAGGCATACCTGCCATTTTTGCGACATGTATACCAAAGGAATGCTCACTGCCTCCTGGTGTGAGTTTACGAATGAAGAGAATTTTTTTCCCAACCTCTTTCACAGCGACATTGAAATTTTTAATGCGCTTGAATTTGTGCGTCATTTCATTAAGCTCGTGGTAGTGCGTCGCGAACAAGGTTTTACACTTCGCTTTTTTTGATTCATGCAGATATTCCGCGATTGCCCATGCAATTGAAATCCCATCATACGTGCTTGTACCTCTTCCGATCTCATCTAAAAGAATCAAACTTCTTGGAGACAAGTTGTTTAGAATACTCGCTGTTTCATTCATTTCTACCATAAATGTTGATTCTCCGGAAGAAATATTATCGGAGGCCCCCACTCTTGTAAAGACTTTATCTACCACACCAATTTCTGCTTTTTCAGCTGGCACAAAGCAGCCCATTTGTGCCATCAAAACAATAAGTGCTGTTTGTCGCAATAGGGCACTTTTCCCACTCATATTAGGACCCGTAATCATCATGATTTGCTGTGATTCAGGATCCAACACCAAATCATTGGAGACATATGGCTCCCCCAAAGGCATCGATTGCTCAATAACAGGATGTCTTCCTTTTGTGATTTTCAATGCTTTACCTTCATTGATTTCAGGCTTACAGTAATGGTGCTTTTCAGCGACCATAGCAAATGAAAGTAAACAGTCAATGCGTCCAATGATTTGAGCATTCATTTGGATAGGATTGATATAGGAAGCCATCTCAAGAATGAGCTCTTGAAAAAGGCGTTGCTCAAGTGCAAGAATTTTTTCTTCTGCGCCTAATATTTTATGCTCATACACCTTGAGCTCTTCTGTGATATATCGTTCTGCATTAACGAGTGTTTGTTTTCTAATCCATTCCTCAGGAACCTTGTCTTTGTGTGCATTTCGAACTTCGATATAGTATCCAAAAACATTATTGAATGCAATTTTAAGACTAGGTATACCGGTACGTTCCGATTCTCTTTTTTGCATTTCGGCGAGAAAATCTTTTCCATGGTAGGCAATTTCTCTTAAGTCATCGAGCTCTTTGTTCCAGCCAGAATGAATGACTTCACCTTTACCGAATTGACCTGCAGGCTCTTCCGTAAGTGTCGTCTCTATTAAAGAGACAAGTTTTTTACAACCGTTGAGTTTAGCAAGCATTTTTTCAAGCGCCTTTGGGTGCTTCTCCCGTTCGAGAAGGGACTTGATATTTGGTATTTCTGACAACGTTCTCTTCAGGTGCGCGACTTCTTTTGGGTTTACTTTACCAACGGCAACTTTTGAAATCAAACGCTCAAGATCTCCTATGTTTTTAAGTCTTTGGGACAACTCAAAGGACAGTTCTTGATGTGTTTTTAAGAAAGAAACAACAGATAGCCTTCGTTCTATTGGCGCTTTGTTTTTAAGTGGTAAAACCATCCACCGTTTAAGCATCCGTCCCCCCATCGCAGTTTGGGTTTCATCAAGAATGTCGGCGAGCGTCTTGGCATTTTCATTGGCGGAGGATAAAAGTTCAAGGTTCCTGACAGTGAAACGATCTAACCACACGTAGCGCTCTTCTTCGATTCTAGAAATACTTGTAATATGATCTAATCGCTTGTGCTGATTTTCTGCTAAATAATGGAATATTGCACCCGCAGCTATTGTGGCTTTTGGGAGCTCTTGAATACCAAATCCTTTTAACGTTTTCGTTTGAAAATGTTTATTCAAGGTTTCTTCAGCATAGTCTTTTGTGAAAATCCATTCGTCTAAACGAAAGGTATAATGCCTATCATTAAAAAGCGTTTCAAAGGTTGATTTTTTATTTTTTTGGAAGATGATTTCGCTGGGACGAAATCCGGAAATTAATTTTTGTAGATATTCTGGATTGCCTTCAGCGATTAGAAATTCTCCTGTTGAGACATCTAGGAATGAAATACCGTGCGTTTTATCATCAAGATAGATACCACATAAAAAATTGTTTTTGCGTTGCTCAAGGACCTCATCATTAAAGGATACGCCAGGTGTTACAAGCTCGGTAACACCTCGTTTGACAATTTTTTTCGTCATTTTAGGGTCTTCGAGCTGATCGCAAATAGCGACGCGTTCACCTGCTCTCACAAGCTTCGGCAGGTAAGTGTTTAAAGAGTGGTGCGGAAATCCAGCGAGCTCAATGTGAGCTGCGGCTCCATTTTTTCTTTTTGTTAGAATGATCCCCAATACTTTAGATGCTCTAATGGCGTCTTCACCGAAGGTTTCATAAAAGTCTCCCACGCGAAAAAGCAATAAGGCTTCGGGGTGTTTGGCCTTAATAGCGTTGTATTGTTTCATCAAAGGAGTTTCCGAGCTCCCTTTTTCTATAGAAGATTTCGCCAAGTGAAATGATTTTGTAACTTTTGTAAAGTTAATGGGCTCCTATTGGAATTCAAAGCGTTACAAACGGAACTTTAAGAATAGATGAATAAAAAATTAAAACTTTGGGAACTAGACAGGAAATCTCCTGAGAACTTTAGGGCACAGCAGAAGTTTCCTATAGTGGTCATTCTCGATGATATTCGTTCACTCAACAATGTTGGGTCATTCTTTAGAACGGCAGATGCTTTTAACGTGACTAAAATTATTTTAGGGGGAATTACGGCTTGTCCTCCCCATAAAGACATTAGAAAAACAGCTTTGGGCGCTACAGAAACTGTAGATTGGGCGCATTCCGAAAATATACTTGAGGAAATCAAGGTTCTACAGAATGCAGGATACACTGTAGGTTCAATTGAACAAACAGAAAAAACCACCCTACTTCAGGATGTTGCGGCATTTGAAGCAAAACCTTATGCTTTAATTTTTGGAAATGAGGTAAATGGGGTGCGTCAAGAGCTCGTCGATGCTTCCGATTGTGTCATTGAAATCCCACAGTTTGGAACCAAGCATAGCTTTAATGTTAGTGTTTGTGCGGGAATCGTACTTTGGGAATTTTGTAAAAAGTTTATCGACTGATGCGGATTTTTCTTCTTCTTCTTCTTCTTTTTGTTCAAACTCATGTCTTGGTTGCACAGAATGCCAATATTACACTTTTGGATAACTGGCAGGACAGCAGTCTGATCAGTAATACAAGCGGCGTGCGCTACAGTGGTTGCTTTACTTTTCTTCACAATGATTTTGAGTATGCGGTACTAGGGACAACCGAAGGCGCCTCTTTTTTTCAATTAACGAACCATGATGAGTTGCATTTTATCGATGAGGTCCTAGGGTCATATGTTTCTTCTCAGGCAATAACTAGAGAATACAACCGGTACCAAAATTACATATATGCCATTGGTGATGAGGGTAATGCGAGCCTACAAATTATAGACGTTTCGTATTTGCCTGACTCAGTTCAATTGGTGAATCAAATTCAAGATGAGCGTGTTGGAAAAGCTCATACACTGCGCATAGACACATCAGAGGCGCTTTTGTATTTGTGTTCTGTGACACCAATTGTAAACAGCCAAGAACAGGGCCTAATTCCATTACGCGTTTTTTCTCTTGAAAACCCTACAGACCCAGTTCTTATATGGGAAGGGTTTGATGACCTGCCCGAGGTCCATGATATGGAATTAAGAGACGAAATTGCCATATTAAATTGTGGATTTGATGGCCTCCGTGTTTATGATTTTTCAAATCCTACAGCACCAATTTATTTGTCAAATCTTGAGTTTTATGCCGATCAAGGCTACAACCATCAAGGCAGTTTAAGTCCAGATAAGGAAACCTACGTTTTCGCCGACGAAACACCAGGAACACAGTTGAAAAAGTGTGCAGTTTCAGAGGGTTATGAGCTTCAAATACAACATACTTTTGGGGTGACAGACGCGCCCTATTTAAAGACGCCACACAACATTTATATTACCAACAACCTTGCCTATGTGGCTTATTATAACGATGGATTGAGGATTTATGATTTGCGCAACAATCCCCCTTCAGAAATTGCAGCGTATGACACCCATGCAGATCTTTTAGGAAACACTTTTTCAATGTGGGGTGCATGGGGAATAAGTGCCAATTTACCGAGTAAGAGAATTCTTGTGTCCGATCGAATTTCTGGTCTTTTTCTTTTTGAATTTAATGAAGATTTATTTGAAATGAATGCACCGATTGAAGCATTATTGGTTTTTCCGAACCCTGTGAGCTCGGATGGATTTGTGACTGTGCGTCTACCTAGTAGCGTGACCCCGCCTTTTGAGCTTAAGGTCTTCTCCACAACAGGGTCTATTGTATATGAAGCACTTATCGAAAACCAGTCTTATTTGAGCTTTCGGCCTTGTTTTGCGTCGGGTCACTACACCTTAGAAATACAACACCCAAATTCTTTTAGCGGTATGATTCATAGAAAAAAACTTGTTGTAAATTAAGTGAAGCCTATATTACATTGGTGATTACAAGGGCTTTGATTTGAACAAAAAGGGTGTTTTTATTGTTTTTATAAAGACTACCATTATCATCCATGCAAGAACACAAGAAGTACGACTATATTTTCGCTGGTTTCGGAGCCAGCGCTTGCATTCTAGTTCATGAATTGTCTAGAAAAGGCTTGTTAGACAATAAAAAAATACTCGCAATAGACCCTTCATTGAAAACAGTGAATGATAAAACCTATTGTTTTTGGTCTCGGCAAGAGGATGCAATCACAAAAGACTTTGCTCCATTAGCTTCGCATTCTTGGACTAAAATTGGAATTGATCAGGAAACACCACAAGAAATAGCCCCATTAACCTACTATCATATAAACAGCTTAGATTTATATAGTTCTGCAAAAAACATTTTAGCGCTTCATGAAGGCTTGTTTTTGAATACTGCGGTCAAAGGTTTTATCACTGCTGAATCAACAGTAATTGAGACTGAAGGGGGTTCTTTTGAGGGAGAGGTTATTTATGATGGACGGCCTCCAAGCCAAGAAGACAGCAACCCATCGTATCAAAATATTTTACAATCGTTCATTGGATATAAGATTAAACTAAATGGAAAGAAATTAGATCCTACGGCTTGCACGTTAATGGATTTCAATGTGGATCAGCAGGAACAAACACAGTTCATATATGTCTTGCCTTTTTCTGACGATACCGCTTTAGTAGAGTTGACAAGGTTTGGATCAGACCCAATATCAGAAATTGCGTCTAAGCAAATTCTAGACAACTACATAAAAACGCATTTCGGGGAATATGAGCGCATAGACAAAGAGCTTGGCGTCATTCCAATGTATATGGACCTAAAACCTCCTAAGCCCTTTAAAAATGTGGTGCCGATAGGAACAAGAGCAAATAAAGTCAAGCCAAGTACAGGTTATGCTTTTAAAAACATGTATTCACATGCAAAAGAAATAGCTAATAATGCGAAAGGAGTAAATTCACCGTCAAGGTTTCGCCTTTATGACCGTTTACTTATATTAATTTTATCAATCTGGCCAGAAAAAGGGCGTCCCATATTTCAAAGGCTTTTTGCGGTTAAGCAGACCAATTATGTATTAAGGTTTTTAGATGAAAAAACAACCTTATGGGAGGATGCTTCTATGTTTTATAGGCTTCCTGTAGGTGTTTTTCTACGGGCATCAGTTGTGCTTCTTTATAAAAAAAGCAAACCTGTTTTACGATTGTTTGTTCCTGCTTTGTTGTTTTTCGTCCTGAACGCTTTTTCTCCGAATGTAGCGAATTATGTCCTGTATGTCTTATTATTGTTAGGTTTAATTGCAGTTGGCATTCCGCATGGTGCTATGGATCACATGACAGAAGCATTGTCTAAATCAAAACACATCACAACCTCATTCGTTTTAAAATACTTAGGATTAATGGCGATGGTTTATTTACTTTGGGTTCTGTCACCATCAATTGCTGTGGTAAGTTTTATTCTTTATTCAGCTTGGCATTTTGGTGAAACAGACACCGAAGAATGGGGGATTTATTCTCCCTTAACAGGGTTTTCATGGGGTGTGTTATTTTTTGTAGGCCTTTTCTCTTCTCACATTGGAGAGCTTAATAATATTTTGGCCTTATTAAATGCAAAGACCTTAAGTGTTAATTTCAACTATGAAACGTTATTTGTAGTTGCGCTTGTTATTGCAGGACTCCTATCCTTACTGCATAAAAGTAAGCAATGGATGCTGCTTTTAGCCTTTCTAATCCTGAGTCAATGGATGCCTTTGGTTATCTCTTTTGGGATTTATTTCATTTTCCACCACTCCTTCAAAGGTTGGAAGCATTTGAAAAAAGCATTGGGTAAAAGTGATCTTTCTTTATTTAAGAACGCATTACCTTTTAATATTGGTGCTTTTGTATTGTTTCTTTTTTTCTTCCTGAATCCAGAAGCCACATTTGAGGCAAATACATCCTTTTTCTTTGTTTTCATTTCATGC
>Ga0209771_1001234_pt1 | contig 16460 bp, 9 predicted proteins | sample SaaInl59LU_5_DNA_FD_184639 | JGI IMG/M metagenome (GOLD analysis project Ga0209771, IMG submission 184639) | Marine microbial communities from expanding oxygen minimum zones in the Saanich Inlet - ESP_59LU_5_DNA (SPAdes) (version 2) | ecosystem: Environmental > Aquatic > Marine > Intertidal zone ... | reverse complement strand
AGCCGATTTACTCTTCTTAGTTATTTTGGTTCTTCCTTTACGAACTAATTGTTGAATAGTTGGCATACTAAATAATTCTTGTTTTCGTTTATATTAAACCTTTCTCTTATTTTCTAAGAGTGCGCAAATGTACGACTAATTTCTAGGTATACAAATATGAGCGAGTTATTTTTTTAAAAATGACCTTTTTAGAATGCTTTTCCTTCTTTTTATTTTACTTTTGAATCATCAATTTCATCTTATTTTGAATACAAAAACAACTTTTTACCTCCTTAGTATTTGTTGCTTCTTTTTTACAAAGGAAGTACAGGGACAGAAATTGAACTTAAAAATCTTCACTGAACAAGAAAAAAACAAGACGGAACTTACTGCAATTCAATATCAAAAAAAACATTTAGACATTACCTCCTTATATAAGGAAACATCACGCATTGAAAAACAATTAAAATCTGCTGGATATTTCAGTGTTCGAATTCAAAAATTTCTGACTTTAAAAGACACTACAAAGGTTACTTATAGTCTTGGTGAAAAAATTGAAACCGCCCTCCTATCTGTTGACTCCCTTCATTATCAATTACTCAAAAAATTCAACATAAAAAATGGGGTACTCAAAGTTGCTGCAGCCAATTTAGAGACCACTTTAGAAGAAATCACCCAGCAACTAGATGCAAAAGGATTTTCATTTGCAGAAACTTCTTTAAAAAACACCTTCGTTAAAGAAACTGTTTTATTTGCCGACCTTCAAATTATAAGTTCCAATAAAAGAACGATCAATTCGGTGATTGTGAAAGGCTTTGAAAAATTTCCAAAATCGTTTGTGACCCATTTTTTAAAAATAGATGCTCAAACCGTATTTACAAAATCAAAATTGAAAGAAATTACAAAACGACTGGAAGCAGTTTCTTTTGTAACACAAACCAAACCCATTGAAACCTTATTCAAAAAAGATTCAACACTCGTATATCTTTATCTAAAAAAGAAACAAAATAGCAGTTTTGATGGATTGGTAAATTTCAACTCCGATGCCTCTGGTGCGCTCCAATTAAATGGGTATCTCGATATAAAGTTACAGAATGTTTTTAACCGCGGAGAGGAATTAACACTCTTATGGAATCGCTTTGACCAAGAAAGACAGGAATTGAACTTGAAAACGTACATTCCGTTTCTTTACAACTCCCCATTAAGTAGTCGTTTCGAATTCTCATTATATAAACAAGATAGTACTTTTTTGAATACTGCATTTAAGACCGATTTCAGCCTCTTTTTAAATAAAAGCACTCAACTGGCTATAAATTACGATTACATTGCATCGAAAATAATAACAGCAGCATTAAATACAGAGACAACAACCGCTTTTAACAGTCAGTTTATTGGCGTTTCCTTCCAATACAAAGTCCCGCTCAAAGATGTGTTTTCAAGCCAAAAAGCACAACTACTTTTCAATCCTAAGATAGGTCAAAGAACCTCCAATTCACAAACTGAAAATCAATTAAAAATAGCACTATTGGCTTCTTATATTTTTGAATTCAACGAAAGAAACAGTTTGTCCGTTGCCAACAATTCGGGATATCTAAATTCAGCTTCTTTTTTACAGAATGAAATGTATCGAATTGGCGGCGAAAAATCGATCAGAGGATTTAATGCTCAAAGTTTGTTTGCTACTAAATACTCCTTTTTCAATGTTTCTTATCGTTTTTTAGCATCTAAAAAATCCTTCATTTATACGATTACTGATTTTGGTCAATTTAGAGACCTAAATACTTCAAAAAAAGCAGTTAGTATTGGCGCTGGTTATCAATTTTTAACAAACAATTCACAAGTGAATTTAAATTATGCTTTGGGAAAAATAAATAGCCAACCCTTTGATTATAAGTCTTCTACACTTAATATTAATTTCATAACCTATTTTTAGATCGATAAGTACACTTGAAATTTCTCAAAAAAAACTTCACTTAAAATTAACATATTTTAACTTTTTTATTGTTTTATTAATGTGGGTTAATTAATTTTATCCCGAAAATAATTCAAATTAAAAAATAAAGAGAGCATAATTTTATGCTCTCTTTTTGTTTAAAAAATACTGTATGAAATTTTTTTTTATTTACTCCTATTTACGTTTTTGATATTCAGTTGTTCACAACATAAATATCAAAAAGTTTCTATCACCTACAATGACTTATCAAAATTAAATTCAAAATCTTATCTAAAAATTGATAATCATATTATTTACCATTCTAGTAGTGCCAAGTTATTGAGATACAATAAAGCTTTACCAATGGAATATATAAATATGTTTGACTCAAAAAAAGCTGACTCACCTGTGATAAAAACTAAAAATAGCATGGTTTTAGAAGCTTTAAGAGACTCTTAGATATGAATGAATATAATTTTGATAGTATAATGTATCTTGAACAAATTAATAAAGTTATTATTTCTCGAAAAGACAAAAAAAAATAAGGTTAAATTTTTCTGATTATTATCCAGTTACTTTTAAATCCATTAAATAAAAATATATTAATACAAGAAACTTCAAACATATTTCAAATAAGAGCAACAATAGAAGCCATTGAAAGTGGTTCTTAAATTAACAAAACTTTTTTCATATGCAATTCCTAATTCTGAAACAAATGCCAACTAAAAAATTCAACAAAATGAGGGATATTAAGAGAATCTTTTAACTAGAATTTACCTAAGTAAGAGAACACCTTATACTACTAATTTGAAGTAATTTTATAAATCAAAATTAAAAAAAACACTGCCTTTACTGGTAGTGTTTTTTTTTTAAACAATTGACCTCAAGCACACTATCTTCATGTTTTTTGGAAATATTTTAATTTTTAAGTACTTTTAATAATTTTTTGTTAAAATTTTAACACTTTTTTTAGTTTTTGAATAAAAATACACCGATATTTGAGAAAATTTAATTCAAACAAAAATAAACAATGAAATCAAAGTTAAAAGGAATTCTAACGCTATTACTAGCGTTGGTCGTGCAAATTACTTTTGCACAAGAAAAAACTATCTCAGGAACAGTTTCCGAAAGTTCGGGAGCATTACCAGGAGTAAGTGTTGTTATTAAAGGAACAAGTATTGGAACGGAAACAGATTTCGACGGTAAGTACGCTATTGAAGCAAAAGCAGGTGATGTTTTAAGTTTTAGCTACATTGGGTACTTAACAACTGAAAAGACTGTTGGAACTGCAACTACAATCGATGTACGTATGCAGGAAGATGCTAATGTGTTAGACGAAATCGTTGTGACTGCATTAGGAATTAAAAGAGATAAAAAATCTTTAGGATACTCGCAACAATCTGTAAAACCAGAAAACTTAGTGAGAACTAGAGAAACAGATTTAAACAACGCATTGGCTGGTAAAGTTGCCGGTGTACAAATCGTTGGAGCACCTTCTGCTGGTTTTAGTAATTCTGGAATCCGTTTAAGAGGGCAAAGTATTTCTCTTTACATTGTAGACAATGTGAAGGTAAATAGCATCTCGGACATTAACACAGATGATATCGCAGATTTATCTGTATTAAAAGGAGCCGCTGCAACTGCACTTTATGGACCTGAAGCAAATAGTGGTATTATTGTAATTACTACTAAAACAGCGAAAAAAGGTGAAGCTACAATTACCGTAAACCACAGTTCTGCTGTTGAAAACGTTTATTTATTACCTGAATACCAAAACGAATATGGTGGTGGTTATTCTCAAGACTTCAATACTTTTAGCTATAATCCAGCACAGCATCCTGCATCTTGGTCAGCATTTGATGGACAGTCAATGGTTGAATACTATGCAGATGAAAGCTGGGGTCCTAAATTAAACGGACAAATGGTGCGTCACTGGGATTCTTGGATTCAAGGAGACCCTGAGTTTGGTAAATTGAGAGCATTTGAAGCAAATCCAAATAACATTAAAGATTTCTTTGATACTGGAGTTGTAAACAATACAAGTGTAGATTTCACCAAAGCAGGTGAAGGGTATAGTATTAAAGGTGGATTGGTAAATGTAGACAGAAGTAGTGTCGTACCAAACTCTTTTAGAAGACAAGTACAAGCATATACAAACATCCGATTTAACATTACTGATAAATTAGAAGCGTATGCAAACATTAACTACCAAGATAGAAGAACAAGAAACTTCCCAGACAATGGATATGGTAATATTGCTTCTAACATGAACCAATGGTGGCAACGTCAATTGGATATGGACAGAGTGAGAGATTATAAAAGAAATGGACAATTTGTGTCTTGGAACATTAACAGTCCTACTAACACAAAACCATTATATTGGGATTCTCCATTTTTTGAAACCAATGAAAACTTAAATTATCAGACTAAAAATTCTACCTATGGTAGAATGGGTTTAAATTATACTGTAAACGATAACTTAAATGGATATCTTGAATTAAGAAAAACATCTGCTTCTTTTGAAGCGAACGATCGTTTTGCTTTTGGTGGTTTAGGGACTACTTCATATAGCGAAAACGAGAGTTTTTCTTACAGAGATGAATTGTTTGGTATTGTAAACTACTCCAAAGACTTAACAGAAGACTTAGACTTACAAGCAAGTGCAGGTTTCGAACTTGTTACTTTAGGAGGAGAATCTTTAAGTGCAGCTACTGTGGGTGGTTTAACTACTTTAAACTTTTACAGCTTAAGTACTTCTGTTGATAGACCAACAGTTACGAACAATCAATTCAAACAAAAAAGTCAAGGTGTTTTTGCCAAAGCTTCTTTGGGATACAAAGACATTATTTTTGTAGACGGATCTGCAAGATTTGATTGGGGTTCTACTGCTAATCCAGCTCAAAACAGAGTTGAGACTTATGGAGGTTCATTCAGTTTTATCTTCACAAAATTAATCGAACAAAATGATATCATTTCTTTCGGTAAATTAAGAGCAAGTGCGGCTTCTGGCCCATTTTTCCCTTCTAGATACAGATTGACTCCAACTTTTGATATTGGTACTCCATTTGGAAGTAATGGTACTTTAAGTAGTCAAGGAAACTTTGCAAACCCAATACTTGCAGGTGGAGAAAGAGTAGATTACGAATTTGGTACTGAATTGAAATTGTTTAAAAACAGCGTAAATTTAGACATTACTTACTTTAACAGAGTAGATAAGAACTTACCTTCTGTAGTATCTTTAGATGGATCAACAGGATTTACGCAAACTTTTTTAAACAGCGGACAACAAACCTCTAAAGGTTTAGAAATTGGTGTTAATTTCTCGCCAATCAAAAATGAAACCTTTGACTGGAATGTGTATGCAAACTTTTCTACATTAACTAGAACTGTAGATGCAATTGCTGACGGTGTTGATGTAAATGTTTTATCTAGCTCTTGGAGAGGGATTCAATTACAAGAAAGAGTTGGAGAAGAATGGGGTGCTATCTATGGTAGAGCTTTCAGAAGAGATGCAGACGGAAATATCTTATTATCTTCTACAGGTGCTCCACGATATGACACCAATCAATACTTAGGAAATGTTTTACCAGACTTCACAGGAGGTTTGTCTAACAACATTCGTTATAAAAACTTTAATTTAGGTTTTGATATCGACTTCCAAAAAGGTGGAAAAGTATTTTCTGTAACAAGAATGTTTAACAACTACTCTGGTTTAGGTGAAGAAACAATTGGAAACAACAACCTAGGAAACCCTGTAAGAGACGCTGTCGCTGATGGTGGTGGTGTTTTAATTGAAGGAGTTGATGAAACGTCTGGAGCTCCTGCTTCTTACAATATCAATGCTCCAACTTACTGGGGGCGTTTATTTGCTTTACACGAAAGATGGTTATACGACGCTTCTTACATCAAATTAAGAACAGTTCGTTTAGATTATGATCTTGATAGCAAATTTTTAGTAAAAACTCCATTTAAGAAAATTAATTTAGGTGTATTTGCAAATAATGTTTGGTTGATTCATTCTGCAATTCCAGGGTTAGATCCTTCTGAAATTGAAACTAGAAATGGTGTAAATTGGACTGAAGGTGGTCAATTACCAAATGTTAGAACCATTGGTTTTAATGCAAGATTAACGTTTTAATTAAAAAAAGTATTTAAAAATGAAAAATATAAATAAAGTAAAATTACTACTACTTGCAGCATTCGTATCGTTTACTGCTTGTGATACAGTAGATTTTGGAAGTACAAATATAGATCCAAATAGCCCTAGTAATGCAGTCCCTTCCCTTTTATTGACAAATGTTCAAAGAGGAATGAGTGACTATATTGCCAGCACAACATCAAACCTATATGTGCAATACTTATCGAATGGTCAATATGATGAAGAATCAAGATATCAAACTTTAAACTGGAGTACTGATGGTGCGTATGGTTTATTACAAGATGTTTCTGAAATCATTAGAATCAATAGTGGCGAAGACACAAAAATTGCTGCTCAAGCATATGGTTCCAATGGAAATCAAATTGCTGCTGCAACGATTCTTAAAGTTTGGTATTTCCAAATGATGACAGAAAGATGGGGAGATATTCCATACTCTGAAGCAAATGATGTTGAAAACATCACAAAGCCAAAGTACGATTCTCAACAAAGCATATACATGGCATTATTCACAGAATTAGATGCCGCTATAGCAATGATTGACGGAGGAAATGGTCCTGAAGGAGACATTCTTTTTGGAGGTGATATGGCAAAATGGAGTGCATTTGCTAACACTATCAAAATGACAATGGGATTGCGCTTATCGAAAGCAGATGCTACAACAGGTAGTGCTAAATTTAATGAAGCAATGGCTGGAGGTATTTCATCAAACTCAGGAAACATTAGCTATAATTATCTATCAGAAGATTCAAATGATAATCCATGGCAAGATCGTTTTGAAACCAGAAAAGATTATTTATTGAGTGATGTGTTTGTTAATAAACTGATCGGTACAGGTTCAAATACAGCTCCAGAAGACCCACGATTGATGATGTATGCTGAAACAGCAACTACATCAGCGACGTTTATTGGAGCTCCTTACGGATTCTCTAACTCTGCAACAGACAACTATTCTTTTATTACAAATAACATCATTAACAAAGGAGATGCTCCTTTAATGATTTATACGTATGCTGAAGTATTGTTTGCAAGAGCTGAAGCTGCGGCGAAAGGATGGACTTCTGAAAGCGCTTCAACGCTTTACGGACAAGCAGTAATGGCTAGTATGGAACAATGGGGCGTTAGCGCTACCGATGCTGCAGACTACTTAGCTGCAAACCCATATTCGAACGTGGCAGATATAGCATATGAAAAATGGGTTTCTTTATATTTACAAGGATACAACAGTTGGGCTGAATGGAGAAGATTTAAAGCTGAAGGAAATGATGGAAGAATTGCCTTGGTTGCCCCTGCAGATTTATTATCAAATGCAACAGACATTCCACAAAGACATGGATACTCTGCAACTGCTGGTTCTTTAAATGAAACAAACTACAATGCTGCTGTGAGTGCACAGGGAGCAGATACATTAGATACTGTTTTGTGGTTGTTTAAATAATTCAAACAACAAAAATGTATAACACCCAACCCTTCTAAGGTTTGGGTGTTTTTTTTTATAAAACTATAAATTAATCGAAGCCAATAAACAAAAGACATACAGGTAATTAAGTTTTTCTTTATCTAAATTTTTAGGCATTTTAGATTTATTTTAAACGAATTAGTGTTAAATAATTGTTTTTTTAAGATAATTTTAAGACTTTTGGGGTTAAATAATTCAAATAATAATAAAATGAAGACAAAGTTTAATGGAATTTTAACGCTATTACTGGCGTTTGTGGTGCAAATTACCTTTGCACAAGAAAAAACTATTTCAGGAACAGTTTCCGAAAGCTCGGGAACTTTACCAGGAGTTAGTGTTGTTATTAAAGGATCAAATCAAGGAACAGAAACTGATTTTGATGGGAAATATTCTATTAAAGCTAACAACGGTGACGTTTTAGTCTTTAGATATTTAGGATATAGTGCTGTAGAAAAAACAGTAGGTGCATCGAACACGATAAACGTAACGTTGTCTGTTGATGAAGACAATGTTTTAGAAGAAGTTATCGTTATTGGATATGGTACAACTACGAAAAAAGCATTTGCTGGTACAGCATCAACTGTGAGTCAAGAAAATTTAGAAGCAAAATCTTTTTCTAACGTAACAGGTGCTCTTATTGGTGAGGTAGCGGGTGTTACTGTAATTAACAGTTCTGGTCAGCCTGGTTCTGTTGGAACAATTAGAATTAGAGGGTATGGTTCTGTAAATGGTAACAGAAGTCCACTGTATGTAGTAGATGGTGTTCCTTATACAGGAAGTATCAATTCTATTAACCCTTCGGATATCGCTAGTACTACTATATTGAAAGATGCAACTGCAACTGCAATTTATGGTTCTAGAGGAGCAAACGGAGTAGTAGTAATTACTACGAAAACGGGTTCTACGTCAAAGTCTTATATCGAAGTTGACGTAAAAACAAGTATCAACGATCAATTGATCCCAAGATACAACGTTGTAAGGAGTCCAGAAGAATACATTGGATATGTTTGGGAAGGAATTAAAAACAAGGCTGTAGTTGACGGGAGACCTGATCCAGTTGGTTTTGCAAATGCAAACTTATTTACAAACAACTATGTAGCTACAGGTTACAATATGTGGAATGTATCAAATGGTGCTGAATTAATTGATCCTGCTACAGGAATGGTTAGACCAGGAATTACAAGAAAGTATACTCCTCAGAGATTCGCTGACTTATCATTTAGCGCTGCGATCAGAACGGAAGCAAACTTAAGAATGAGTGGAGGAGCTGGAGACACAAGATACTTCGCATCTTTTGGTTATTTAGAAGACAATGGATATTCTATCAACACTGGATACAAGAGATATACAACTCGTTTGAACTTAAATACCAAAGTGAAGACTTGGTTAAAGTTGAATTCAAACATCAACTATGCATACTCTGAATCAATTGCAAACGGTCAAACCGCCGGTTCTGAAAACATTACAGAATTTGCTGATAAAATGGCACCAATTTTCCCTGTATTCTTAAGAGATGACAACGGTGAATTAGTACCAGATACTTTTTATGGTGGAAACCAATATGATTACGGTTCTACATCAGGATTTAGAGACAGACCAAATGCAAATGGATTAAACCCTATTGCATCTGCTAAATATGATTTTAACGGAACGGATCGTCACGAATTTAATGGAAACTTTAGAGCAAACATTGATTTGTTTAAAAATGTTACTGCTGAGATTAGCTATGGTGTTCAATATTTAAACCAAAAGAACAGAGATTATACAAATAAATTCTATGGAACTGGACAAACAACTCAGGGTAGTATTTATGTAACTGATTTCTCACGTTTGAGTGAAAACATTCAACAAATAATCCGATACAGCAATTCTTGGGGAGCGCATACTTTAGATGTGTTAGCTGCTCACGAAAGCCAAGCGTCTACAGATGCAGGTGGTTCTGCTGGTAAAGCATTACAAGTAAGTGCATTCTTATTAGATTTAGATAACTTCCAAGAAAGTTTAGGTCAAGCATCTGGATACTCTGGAGGATATACCATTGAATCTTATTTCAGTAAATTTGATTATAACTATGATGGAAAGTACTACTTAACTGGTTCTTTAAGACATGATGGTTCTTCAAGATTTGCGAACGAGAAGTGGGGAACATTTGGTTCTGTTGGTGCTTCATGGGTAATGTCTGAAGAAAGCTTCATCCAAAATATAGACTTTATAGAGTTTTTAAAAGTTAAAACTTCATGGGGTGTAGCGGGTGATCAAGCAGGTGTTGGATTAACATCAGGTTATGATACATTTAATGTTGGTAACTTAGCTGGAAACATTTCAATTGCACCAGGTGGTAATGGAAATCCAGACCTTACTTGGGAAGAGTCTGAAATGTTACAAACAGGTGTTGAATTTGACTTAGGTGTTGTTGAAGGATCTTTAGATTACTACAGCAAGAAAACAAAAAATCAATTCTTTAATAGAAATGTAGGACCATCTCAAGGGATCTCTTCTATTTTAGTAAATGATGGTGAGCTTGAAAACGTAGGTTATGAATTTGATTTAACAGGTCATTTAATCAACAAAAAAGATTTCTCATTAGATTTGAATGTGAATGGTGAGATCATTGAAAATAGAATTACTGAAATGCCATTGGATCCTGCAACAGGAAACCAACAAGTGCTTAACGGTGTATTATCTGTAGGTAGATCTATCTTTGATTTCTATGCACGTGAATGGGCTGGTGTAGATCCATCTGATGGAGCACCAATGTGGTACCAGTATTACGATGATATTAACAACAATGGTGTTTTTGATGCAGACGAACCAACTTCGGGTGCAAACTCATGGATTCCTGCAGATGCTGATGTAACAAATGCATCTGGTTCTATTGTTGAATATCAACAAGTTGTTCCTGGAGCAAATATCAAGAAAAGAGTAACGAAATCTTATGCTGAAGCATCAGAAGTATATTTAAACAAATCGGGTATCGCTGATATCAGAGGAGCATTTAGATTAACAGGTAGAGTAAAAGACTTTACTTTTTCTACTCAGTTTACTTATAGTTTAGGAGGTTATGCATATGATGGACAATATGGTGAATTAATGTCAGATCGTTTTGGTGCAGTTGGAAACAACTACAGTAGAGACATCGCTAACAGATGGACAACACCTGGTCAAATTACAGATGTTCCTCGTTTAGCGGATGGTGCTGATCAAAATGCAACATCTTATTCTTCAAGATTCGTTACATCAACTGACCATTTAGCATTAAACAATGTGAATGTAAGTTATAATGTACCTAGCACATTCTTAGAAGGTAAAGGATTAGATACATTCAACATATGGATGTCTGCAGATAACTTATTTATGAATACTGCTAGAAGAGGATTCTTACCAACTACAAGTGAAAGTGGAAGTTCAGGACGTAGATTATACGCACCAATGACTACCATAACTTTAGGTGTTAGATTAAAATTTTAATTTAAAAAAAACAAGAAAATGAATAAATTATTTAATTACGGATTACTATCAGCAGTAGCTTTATTAAGCTTAAGCTGTGAACCGGACTTCTTAGAAGATCCAGTATTGACCAACACAGGAACTTTAACTTCTGTGCAATTTGAAGAAGCGGCTGCTTTAGACCCTTCCCTACCTACTGGTTTAATGTCAGGTGTATATGCATTGACATTTACAACTGGTACAGGTGGAACAACTGGACATGATGATTTTGGAATGAAATCATATGATGTATTTTCTGATATGTTATCTGGAGACGTTGCCTTAAGTCAAAGTGTATACGGATGGTATAGAGCATCTATTACTGAATTTGGTGCACCTCAAGATTTTACTTTTGGTGATAACAGACAAGTTTGGAGATATTACTACAGAATCATTAGAGGATGTAACTCAGTAATCGATGGATTGGGTGGAATGGATGCAACTCCAGAAAGCCAGGCGAATAAATATACAATGGGTCAAGCGAAAGCTTTGAGAGCACATTCTTATTTTTACTTAGCGAATTTCTACCAGAAAGAATATAATGCTAGTGAGCCAATTTTACCGATCTACCGTTCTGCAACGGATCAAAATGGTCCTAAAGTGCCTGCAAGTGAGATCTATGACTTAATGGAATCTGATTTAACAGATGCAATTGCGTTATTAGAAGGTTTCAACAGAGATAATAAAACAGAAATCAATCAAGATGTAGCAAAAGCATTGTATGCTTATGTGTTGGGTTCAAGAGGTACAGATTATACCAAAGCCTACAACATGGCTGTTCAGGCTATCGGTAGCTATCCAGTTATGGTTGGTGCTGAAGTGACTGGTGGATTTAACAATGTAAATACTCCAGGATGGATGTGGGGTGTTGATTTAAATCAAGATATTGGTTTAGGTTTGATCTCTTGGTGGGGACAAATGGATTACTATAGCTATAGTTATCCAGCTTATGGAGATTTAAAAGCAATTGATGCTTCTTTATTCGCACAGATTCCTTCAGATGATATCAGAAAAGGACAGTTTTTAAACAATACTTCTTTTGCACAACACTTAATGCCTTTATTTAAGTTTTATGATGAAGATAGAGTTCACACGGGTACTTCTTCAATCGTAAAAGCAGATTATGTATACATGAGAGTTGCAGAAATGCACTTAATGGCTGCTGAAATGGCTGCATTTGCTGGTAATGACGGTGCTGCAAGAGTACATCTAAAAAACTTAGTGAGTACAAGAGTTCCTGATGCATCTTATATTGATGGATTGTCAGGACAAGCATTGAAGGATGAAATTTACTTACAGACTCGTATTGAATTATGGGGTGAAGGTAAAAGTTACTTAGCAATGAAACGTAACAAGGCAACTGCTACAAGAGGTGCAAATCACCTTTCATTTGTAGGTGAAGCTATTCCTTATAACGATGAAAAAATGACTTTTGAAATTCCAGAAGGAGAAATTCAATACAACCCTTTCATTAGCACACAAAACCAATAATAACCTTTAGCGATCGCTTTTTACAGAGGGATCGCTAATTATTAAAACTCATAAAAATGAACAAATTAAGAATACTTTTATACATGTGTATAGCTGTTTTTACATTAAACAGTTGTACGGACGAAGTAGATCCTCAAGATACGAATTTTGTAACTTTTGAAACAGAATCTTATGATTTTGGTGTTGATATCGATGGTGAAAACACTAATGAAATTAACGTATATGCTTACACGGTATCTGCTTCAGAAAGAATTTTAAATGTAGCAGTAGTATTGAGCGGTACAACTGCTGATGCAGCGGCGTATATAGTACCAACTACAGTTACTATACCTGCAAATTCAAACAGAGGAACACTTTCTGTAACAGTTGCAGATTTTAACATTAACCCTGCAGGCGAAACTATTGAAATTGGTTTTGAAAGTGAAGAAGGATTATTTGTTAGTAACAACATCGTTTTAAACGTTGCTTTAGTATGTCCAAACAACGGAATTAAAGTTAAATTAGAACTTACATTTGATAGCTGGCCAGAAGAGGTTCAGTGGAGAGTAGAAGATGCTAACGGAAATATCGTAATGGAAGGATCTCCTAATCACCAAGCATATGAAGGTGAGTATGCAGGAATGTCTGGTACTATTGAAATTAGTGAATGTTTAGCTTCTGGAAGCTATACATTAATAGTAGAAGATGATTATGCCGATGGTGGTACTGCTTTTAAAATCTTTGCAGCTGGGGTATTAGTTGATTCTTTATCAGGATCTGGATATTCAGCTTCTGGTTCAGTTGCATTTTCTATCTAGAAAGTAAACTATATATATTTTAAAACCATCTCTTCTTAGAGATGGTTTTTTTTGCGCTTAATTTAACATACCTTTGCAGCATGAAAACAGAAACAACAGAATCAACAAATATATTTGGGATTAGAGCTATTATTGAAGCCATAAATAGTGGATCTACAATCAACAAAATCTACCTTCAAAAGGGTTTAAGAGGGAGCTTATTTTTTGAGTTGAATCTTTTGATCAAAGAAAAAGGAATCACAACCAGCGTGGTACCCGTAGAAAAATTAGACCGTCTTTCTAAATACAGCAATCACCAAGGAGCAGTTGCACAGATTTCTCCAGTTGCATTTCACGATTTAGAATCCTTGATTGAAAAAGTAATCGAAACTAAAGAAGCACCTATTTTCTTATTATTAGATCAACTATCTGATGTACGTAACTTTGGAGCTATTTTAAGAACGGCAGAATGTACAGGCGTAGACGCTGTTATTGTTCAAAAAAACGGAAGTGCTCCAGTAAATGCAGAAACCATAAAAACTTCTGCTGGTGCAGCTTTTAAAATTCCGATTTGTAAAGTAGACCATATCAAAGATGCAATCTATATGCTGCAAGCTTCTGATATTAAAACAGTAGCAGCAACCGAAAAAACAGAAACATCCATTTACGAAGTAGCACTCAACCAACCCATCGCAATCATTATGGGCTCTGAGCATCGTGGTGTTAATCCTTCCATTTTAAAAATGGTCGATTTTAAAGCGAAATTGCCTTTGTTGGGAGAGATTGAATCCTTGAATGTGTCTGTTGCTTGTGGTGCTTTTCTATATGAAACCATCCGACAAAGAACTCTAAGTGACAATTCATAAATTGGAGATCACTCCTCTTTGTTAGTAATTGGTATTTTTAAATCATCATGAAGTTCCTCCGCAATTTTAGGAGGTACATAATTACCGTTTTCATCAAATAATAAATCGAATGCTGTTTCTTCGAAATAAGGTTCGATTTTTTGAATGCCTTTATTTTTATATAAGAAGGCAAATACAAGCCCAACTACAAAACCAGACAAATGACCTTCCCAGGACATACCGTCTTTAATGGGTAAAACATACCAAATCATGCTTCCGTACAAAAAAATTACGATCAAGGAAACAGCAACCAATCTGAAATGCTTTTTGAGAAGACCACTAAAGAAAACAAAACTAAATAGCAGATACACAACACCACTGGCACCAATATGATAGGATTCTCTTGCAATAATCCACGTAAGAAAACCTGTTAGGAGCGCACCATACGCCAATACTTTAAGCGCAACTTCTTTATAAAACATAAAAACACTTAAAAGGAGCATAAATAAAGGGATTGAGTTGTTGAAGATATGAGCTGTGTTACTATGAATGAAATGTGTTAAAAAAACACCTCTAAGCCCCTTAAAATCCCTAGGATACACACCATACTTATTAAAATTATATCCAAATTTAATTTCTATAAAGTAGAGCATCCAAATCACCAAAATATACAAGATGGGTATTGTAAGCATGGATTTTGAAAAATTGAGTTGATTTGCCTGTTTCATGAGTCCAAAAGTAACAAAAAATGAACCAAAGTAGATTCTTACAGATTCTGTCAGAAAACTTTGTTATTTTTACCTTATGAATGCACCATTGGCAGAAAGAATCCGTCCGAAACATCTTGAAGATTATATAAGTCAGCAACATTTGGTGGGTGAAAATGGTATTTTAACAAATCACATCAAACAAGGTATCATTCCCTCATTAATTCTTTGGGGACCCCCTGGAATTGGTAAAACCACACTAGCGAATATTATAGCTACGGAATCGAAAAGGCCCTTTTATACGCTGAGTGCCATTAGTTCTGGAGTAAAAGAGGTACGAGAGGTTATTGAGAAAGCCAAAAAAAGTGGTGGACTGTTTACCGCAAAAAACCCCATTCTATTTATTGATGAGATTCATCGTTTTAGTAAATCTCAACAAGACTCTTTATTGGGTGCTGTAGAAAAGGGATGGGTAACCCTTATTGGTGCGACTACAGAAAACCCAAGTTTTGAAGTCATCCCTGCCCTCCTCTCTCGTTGCCAAGTTTATATTTTGAATTCTTTTGATAAGGACGACCTCATCAACTTATTAAAAAGGGCGATTGAAAAGGATGTATTGATCTCTACGAAAGACATTCAACTCACAGAAACTGCGGCTTTATTGCAAGTTTCAGGAGGGGATGCTCGCAAATTACTCAATATTTTTGAGCTGATTGTTGGTGCTGAAGAAAGCATTGAAATCACCAACGAATTGGTCTTGTCTAGGGTTCAAAAGAATACGGCTCGGTATGACAAAACTGGTGAACAGCATTATGATATCATTTCTGCTTTTATAAAGTCGATACGAGGGAGTGATCCAAATGCTGCTGTGTATTATTTAGCGAGAATGATCGAAGGTGGTGAAGATGTAAAGTTTATTGCAAGAAGGATGCTCATATTGGCTTCAGAAGACATTGGGAATGCAAATCCAACAGCATTTATATTGGCAAATAATACGTTTCAAGCTGTGGCAGTTATTGGACATCCTGAATCTCGTATTATTTTGAGTCAATGTGCCGTATACCTTGCAAATTCTGCAAAAAGTAACGCTTCGTACATGGCTATAAATGAAGCTCAGAATCTCGTAAAACAAACTGGAGACTTATCGGTACCGCTACATTTACGAAATGCTCCAACAAAATTAATGAAAGATATTGGCTATGGTAAAGAGTATGCGTATTCTCATAATTATCCTGAAAATTTTGTGAATCAAGAATTTTTACCTGAAGAAATTTCAGGGAAGAAACTCTATAACCCAGGAAATAATCCACGTGAAAATCAATTTAGAGATCTTTTAAGAAAAAGATGGAAGGATAAATATGGCTATTAATTCAAACTAATCAAAAATTAGATTGAGTCCCATTTGAAAGGAAGCACTGCTCGCATTTGCCAGGTTATTGAAAGCAAAAAGAGTATCTACCATGCCAAAAAGAGAGATATTTCCTATTTGAGTAGAAATTCCGACACCTACATTATGAAAAGAATAATCTTCTACCGTATAGGTTACTTTTGCATGTAGTTTTTCTGTAAATGTCTTCTCATAGAAACCCGTTAAGGCATATTGCGGACGTAAAGGTCTCATAATGGTG
>Ga0209771_1001233_pt1 | contig 16476 bp, 7 predicted proteins | sample SaaInl59LU_5_DNA_FD_184639 | JGI IMG/M metagenome (GOLD analysis project Ga0209771, IMG submission 184639) | Marine microbial communities from expanding oxygen minimum zones in the Saanich Inlet - ESP_59LU_5_DNA (SPAdes) (version 2) | ecosystem: Environmental > Aquatic > Marine > Intertidal zone ... | reverse complement strand
ACGTTTATGACATTAGCTATATAAGTCTTAGCAAAACCTGTTAAAGTAGTACCATACTTTGTTCTATTAGCTGCGGATATTTTTTCGTTAGGCACACCAGCTTCTGTTACACCTACACTATTTTGAATCTGCTTTACAGCTTCGTTAGATACTCTACCTTTAAACTCTGGTTTAAGCTCATACACTTGACCTTGACTAGTTTCTCCTAAGCTTCTACCTTTTGGACTAGATATACCAGGTATCGCTCTAGTAACTGGTTGATAGAACTGTTTAATAAATTTATTTGATAAACCTATAGATCTACCCTTAGTGTCTTTAGAAACATCTATAATTTCTCCTTGTTCACCAATTACAGTCTCGCTAGTGGCAACGTTATAAGGAGGCATAGTTTTAATAAGCTTTCTAACATTATCAGGACTAACAAATAGTCTTTGAAGAGACTTTGCTTCAGCATCTGTTAACGTTGCTTTACCTTGTATTTTCTTACCAGGCACATCAAACAACTCCATAGAGACAGGTTCAATGAAATTATCTGCTAACTGCTTATAAGTAGGTCTCTCTCCTTCTTTAACTTCTACTATGCTAGATATTTCATCAACTTTATCTTTAGCTGGTCCGAACTTTCTAACGTCTATTTGTTCTAATACTCTTCCTTCATCTCTACTAGTTGACTCACTTGAAGAATCTTCTACGAACGATCCAACCTCTTTCTTTATGTTCTTGTCGCTAGATAAACTTTCAGAACCTTTAAGCTTACCTTCTAAAGATTTCCTAAGTATTGCAGGGTATCTAAGAGGAAGATTTTGGTTCATATATGCACCAAAAGGTACTTTTTTACCGTCTACGTTAGCTTTGTAAGAATTTATAAGCGCAGATAACTCTGCACTAAAACCTCCTATAAATTCATCATAACCTACTTTTAATTCTTCATCTATTGCTAAATCTTTACCTTTAAAAGCTGCTTTTTTTGCGAACTCTTTAATAGCACCTACATTATTTGCACCTAATCTATCTACTATAGATTGCCTAACTTCTTTATCTTTTATCTCTGAGACTCTATTAGCTCCTAGAGCTGTCATTTCTTTTACGATGTCTTCATTAATTGAAGCTATTTTTTTATTTTTATCAGATACAGTTGGTGCTTCAAGCTTTTGTGCAGTAGCTTTTTCAACTATTTCATCAATAATATCTAGCTTTTTAACGGGTTTAATCTTTTCAACCGCGGTTGTTTTTATTGATTCAGATTTATCTCTAGCTTCACTTTTTTCAGCTTGTCTTATTTTTAATTCTAAATTAGATTTTTGAGCTTCAAAATCTCCTTGATCTAGCTCAAACTCTCTATCTTTTAAATCTTCTAATTGTTCTTTTAGTTCAATAGATTTTTTAGATATAGACTCACTTACTTGTTGACCACTAGTATCTTTACCCTCTGCTGCTATTGACAGTTGTTTAGCTGCTTCTATACCAGCTTCTTCACCTTTAGAATAGCTTTTAATTAGCTCGAATAAATTCTTACCAGTATCAGCGTTTAGTTCTAGTTCTGGCATCCTTTTTCTAAGAAAAGGAACAAACTTTTCAAATGCGTTACTTACGTTTTCTTTAAATACTATTTTCTTTTCATTTATAGCGTCCGATAGTACGGTGAGATATTCTTCATAATAGTCCTTAGCTGGTCTCTCTTTGCCGTTTTTGTCATACTTATAAAAATCGTCGATACGTTCTTGTACAACCTCTCTTTGCTTAGGAGTTAGCTCACTTAAGACTTCATCTATAACTTTTATACCTTCATCTGTGATTTTACCAGTTTTATCCTTTAAGGAGTCTCTCAGTATGAAATGACCAGCCTCGTGTTTCTCAACAGTTGTATTTCTAGTAGCCGCAACAACTTTTTCGTTTACGTAGAAAACTTTATTTTTAGCATCATAAAAACCGTCACTAGATCTAGCGTCTTGCCCATCTTTTTTTATAGACTCGTATTTCTTCTGGAAATCCTCTACAGATCTTATGGACACAGACTCACCTTCTTGAGTTGCGCTTAAAACATCTTCAGCTTGGGCTTTGTTTGCCAACCTCTGCTTTAAGTATAAATCGTCTAATTTATCTTGAAGTTTATCATACTTGTAACCACCTGGCTTGTATACTTTATAGTCTTTTTCTAATCTTTGTAGCTCTTGTTCCTGCTCTTCATTTCTATTGTCTAATCTTTTAAGAACCTGTATCTGCCCTCCAATATCAAAAATTTCATCTAGAAACTTATAAGAGTCTGCTCTTTCTTTAGAACCATAAGGAGCTTTAAAACTAGTATTGTTGTTCATTATGTACTCTATACTGGACTCTCTTTCCCATCTACCTTCTAAGCTATTAGTAGACGGGTCCATACCCATTCTATCATAAAGCAAAGGCAAGGGAGTGTTAACTAAAGCGTTGTTATCTTTATCGTTAAACTTCTCACCTTTTTTCATTTTATTAATAAGTATTCTTACGCTTTCATCAGTAGGTGTTAAATCACTTTTTTCTTCAGCTTTAACCCTTTCTTTAGCTAAGTTAAGCTCTGCTTCTGCCTCTAGTATGTTGTAATCTTTATTAGCGTTTTCTATTTCTTTCTTTGCTTGCTCTTCTGTTATTTGTTGCGTTTTGAGTTTAGCATCTATACCAGACATTTTATCTGCTCTAGCAGCATCTATTTGATCTATAGTATCTTCACCTGGTTTTCTAACTGATTCAGCGTTAATACCTGTTCTTTTAGCCGCGTTGTTTACATATGTTGGGTTTAGATTCAACAAACGCAGGTCTCTTTGAGCTGCTCTATAAATACCGTTTTTATGAAATACAGATCCAACTCCGAGCGCACTCATTTTTGCAACTTCACCCAAGTACTCAAAAACAAATTGCTCTGGGTTTCTATCAAAGTAACCTTCTTCATCTTCACCTAAAGCAGCTGTCATAGCTCTAGCAAATTCAAAAGAAAAAGCACCAGCGTTAGCATTAACAAATCTGTTACCAACTCTTCTAGCTACATCTGATTTAGCTAATTTAGCTAGTATAGGTGAAAATATAGATTTAGCTGGCATAGCTCTAAGAATAGTAGAGCCTAAGGAATTACCTACACCTAAAGAAAACGCAAATTGACGCCTAGCGAAGTCTTCCTCTCTAGTTGTCTGTTGAGACAGACCGAGACTAGTCTTCCCAGTATCAAGAAGCTCAAAAGCTACAGTTTCTTCTGCACCCTTCAAAAACATGTTTCCAGATTTTCTAAGTATCTTGCTAGACTTAGCAGCTTTACTACTATTAAAAATTTTACCAGCCCATTTAAAACCTTTCTGTACGCTGTTACCTGAAAGTTTTTTAGAAGTTAATAACTCCCCGAGGAATAAAGATATATCAACAGTTCCTCCACCGACTACACTTTTCCAGTTTTGAGAAACTGCTTCACTAACTCGATCTTTGTCTACTCCTTCTAAGCCAGCTTTTTCCAAGGATTCAACAAAAATGCTGTTAACATTGGCTTTTATTTTAGGCGTAGGTTCACCGCCCGTCATGTCAAAATATTCAACTAAAGTATCTAAACCAGACTCCCAAAAACCTTCTTGCTTTTCTGAGAGAGGATCAGTATTTGTTTGCACAGCTTTGTTTAGTATAGTGTAATCTATCAAAGCTTGGTTATAAGCTTTAGCTAAAGGGTGTTCACCAGGTAGCTTGCTTAAGTTTTCAGGTAACTCACCTGTTTCTGATATTTGCTTGATTCTATTTAAATCTCCTTCTATAGTTTCTTCAGAGCCAAAAAAACCTTTTATAACATTAATTATACTTTCAGGTCTTGTTATCGAGCCGTCTTTCGTGGTGAACTCTTTATCGCTGTTTTCTTCTACAAATTGAGATATTCTATTTGATATACCAACAAGACTAGCGTAAGAGTTAGTTAACTCATCCTCTAGTTTTGATAATTCTGTTGTGTCAGCTTTTTCTGCAGCTTTTTCATTTATATAATCGTATTCTTTTTTAGATTCTTTAGGTAAATCATTGTAGTTAATTAAGTCACCAGTGTTTATATCAAACAACTTTTCAGATTCTCCTTCTCTGACAACTTCTATTTCTTTAATTATACTGCTCCTGTCTTCTTTTTTAGCTGTTTTAAGTGAAGAGTAGAGTTCTTGAAGTTTTTTATCTTTACCAGCTAGTACAGTTACACCCTGATTCAATACAAACTCGTTAGATTTATCACCGTACTTCTCTATAATACTTTCAAAAGCTTGGGACTTAGCTTTTTTAGCGTCTTCTTGTTGTAAATCTGATATAGATATTCCATTTATCTTTTCATCATTTATAAAGTCGTAGTAACTAAAACCGCCAGTTAAAAAACTACTGTAAGGTTTAAAAATACCTGTATAAGACTTTGAAGAGAATATTGGAGATATTTCTTCTATAGTTTGGTAATCTAAGCCTTCTCCAGTTGTTTTAGAATATAAATTTGAAATGTTTTCAGGAGAATAACTCCATATACTAGAACCAGCTTTGTTTAAAGTGCTAGGTATACCTTTAACATCTATATCGTACTGTTTAGCCTCTTTTGCTTCTTGCTCTGTTTTTAGTTTATCTTTTTCAGCTTTGTCTGCCGCGATGCGTTCAAGTTCTTTTTTACGCTGACGCCCTCTTACACTATAATTTCTTATACCATTTGAGTCGTAGTCGCTATTCGGACTTGATTCCGAAGAAGTACCTACCGATTTTAAATCCGTATTCTTTGGCACTTTGTTCTCTGCTGGTGTTACATTTGCACCCTTGTTTGCAACACCCTTTTTCTTTTTTTTCTTATCATCATCATCGACACCTATTCTTGATATACCAGTTTTAGTTAAGTATTCATCAAGCCCTAAATTAGACTGCTTTGCAGCGGATTCGACTTGTTCTAAAGAATATTCTTTATCGTTAAATTTAAACTTAGTCATAGTTTATTGTTTTATAGTATTGGTAAATCTGATGATTTAGATTCTAGTATTTTCTTTAACTCTCTTTTCATTTCGTCACTAGTGTTAGGCAACAGGTCTATCAAAGTTCTTACTCTAACTGGGTCATTTAAGTCGAATTTCATCGTGTCCTCAAATATTTCCTGCCCTCTTCTTTTTGATGTACTTTTTCCTGTTGAGTAAGTAAGCTCCAATACTTTAGTAGTTGGTTCAGGAGCGGGTTCGCCTTTTAATTTGTTGTCTTTATTTTTCCACTTTTCTAAAGCCTTGTCATAACCGCTAGGGGTTACAAGTTTTGCACTTGTTATTTTTCTTCCGTTAATAGTTTTATTAGTGAAGAAAGATTCAGGGCTATCGAACATATCGCTATAGAAAGAAGGAGCATCTTCAACCGCTGTGGATCTTCTTATATCTCCTTCAGTAGGATCTTTAGTTTCATTTCCTTTTGTTCCTTCTACTTCTTTTATATTAATAATGCGATCACCACTTTTTTCGAAGTGTACTTCAGACACGTGCTTGGAGTACTTGGAGATTAGTTCTTTCATAAACTCTTCTTCTTCTTTTTCGTCACTAAAAGAGTAGTCTAGTGGATAAAGATTTTTCTTTATAACATTTCCATCATCGTCTGAACCAACAGATGAGTCTTGGAAGTAGTTATATAAGGCTAGTCTTCGAGGCTTTGTAAGAGAGACAACGTTAGATCTACTTTCTGGTTCTATGTCTTTCATAAATAGATCTTTGTTAGGTTTCTTATAAGTTATTATTTCACCTTTTTCGTTTACCCTAGTTTCTTCTAAAGCTGTTTCAAAATACCTATCATTTAATTCAGTAACTGGCTTTCCGTTAACCTTTTTAAAAGCGAAAGTATTAGCTATATTCTCCATGTTTACTGTCTCATCTGGTATTGTTACTATTATCTCCCTCTCTGGATCAGCTTCTATCTCTTGTATTTGACCACTAGTCCACGACCACTTTTTACCAGAAAAAGAGTTGGTATGAGTGTATATTCTTTGCGATCCACCAGGTTGATTTAAGTCATAATCAAAACTGTTATTTCCAGAAGCACCTTTACCATACATACTTCTTACAGCGGCTAATTGTTCACTGTCGTTATAGGGAGAAATCCCACCCATAGCGTTACCTTTATCTTCCTTTTCTTGATAACCACCGCCAAGAGTTTCAAAAATAGTCAAATCATTAGTAATACCCTGAGGTAAGCCATTAAAGTTATCTCTTCGTATTCTTTGTTCACGCGTTAGTTCAACCGCAGAATCTTCACTAGCTATTGTGTCCGTGTCATTAATAAAACGTTCCTGGATGATTGGATTATTGAAAATATCTAATCTAGCCCCAGTAGCACCGTTTAAAGCTTGCCCTTGTTTATTTCTATATTCTTCTTGCTTCTTTTTATCCTCTTTATTTAGTTTAGCTGTCTCTTCTAGATCTTTAGTTTGTTTAGCTAATCTAGCTTTCAAGGAGTTTATAGAGTTTTGAGTTATACCAGTGAAGGTCTCTTGAAGCTTACTATAGTATTTAGCAGTCTCTGTATCTACGAATTGTTTTGGATTTCTATATGACATTTTCTGTGTGTGTTTTTTTATGATTCTGACTTTAATTGTTCAGCTTACGTCTCCTTAGGCATATATTTTTCCCCAAAAGCTCCGGCATCAGCCATACCACCTATTCCACTAGCTATTCCGCCAATAGCTCCAGTGATAGCACTTGTCCTAGCTTGGTTAGCGGCCATTTCTCTAGCTTGAGCACCTTCTATTTGAGCTTGAACCCTGTCTAACTGCGCTAACTCTCTTTTCTCTGTTTCACCGTAAACAAATTGTTTACCATATACGTCAGCTTGTTGTAATCGCTGAGCTTCAGACATTTGAACACCTTGAATTCTCTGCTCTTCAGCTATTTTTCTTCTTTGTAAATCTTGCTCTCCTTGAGCTCTTAACTGTTCGTTTTGAGCTTCTTGAGCTTCAATACTAGCAGCTACACCTTTTTTACTTTGTAAAGCAGCTTGAGCCAAAGCGGTAGCTCCACCTGCACCAGCTCCGGTAGCTCTAATAGTGTCTAAAGTATTTGCTAAAGCTATATCAGCTTCTTCAGCTTGCATTTCTGCAGCTTGAGTAGCGACACCTAGGTTAGCCATAGCATTAGACATTTGCCCGCTTAAGTTTTCAGCTAAACCAGCAACACTTTCTATGTCTTCATACGGATTTATAATTGGTTGTCTATCGTTTTCTAATTCATTCAACTTGCGTGCTAGTTTTGTTTTTTCTGCAGCAGCTCTTCTACTATCTCTTTTTGCTTTAGAAGCTCCAAATATACCGCTAGCGAGATTACCTGCTAAACCTATAGCTGCTCCAAGCCAACCTTGCACGTACTCTCCCGCTTCGGGAAGTTGCGCGATTAAAACATCTGTCATTTTTTTATTTTTTTTACGTTAATACGATGATTCTACATAGTTGGTAGAAACCGCGAATAATTCTTTTTTACCACCCAAGCTGTTGTCAACGTTCATTTGTACTGTAGCAAAGAAACCTTTTATTCCAGACATGTCTTGACCCCATGATATTTCTCCTGGTTGAGAAGTCGTGTTGTTTATTAGGTTGGCAAAATATTTATTTTCTTTTTTCTTGAAACTGTTTTGTAATAGCTGGTTTTGTAATTCAATAATACTAGCAGCTAAAGGAAGAGTTCTTGATATAGGCAAAGCAGAATCACTAGATGTTTGCATGGTCGACATTTGCCAATCACTACTACCTTCGTAGTTTATAGTTTTAAAATTCTTAACAAGTGACTGATTAGCATTAAAAACAAAATCAACAGAGGAATTATACTGTGTACCGTAAAAAACACCTCTATTATCTAGTGAAGAAGAGTCAAATACATAATGCTGCCATATTTTGCCATTATTTATAGAATACATAGACGTGTTTAGACTAAATATGAAGTCAGGTTTAAAGCTTAAAAAACTAGTCCAGCCATTGACACCGTCATCAAATGTAAGTGTTTTGTAAGTTCCGTTTTGTTGAATTGACAGTACATAGTTTTTATTATGTATATCCCATCCACCAGCTATATGATCCGTTGATTGTAGAGCACCTAGTTCGTCTCTAAAAAAGTCCTGCATACCATAAGATGATATTTCAGTCAAACCGTCCATAGAAAGTCTTAAAACAGCGTTTCGTTTTCTATCTGTAAAATATTTTCTATAACCATAAACAGCAAAAGACTCTGGGTTCGTGCTAATACCGTAGTTACCTGCGTAAGGAACTATCTGACCTATAACCTGTGTTGACGATGTTACAGCGGCATTACCTTCAGAAGAGTAGATAGCATCTTTATCTATCAAGGCTCTACTAACTTTATCTTCTTGAAAAACTATTAGATTCGTATCTTCTGCGTGTAGTTTCTGAATACTACCATTAGCTGGGTCAGCTGATTTTGTTATTTCTTCGCCTACGGAAAATACGTTAGTTCTATTTATACCTGTTCTAGAATTAAATACACCAGAATATATGATAGAGTTAAACCTGTGTTGTTGTTGGTTTTCTTCTTCAACTAGATATGCTTTAGCCCCAAAATCTACAGATGTGTTATTGTAGCCACCTCTTATTCTAGCTTCTTCTATGTACCAGTCTTCTGAAGAGTCAGTAGCATAGCCACCAGGTAATATAGTTTCATCAACGGGGTCAGCTGCTACTACAGACTTCATCTTCTTTAACCAAAAAGAGTTAAAATACTTTAAATTTAGTGTTGCTGGCATATTTTTATTATCACTTATTTTTATTGTTTATTACTATAAGTAGTTCTCGAAAAGGTAGCTAGCCGTACTAGTGTTGTAAGCACCGCCACAACCCTCTCTCCAAGGTGTTGGAACAAACGATATAATACTAGGTGTATCTATGTAGAATAGGTTAGTCTTGTAGCCATTAGCATCAACGTCGTTTGTTGTATTAGTTGAAACTTGATTCATATTCTCAAATTCTGCGGTTCTATTTATAACTAAAGTGTTTTTTGGGTCTGTAGGCAAGCCTTGAGGTACATACTTATACAATCTTTTAGCGGGTGACTCTGATGGATTAGTCGATAAGCTAGTATCTGTAAAAAGCTGAGTTAAAACGTGACTATACGGTGTTCTACCATACACTAATCCACTATCTATCGTTGAGCTACAGCTAGCGTCTTCATCTGAAGTAGAATATTCATAAGCAAAAAACTCTGAATCTCTATTGTCACCAGGTAACAATGGGTTTATCATATTGTCACCGAACAAAGGCACACAACTAGGATAATTAGCGTCAGAGACATTCACCCAACAAGTTCCAGTATTGTGCTGATCAGTTCTATTTAATCTCGCTTGTATAAAATACTCTCCTTTTACATCATAAGCTACTGGTATATTTATAGAAGATTTTGGATAAATAGATGAATTACTAGCAACTTGTATGGTTGAACCATTGCCTCTAATACCAGAAGTGTTTATATTTAAGTTATTAGTATCTTTAATGGTGGTCATAGACCAAGTACCAGAAGAGCTGCTCCTAGTCCATATATTCCATTCACAAACTATACCAGAAACTGTACCACCTGACACATACTCTGATTCAAGCATTAAATCTAAAAGCATTGTACCTGAAGTTTCAGAAGCGTTAAAACCCGTGCTACCTAACCTTGCGGGAGATGGACCACTTGATTCAGTGCCTAAAACACCTTGATAAGCATCGCTTGGTCTAGTTACTGAAGACGAATCACCAACAAACCATTGCCAATATACATTTGTTCCTACGCTACCTGTGTCACCCTGTCTAGAATCGTTTACATTAGTGGTTAAACACGTTGTAACTAGATCTTCTGGGATCGTGTCTGGTAGAACTTTAATTTTTTGATTATATGTAATGCTTTCTAAAGTACCTGAGGACTCTGTACCTTGATCACTTACGGTCTGCCACCCGCTGTTGCCCGTGTCGACCATAGCGTCTTTTAGCTTTAGTTCAATTTCGTATTCACCAACTTGATAACCACCGTTAACACCTGGATTACCGTTAATGTAGTATGAGAAACCTAATGTACCGCTAGTATGATCAACATATATTTGATTCATGTATTGGTAAGGTTTTTTTGGTATACTAGAAAGATATGTACCTACTCCTTGCTTTATGTTAACTCCAGCAGCGTATCTAGAACCATTAGACATTTGGTTATTTTGAGTTCCTGGGAGATCAGGTAATCCTATATTTTTAGGATTATCACCTGAAACGGGTGAATTTATAGTTATAACGTCTAGCTCAGCAGCCTTAGGGTTGTTAAAAGAATCATACAAGTATGGATCATTGTTCTGTAAAGAACCATTAAAAGAGAAGTTGCCAGACCAGTCACCTGAGTCGTTTAATACGGATATATTAAAAGTAAACTCTCTAGATAACGCGTCAGAAGTATAAGCATTATAAGCTGCCAACACAGAAGATAACTTGAATCTATACGCTCCGTAGTTAACATCACCTGCTGTCGTGTTTTGCTCTACTAAAAACTCATTATCAACAGCTAAGCCATTAGCATTTATAATTGATGTTATAGGTCCTTGATAACCTCCTGGAACATTGTCTACTTCAGAAGATAATAGACCAGTATTGTCTAACTCTTCTCCTTCGACTGTTAATGGGAAAAACCAACCAGTAACGTATGGAGAATCACTAGAACCAGTTCCTTCACCAGAACCTAATGGATCTTGGTTTTCAAAGTAAGAAAAATTAGGATTAGTTATATCTATAGCTCCTACAAATCCAGTTAAAATATCTTCATTCAAGTCAGATATTAATCCAGCGGTGCTTGACTCCCAGAATATGTCCAACAAAGATGCAACCGGCTCTGTCTCGTATATTGATAAAAAGGCTTGCATATCATCTTGGGCTACACCTATAGGTTGAGACATTGTTGATATTCTAGCTATGAGTGGATTAGTATCTAATTGGTAGAAGTTTTGAACACTTTGAACTTCGTCGTAGTTCATGTTCAAGTCAGAAGCTGTAGCTATTGTAGAGACTGTATCTGTATATCTACTTGGAAAATACTGAGCATTAAAAGTATTAGGTGTATTAGCTATGTCATATTGGTTTTGAACTCTACCAAATAACTGCACAGAGCTTCTGTATTGTTTTTGATCTGGACCAACCTCTGATAAATCTCTAGGTATTTTGTTTATGTTGTCATTCAACAAGACCGTGTGTGCTGTTTTACCAGCCTCTCCAGTTGGGTAAGGCGAAGTACCAGAATGTGCCGGGTAACCATTTAAAAAACCAGGTAGATAACAATTATAGTACTCTTGCTCTGTTTGCTTTACAACTATTTTATAAGAATACCACCCTATTTGGTTTATAACGTAAGAAAACTTTAAGTCCGGATCGTTTAGAGTATTTGCTTCGTAGTTACTATTTATTTCCCCGTCAGCTACCACAGTGTACACGCCAGCCGTTAAATCTACACTAGTAACTTTAACGTAGTCCTTGTACTCGCCTCTTAAGCTGTCACCAATTCTAGGCACGTTCGTGTTAACGTTGTAAGAACTATTCAAAGTAAAGGTATACGTGAGTTTATCGCTTGACAAAGAAGCTGTGTCAACAGCAAAACCATCACCAGTACTAGATTCTTTTTGTGGAACGGCATAAAGACCTGGTTCACCTGTTGTTATGTTTGGTTTGTTTTGATTTGTTCCGCTTTGTATTGATTGATTAACTTGAACTTGTATTTGATCACCAAACCATTGTTGTATATTTGGTTGGTCCGAGCTAGAATAATACGGATGATATATAGTTGAACCTCCTTTGAAAGCGCCGGAAGCAAATTCTTCTACCGGGGATAATATAACTGAAGATTGTCTACCAAACTTATCAGCCAAAACAAAACCAATTTGGTAATTTCTATTTTGCTTAGCTGTATGGTTAGGATATTCTATGTAACTGTCATCATTTATACCATCCTTATCAAACACACCAACTCTGTAGTCTATGTTAGCCGGAGGAGTATGTTGATCATAAAAGTTAGCGTACATAACTCTGTTACCAGATGTTTCTTGAGATAAAGCTCTAACAGGTACCTTGTCAAAAACCCTAGTTGTTTCGAACTGAGTTAATGTCTTGTAGGGTTTTCTTGATTGGTAATTATAAGTATATATATTAGTACTAGAAGACAAATTGCTTATCTGTGAAGCTGGCACTGTTTCTAAAACTTTAACAACTATAGAGTCAGACTCTTTATATAGTATGTCTATGTTTTTTATCTTGTACTCTTCGCTTATCAAACCACCTTTAGTAGGGAGAGATATTAAAAGCTCTACATTGTTTATTTCATTTTCCATGAAATCTACTATAGTGGATCTATAAGCAGCGTCTTCGTCACCTTGAAAAAAGTAACCTTTTTGCTTTGGAGTGTAGGCTATCTGAGTGAAAGGAGCCATTATAGAATACTCTCCATCATCAAACTGAAACCTATAAGAAAACCTAATGTATTTATCTTCTATCAAATCTGGATCACCAGGCCATTGAGCGTTGTCTTCTTCGTTAGTCATAGTAGACTTTAAAAAAGTAACAGAGTCCCCAGCTGATACGGTAAAGTTTGGTGTACCTGATTGAGATGTAGTGCTAATAGTGTACGGTGAAGTTGTTGATACAGAGGAGACAGTTACAAAATCAGTAGGTCTAAGCCCGTTTATAGGTGTACCTGTACTTCCACTAACAGCAGTAACGGTCATTCCTACTTCTATATCATCATAAGGACCACCAATAAGCAGGTTATTAGTATTATTAGTCCCAGTAACTACTTTGTGTTTTGCTTTTTTTACTAAACTTATAGGTTGATACGGGTTGTATTTAGCTACAGATATAGTGTGTTCTGAGTGGTAGTAGTCGGCTATAGATATAGCTGTCTTTAAGTTTATTTTTCTAGGCTGATTTCTGTTATCTGTAAAAAACAACAACTCTTCTATCAAGCTAACACCTAGCACGCTATCCGTAGTTGAAAAGTTTAAAAACTCTCCACTTACGACAGAGCTATAGTCGTTTGTTTTTTGATCAAAAACGCATATGTGGCAATTATACAAGGGATTTGGCGCGGGAGAAGAATTATTAGCATCAGAAACATAAGTTGGTTGACCATCTGTGTAAGGATCAGTATAGTTAGTTACAAACGTAACAATCCTATCGTTAACAGGGTCGCTATAATATCCTATTATCTCAAAACCGTCACCATAAGGAGAGCTAGGCGTAACATTAGCATTACCTATTATGTTTTCTAAAGCGCCAACGTCAGCATCTTCTGATTTACCTACAGATATATTCTGCGCGTCGCGATACTCACCATTAGGTATAAGTCTATCATCTAAGTCTTTATTCATCTTAGATTTTAGAAAAGTATTTTTAATCTCAGCCATTTAATTCTAGTGTTTTATCCATTTAGATTTACCTCTCATAACTTGCACGAACTCGTCAAGTTTGATATTTGATAATCTTATTTTAGCATTTCTTAGTTTAGCACTTTTTTCTTGACGCAATCTCTGCACCAAGTATTCTGGTTGGTTGGCTCTAGTAGAAACTATAGCGTGTAAAATATAAGCGTACATAGCTTCTTCAGCCATCTTAGGGACTCTAGTGTCTAAGTCATAAGCTAAACCATCAGAAACGTACTCTAAAATGATTATACGATCAACTAGATCGTTTGAAAAAGAAAAAGTATTTTCTCTTTCATTTATAGTAAACCATCCGTTTATTTGACTAACCTCAGGTTGTATACCGTAGAATCCATTCTGCCAAGCAAAACCTTGACCAAAACCTCCGCCGTATATATTGGCCCAAACAGGTGATCCGTCCTGTAATTGATTATTTATTACACCGATACCATTAGTGTCCCATCTTTCTTCTGTTATGGAAGTACCTTGAGTATTGTTATTGAAGTTGTCTTGAGTAGGTATACCATTATCATCTTGCAAAGGTGTCGATGTTGGATTACTGGTTAGCGTAGTTGGGTATATAATGTGTTTAATACCAGATTGATCCACCCAAGACATCTTTACGTAGTTAACGTAGTCTTGTGGCATGGGAACGCTTAAACTAGAAGGTACACTTAATTCTTGAGATTTAACACTTTTTAAAGTATCATAACTAAACTCCTGCATAGCTCTTTTAGCAAAAAACACAACATCTGTTCTTTTTACGTCAGATATAATTTTACCAGTACCAACGTAAGCAACCATGAAATTACTCACTACATCGTTTAGTTTAGTGTAAGAATATGAGCCCCAGTTTTCTTCAACAGTATTACCATAAGCGTCTTCATTGCCATAATTACCGCCAGTCGTAGATTTAAGTTGAACAGCTATAGAGGTGTTAGCGTCTAAATTACCAGTTATAGTTATTTTGTTACCATTTACAGTGAATGCTGAGGTGTATTCTGTATATGTTAAAACACCAGGCGCTGCGGTATATATTTTAAAATTGTTTAAAGCGTAGTCTGCTTCTGTTGGATTATAACTGCCAAAGACCAACCCTGTGTCAAATGTAGTAGTGAATACTTGCCCTGAAGACGCAGGATCTGCAGACATGAAGGTTTGAGCTCCAGCGTAGTACTGACGATTATTTTCGGTTATTAAACCTCCATTAGGTGTAGGCATAGTTTATTAGCTTTTTTGATTTATTTGTTCTGCTTGTATTTGTTGAGCAGCTAGATTTACTAGGTTGTAATCTTTTACAACTACTCCAGCATATAACAATATCTTTATAATTACCTCAGGTTGTTCTGATACATCTAGCTCAAAGTTTTTAGAACCAGTAGTTACATATTGATAATAGTTTTGTCCAGATGGTATTTCAAAATTCCAAATAACATCAGCTGGTTTTTTAACGTACGATACACTAATATTACTTTGTATATCGTTAGGCTTTAAATAAAGCTTATTATCCTCGTATAAGTATAACGGATATTGCTCAGTGGGTTTAGTTAAAGGTGATTGGTTAACATATAGAAGATCATTTCTTTGTATTAGTTGAGCTTCTATTTCATCTTTATAAATAACAGTACCTAATCTGTATAGGTCTGCCGGTAATTCGAAGTAGTCGTCTGATGAATAAGTAGTGGTGACATATTTTTTAAATATAGCTATTTTTTCATCAATATTTTTTACACGATCAGCATACTCGCTGTCGTTATCTGGCACTCTAAGTTGTTGGTTTAAACTCTCAAAGTAATTTTCAAAAGTTTCAAGCTGAACTTGAGTAGCTATCTTATTAAACTCATCAGGCGTCATATAGCCTCGTTGTTCTTTATTTAGTATTAATAAGACTGTTTTATAAACCGTATCTACACTTATTGCCATTTGTTATTTTTTTTATTATAATACAGAGAAGACCGCCGAAGCGATCTCCTAGGTATTAATATTACATATTATAGAAACTTTTTCTCTATAGATTTATAAATTTCTAAACCTTCATCGGTTTTAAAGAAAGCAGCCATAGCTGAGTATGGGTGTTCATCAAAAGGTACAGTCATAAGTTTCTTTCCGTTAGAAGCCCAAACAAATGTTCTTTGGTCAGCAGATAGTTTAATTATAGCTGCTTCAGTAGCTTTAATAGCAAAGTTTCTTAATTGCACGTTTTCATCGTTAGCTAGATCGATAAACAGACCTGGATTGTTCTTAGCGAACATTAACAAGTCTCTTTTTATTTCTCTACTAGTCATTTTGTTTACTTCAGATCCTACTTCTACTCTTAATATAGCTTCTGCTTGGTCAATATCCATAGATTTAGCAGCGTTCAAAGCTTCTATCTCCATCTCTAAATCAATTAAGTCATCAGTAGCTTTTTCAACTCTACTAAACTCGTAGTACTTACTGTTTAAAGCTGGGTGATAAATAGATAATAGTTTCTGTAAATTTTGTTTTTGTTTAGGTACAAATAAGGTACCATTTTGAAATATAATATGCCCCAATGTAGCTTGACCTTTTTGATCTTCTACAAGTGGTGAATTCTGATTTGTAGCATATCTTAATTCTTTTTGTTCACCGGTTTCTTCATCAAACCACAGTAAAGGGAATCTAGCAGAATGCCTAGATGGTATTGTTGCAGTTAACGGAGTTAATGAACCTTTTAAGATATAGGTTCTATCTTTAATTTCCCAACTTGGTTTAGCTGGTTCTACTTTTACTTTTTGCGTAATAGTTGGTTGAGGTGCAACCTCGGTTTTAGCTACTGCTTTTTTAGCTTGATTCGCCATGATATAATAAAATTTAATAATTTAATAAAAGTAATAATTACCCCCGTTGATGTAACGAGGGTAAGAATTACAATAATTTACTCTTGTATTAGTCAGTGAACAATACGAAGTTGTTCGCAGCTTGTACACATAAACATCTTTCAGAAAGGAAGTGTACTTCCATTGCATCAAGATCAGAAGTGTAAGCTCCTCCAACAGATCCAGTCAACCAAGACTTCATACGACGATCATCAGTTTGAGATGCTCTATA
>Ga0209771_1001232_pt1 | contig 16482 bp, 3 predicted proteins | sample SaaInl59LU_5_DNA_FD_184639 | JGI IMG/M metagenome (GOLD analysis project Ga0209771, IMG submission 184639) | Marine microbial communities from expanding oxygen minimum zones in the Saanich Inlet - ESP_59LU_5_DNA (SPAdes) (version 2) | ecosystem: Environmental > Aquatic > Marine > Intertidal zone ... | reverse complement strand
ATCTGTGCGCGGAAATGAGGTGGAAGAATGGAAGGTTCGTTGGACCGGCTACTCCAAGGCCCACGACCAGTGGAGGACCCGTGATAAGCTCGAACGTGGTGGCCCGCTCCAACAACTTCGTGATTTTGAGCAAGCGAGACTACGGATGGAAGCACAGGTTCGCGATGAAGCCACCCGAAGGCGTGAGCAGCGTGGCCGCCACTCTGCCCATGCTGGAGTGACGCTCGCGCACCTTATCATCAACCCCTGCGATGAACTGGACCAACTTGACCAGATGGAACAGAACGCCCCCCTACCGTGGGAACGTCAAGAAGTTGCGGAAGATGGCTCACTGGCCCTGGTCACAGAGCTGCTGGCGACTCAGATGGAGCGGACCCGCGTACCCAGAATTCTTGTGCTTTTCAGCGGTACAGGTTCGGTGGAGAGAGAGTTCTTAAACTGCTTTCCCACTGCCTCAGTAGTGACCCTCGATTCTGAGCCCACCTGGCACCCCACTCATGTGCAGAACATCCTGAAGTGGGATTACAGAGAATACCCGCCAGGGCACTTTGATGTCGTTTGGGCCAGCCCCCCTTGCAGACAATACAGTCAAGCGCGCACCACCGGAGGCCCCCCTGATCTCTTGCAGGCTGACAAGATTGTACGGCGAACCTTACAGATCATCGACTATCTTAAACCGCAACACTGGTTCATGGAAAACCCCAGGGGTCGCTTCCCCAACGCGCTGCGACTCCGCCCCATGATGCGTCGACTTCCTTCCCCCCTGGTGTGCACCTACTGCATGTATGGTATGCAGTACATGAAACCCACGTGTATATGGACAAGCTCACCACCACCTACGCCCCTGCTACGCTGTACTACCTTGACCCCATGCGCGTGCAGATGGGCGACTGGCAGTCATCCGGAGACTGCACAATTGGGTCCACACCCGCAGCAGCTTGGGGCTGGGAAATCCGCGAGCGTATACCCTGTACCAGCGCCCCTGCTGCGACAACTCTTTCAACATTTACGCCTCCGCAAGACTGAAGACCCGCTTTAGACTCCAAGTGGCACCCTTCCTCGTGAAAGTGGTGCCCTGGTAGCGGTAGGCAAGCAATGATAAGAAGGAACCAGAGAACCTAAGAACTGGAACTTAGATAGGCACCTTAGTGGAGTGCTCCCAGGAGGTAGATCACTCCTAAGGGGGGGAGAGTTGTGCCCGGAGGCACAGCGTAGTCGGTAATTATACGCGTGTGTACGGGTCATCGGGGGTAATCTGGGATTGACACGATGACAGTGAAATCGGGCTTGAAATCACGATGAAAATGAGTACCAGATGTCCAGGGTATGACAGTATGACAGTATGACACTATGACAGTATGACACTATGACACTATGACATTATGACAGTACTGTGGTGTGGTCATTATGGTATTCAGTCAGACCCTCAGGAGATGGTCGGATTCGCATCGGGATTCGAGAGACGGTGAAATCGAGTATCAGATGTCCGGTATGACACTATGACAGTATGACAGTATGACAGTACAGTAGTATGACAGTACTGTATGACAGTCATCGTGACAGTGTGACGGGACCTCTGAATCGAGAATGATGAATCGAAATTAGAAATGAAATTAGATCCGATATGATCGGATCGGAAATCGAACGTTGGGCCGTGGTTTGATATCGAGTGACCGATCGGTTGACCCGGCAGCCTGAGTTACGAGTGAATAAGTAGAGCACTTGAGAAGTGTTTGGCCTTCAGAACTCGGAACCAAGCTAACGTTTGCACCTCAATCTGGCCCTGTCCCAGTATATTATAAAATAGAATTGTGTACCTTTGCACGTTCAATCAAAAACATCATTCCGAGTATATGTCGTAGTGCCCCGGGCACATTTGGTATCAGTGTGCGTTTTGACCGACTCCGAGCGTTCAAACACGAGCCTGTGGTAACTTTCAGTATACTGCAGGGGGAGAGCTGTACTTTGGGGAACTTCTGCGCAATTTTTACGTCAAGAAAACACTTTTTTTTCAAAGAAGGACTCCAACAAATGCTCCCAAATACCATCAAAATGCAGTATACAGACCCCTTAACACTGGTGGCCCCAACGGACTTTTCTACCCAAGCATGCCCGGAAAGATCTTAAAACCAAACTCCTTTTGAGGCCGGTTCCGACCGAATTCGAGCAGTAAGGTTGATTACTGAGGTCTATCATGGCCTCATTCCGGACATATAACCAGTTACAGACCCCTAAAAACGGCCAAAATAGCAAAAAACAGCTCTTTTTGGCAGTTTTTGCCCTATTTTAGTTAGTCCTAAACCCTTCCCCAACAGTCCCCACCACCAAATAGCTTCCACCCAGACCCCATAAGACCCCCGAAACCCCTCCACTGACCCTAGAAGACCACCTCCCTCACCGAAAACCCCCTCAAGAGTCAGCAAAAACCACCCTCTGTCATATGGCCATACCTCCCGGTGAGCAACCTAACGGAGGCAGCAGCACCTACAGACGAGCGTGGTTTAAGCAAGGAACTAACAAGTGGGTCTTTCCTCCGGGTCCTCTCCAACAACCGGGCATTCAGTACGGCGGGTTCCCCCCTTCTCCAGCTGTTTCTGACGACGAGCAAGAGGACGACCCGTTCACGCTTCCCCCGGGTTTCCAACCTTTCCCACCACCAACGCAATAAGACTTAACAAGGCGAGCACTCACCACCGCTCACCTGTGGCTGTTGCCACAACCAGTCTTAGACTTCAACAGCTCAGCAGTCAGCAGATGAACAACATGTCACAGCAGACTGCAGAGACCTCCACAAGTGCGAGCACAAGCATGGAACAGCTCCACTATTCTTCCACCCCCTCCATCGCCTTCCCACCTTCCACTTACGCTTCCACCTACGCTTCAGCTTATCCCCTCCCACGTCCGATCTCCACCGCGCCCTACACTGCTGTACCCCGTCCCTACACCATGCCGGACGGTACACCCGCGCAGGCTGTGTGGAATGGCACTAGCTGGATGCTGCCTCAGTCAGCGCCCCTCGCTGGGGGAGTGTCGCCAGTCCCCTTCACACTGGGGACACACCACCCCGCTGGCTCATACCCCACTCCCTTCCAGCAACAGCTACAGCAGCAGCAGCAGTGGCTTGCATATCAGCAGCAGCAACAACAATGGTTACAGCAGCCGCCACTGGAACCAGTACTGCAGCAGCAGCTACAGCAGCAACAGTTACAGCAACTGCAAATGCAGCAGCAGCAGTTACAGCAACAACAGCAGCAGTACCAGCCCCAGCAGCCCCAGCAGTTGCAGCAGCCCCAGCCGCTGGTGCCGTCCGCTTCGCCGCCCTATGGACCTGCGGACCCTCCGTTGCTGCAGCCCTTCATCAACATCAGTGCGGCAGCCTTACCAGACCCCCTGCAGGTGATCCATGGTAACGAGGCCCAGCAGAACGGCTCGGGCGTGGCCCAACTCCTGGTCCGACATCTTCCAGCGGTATCAGCAGTCACAGGAAACCGCCGCGGTCGACGCTCCCGAAGGTTATCCTCGGGCCCCGCGACGCACGGCAGACACCTCCCAGGTCAGGGCCGTGCACCTGACTACTCCGACCCTGAGTCCGGCACGGACGCTAGCCAAATCAGCACAGGGTCCAGAGGCAGCCGGAGCACACGGGCGCGGGCTGAGCGCAGGCGAAGGACTTCTCACAGGTCTGGCTCAGACTCAGACGCGAGCAATCGCAGTGAGCACATCCGCAGGGAGGTCCTCGCGGCTATGCAAGCCCTGGACCTCTCGGCGGTGCTCGCAAGAGGGGCCGCTCCCCCTGGCGCAACAGCACCAGCGGATCCCTCTCCACCAAGCGACCCTCAGAGCAACGCTCAGGTGGGTCCGACAGCGGACCAGACGGCGACGCCACCAATGGACTCCCCATCAGGCGACCCCCAGAGCAGCGCGCAAGGGGGCCTGACAGCGGGCCGAGCGGCGTCACCACCGATGGACCAGGCAGCGACGGTGCCCGAGGTGGGACCTTCCACTCAGGGTCGACCAGATGCCCTCAGTCTGGTGGTGGCTCGCCGGCGGCAGTCTGTGGAATCCCTGGTGTATGGCGGCAACCTGGATCCAGAGCGAGGAGACTCTAGTCCAGGAGATCCACTCCCTGGCCCTCCTAGTGATCCCCCCTCAGACCCCCCTGGCGATCCCGACCAGGGACCGGAGCCTTCCTATCCACAGTATCCGGAGGTCCGGGCCCTGTTCGTCACCCACGACGGCGGGTCCTTGTGGATCCACCGGGCACCAGGGGTACGAGGCGCGGCGACTGTCACTCTGCCATGGGACGAACGCCGCAGGGCTGGAGTACAGGGCGACGCCATCCTCTTCAGGGTCATGCATTTGCTGGGAGCGCCGCTCACTGCCTACGCGCGCATGGGGGGACGCCTGCATCACGCCCCTCTGCCGCTTACCAACCCTCGAGTGGAAACCTGGGTCATGATGGTGGACAGGGAGGCCATGGATTTAGCTATGGGCGATCCAGCCGCAGCAAATGTGCGGTCGACGAGCATGGGACAGCCGAGATGGGAGTGGATACCAGCAGCTGCACGGGAGTCAGAGGTGTCGCATTTCGACCAGGACGGCCTTGCGGCCTGGTCTGAAATTAGCAACTCTGACTGGTACAGGAGCATGAGCGCGGTAGCGGCACAACCGCCAACTCCAATGCCTTTTCATACGCCGCTCCCACTCCCCGCTCCACCCTCGACTCCTGCACCGCCGCCCGTCCCTGAACAGCCAGCTCCACCCCCAGCTTCCGCACTACCACCTGCCCCAACTTCGAACCCCACGCCTGCACCCCCACTTTCAGCTCGCTTCCCTCACCCTACACCTGTGAACCCTGGGCTCTCTCCTTCTGCTGCCCCCTTCGTGCCAGGCATCATCCGACTACCGCAGGGTACCAACCTGCGGGCGTCCTCGGACGAGATCCGCCAGGAGCACAAAGTGAAGGAGATGGTGCTCAAGCTGGTCAAGGGCGTGGCCAAATTCCCTCGCTCCGCTGCTGACACTAAATCGGCCGACAAGGATGGCCTACTCGCGCAGCTGGAGCACTATTCCAACTTGGTGCGGAAGACCTTCCAGGAGGCCATCGTCATCGAGGCCCTGACCACCCCCAGCTGTACGCCAACGGTGTCAGAGTACCAAGCCAGCGTGTCCAGCCTCCTGTGGAATTTCAAGGAGTACACCCTGCAGGATCAACAGAAGAGATTCCTGGAGCGAGCGGCGGGGATCTTCGGGTCTGATCAGGCATGGCATCGGCGTTATTTCGACCTCGAGGTGTTCTTCAGTGACTTGGCAATATGCTCCCTCACCCAGAACTACCTGGAGAACACGCACGGGGAGGCTATCGCATTGAAGCAAGCACCGGGTGAGACTGCGGCGGAGTACTTCTCACGACTGGAGACCCGTATGGCCTCGGTCAACTTTCTAGCTGGCCGAGTTCCCAACTGTGTGGAGATGACCAACCTGTCAATGCTCTCGACGTACCGCCGGGGCCTGAAGTACGCGACTAAGGTGATGCGGCGTCTCAGGACCATCCACCTGGATGTCTCCAAACCGCAGGAGTGGGAAAGGAAGGCCGCCTTCGACGACATTCCGGGCACTCACAATGCGCTGCTGAAGATACGGGAGATCGCTGAAGAAGTGGAGAATGACATGGAGGCAGAAACAACCCAGAAGCGCACTGTAGATCGCCCCCCTCGAGCGGTCGCCTTCACAAACCCATCACCCCGTCCTCCTTTCTTCAGGCGCGGCCCCCCTGTGAACCGGCCAGCGCTCGCCATGCTGGAGAATGGGCCTACCACCGCCGCTGCCGCAGCGGTCACCCCACTGCCACCTCCCCCTGGCCTCTCTCGCGCTGAGGTACCAAGGATCCGCCGGTGCTTCGCCTGCGGATCCACAGAGCACATCGTCCGCAACTGCACGGACGAGGCCAAGCTGAAGGAGTGGAGAGCTAACGCACCTGCCCGCTTGGCAAACTCCCCTGGGTTCGTGGCCGCTGTCGTCTGGGCTATCGAGCAGCAGGAGGACCTCTCCCGGGTAGACGGCGTTCCCGAGGAGTTCTCCGAGGAGGTCTTAGCACTTGCGAGCTGCGAGGACGAGCAAGGTTACCAGACCCTGGCGGCGCTCGCAGGCATCGAACTCGTGGAGGGTGACGGCCTTCCCCTAGCTGGAGACGATGAGTGACTGGCCGGCGGCCAGCCTCCGACCCTGCCCCACGGGGAAGTGAGGTCACCCACTGGCGACCAGACCCTCTCTGCCCAAGAGAAGCGGTCGGTGCCAGAAGAACCCCGACGAGCCCGAGGTCGCAGAGATCCCTGGGGCCATCGACCACACCCTAAGAGCGTGGCCTTCGCCTCTGGGACACGCTTGCGACACACTTACCGCTCAGCCAGTGCCCCGTCACCATCAGGTGATGACTTGATCAGTCACCCCCTTGCAGAGAGCGGCTCCTTCGACGACGTGCCCCTCCCACTCGAGGACGCCCCTGCGTACACCCGGGCAAGAATCGAGGGTCGGAGGGGCCTGCGAGCCCCCCGCCACAGACCCCTCATGGTGGATGGCAACTTCAGCAGCCCCCGCGAACCCCGTCCTCATCCGCGCGCTGTACTGCCACTGCAGACCTACCAGTCCAACCTCGCAGATCCTCGAAAAAGACTGACGGCGTGGCACTGGAAGAGGGAGCTACACTCCCTACCTCTCGAAGTTGCCATGCAGAAGGTCCGCAGAGCCCTGCGTAAGTCTCCGGAAGCTGCTAAGGCCTTGGTAGACAAGATGTGGGAGCGCTCCCACCGCCGTATACACTCCGGGAGCCGGGTGCCAGAGGACCACCTAGACCGTGCCCACCAGCTGGCGGAGAGAAAACGGGTTGCTCGCGAACCTCAAGACCGCAGAGAGGGACATAGACGCATGGCGCTGTGGCATCTTCTCTCGCACGATGGCCGCCAACAGACTCCTGAACCCCTGGACATCAGCTCCTCCGATCTGGATGCGGCCTGGCGAGAGCTGTCACCCACGGAACAGCTGGAGGCCATCGCGACCTCGAGCCCTGACTCCTCCCCCGGTACCAGACCATGGGAGAAGGAGGGCATGCGGAGAGCAGCAGCGAGGTCCTCGACATCTCTCTGCACCCTGGACACTGAGGTGGGCACGATACCTGGAACAACAGGGGACGTGGGCCTACCTGGTGCCTGGTGCAGTCTGCACGCAGTGCACCAGTACAAGATGAGGAAACTAGGGCCCAGCCCGCTAGGCCTATCTTCCCCCTCACCCCCACCGCAGGACGGGTCCACTCTGAAAGGGACCCCTCCGCTGCACGCTGCTGACGCACCGGCCACTCCTGGGGGGAGCTTCGAGTGTCCACCCGATCACGCTCAACCCTCGCCTGACGTGGCAGAAGAGGCTCCCACCCCAGGCTCGCTCTGCTTCACGCAACAAATGAAGACGCGCGAAGCGGAGGACGAGCTATCCTGTCTGGGCAGCCATCCCATCGCTGACGACCCCGACACGGTGAAGGAGGACTCCTCGTCCGACTCGCTCTGCTTCACCCAGCAAATGGCAGCTGCTGAGACCCATGAGGCAGAATCTGGAGCTCCCATCAGCAGTCCCCCGCAGAGCGACAGGACCTTCCCTGACAGTAGCGGTATCAGCAGTCCCCCGCAGAGCGACGAGGACTCCCCTGACAGCAGCGGTACCACTCATGTCAGCCTCACCACCAGTGCCACTACCCATGTGAGCCCCACAGTGAGCGGCACTACTCATGTGAGCCCCACGACGAGTGACACTACCCATGTGAGCCCCACAGTGAGCACCACACACGTGAGCCCCACCGTCAGTGACACCACCCATGTCAGCCCCACTCCCAGTGACACCACCCACATCAGCCCCACCTCCAGCGATTGCACTTCGGCGGGCGCTCTGCTAACAGTGAGCGCAGACGATCTCATCAGCCACCCGACTGAAGACATCGACCTGCTGGATGAGGAATTCTACGCCGCCTGCAGACAGACTGCGAAGGAGTGTCGCGACGCCGTGGACAACCTCCTACCCAACCTCAAGTGCAAAAGCATACGCGCAGATGGGGGAGTCCAGTGGAAAACAGATATCAGTGGGACTTTGGCAGCGGCACACGACGAAGAAGGACCGCTGCTGCTGGTGTTCTACGCGACCCTTAGAGGGCACACGGTCAAGGTGTTGATTGACTCGGGAGCTTCCGACAACTTCATCTCGGAGCAGAGTGCCAAGCGGTGCGGCCTCACGACGCGGGCCGGCTCTGAGATGCGGGTCACCCTAGCGGACGGGTCTGTGAAGATCACGGGCGCTACTGCGTACGCTAAGTTCAACACGCATACCACCACGGGCACCTACACAGAGAACGCCCTGGCACTCCGGGTCCTACCCCTGGGCATACAAGTGGACGTCATCCTTGGAGGAAGGTGGCTGCGCAGCCATTCGCCCGTGACCCTAGACTACAAGGGAAACGGGTCAGTATCCTTCCTCAGAAAGTCCCGCGGCGGCAAGACTGGAGATCGCGTCACCATCGCAGGCTGCTCTCCCGGGAAAGCATCTGGGGATAAGTCCCCCAAGGGGACCACTTGTGCGGGATTAGTGGACGAGGTGTTCCTGACCCCGGCCCAGCTGAAGAAGTACCTGGTGTACGCGGAGACGCAGAAGAGGCGCGGCAACGATGACCCTGGGGTGCAGCCCGCCTGGCTCATGATGGCCGAGAGGTCCCCAAACGATGAGACCTCCGCCTTCGCAGCAACGGCGATCGACACTGATGAATGTGCCAAGCCTGCTGCGGACACTGAAGATGCCGACGTAGACCCCGAGTGGACCCTCAAGTTCCAGGACTTCTGGGGCCCTGAGTATGAGAAGGAGATGACCACCGCACTGCCGGACATCAATGGCCTGAGACATGACCCCCAAGACGAGGCCAGCATTCACCTAGACCCTGAGCTGAGCAAGAAAGGTCCACCCTGCCAACGCATCTACAAGAAGTCCGCGGAAGAACTCCGCCAACTCCGAGAGCGTGTTGAGACCCTGATGTCCAAGGGTTACATTCGGCCTTCGTCTAGCCCTTACGCAGCTCCTTGTCTGATGGTCCCAAAGCCGGGAAACCCCAAGGAGCTGCGCCTGGTGATCGACTACCGACTCCTCAACCGCCAGACAGTCAAGGACAAGTACCCTCTCCCAGACATCCAGATGATGTTCGATGAAATGCAGGGCGCCAAGTTCTTCTCTTCCTTCGACGCGGTGGATGGCTTCTGGCAAGTTCCAATGGCCCCGGGAGATGTGGAAAAGACAGCCTTCACCACCCAGATGGGATCCTATGAATGGTTAGTCATGCCACAGGGGTTGCAGAACTCCCCATCCCAATACCAGCGACGAATGCAGCGCGCCCTGGGTCACCTTCCTTTCGTCCGCATATTCATTGACGACGTGGTCGTGTTCAGCAACACCGCCGCGGAGCACTACGAGCACGTCAAGCAGTTGCTCCTAACATGCAGGGAGAAGGGTGTCTTCCTGAAGAGGTCCAAGTGCCAGCTGCTGAAGAAGTCCTTGCGCTTCCTCGGCCACTGCATCTCCGCAGACGGCTGCAGACCGCAGCATGATAAGGTGGCTGCGGTGAGGGACTGGCCTGAACTGGAGACAGTTACCCACGTCAGACAGTTCTTGGGCCTGGCGGGATACTACCGCAGGTTCATACATTGTTTCTCCGAGATCGCCCAGCCTCTCACTCGCCTGACCAAGGCAGATGTGCCATGGGAGTGGGGCCCTATGCAACAGTGGGCCTTCGAAGAGCTGAAGAAGGCCCTCACCTCAGCACCAGTGCTCGCCCTACCCAACATCAAGGGGGCCGCAGACGGTACCGCACCATTTATAGTGCAAACGGACGCCAGCGGCATCGCTCTTGGGGGAGTGCTAATGCAGGACAATGGAGATGGCCTCGGTCTACGCGTGATAGCATACGAAAGCCGCCAGTTCTCTGCCGCCGAGCAGAACTATCACACTGGGGAAAGAGAGCTGGGCGCCCTTCATCATTGCACCACAGTCACCTGGCGACACTACCTCATCTTCACCAACTTCCGCATCCAAGGCGATCACCGCCCCCTTGAATGGCTGATGGAACCTGGCAGGGAGCTCAGCCGCAGGCAGGCGCGATGGTACATGGACCTCGTGGAGGTGGGGGTACCGCGTATGGAATACATTAAGGGGGCGTTACTGCTGGTGCCTGACGCCCTGTCCAGACGACCCGATTTCAAAGATAAGGACGTCCGCGATGGTCTGAAGGAAGCAGGGGTGATCGACCCCACCTCAGACCTGCCGAAGAACCCGCTGGCAACCATGGAGTCTGAGTACTTCCCCAGCGCACCACCTGCAGCTCGCCCTCACTGGGCCCAGACGATTGACAGCTGGCTTGCGGCAGTAGAGACCCTCTCCATGGCGGAGCAAGCTATGGATGTGGGGGAGACCATCGCCCTCGTCAACAGGAAGCTCCATAAAAGAGCGAAGGGGACCCTTGACTCCGACATTCCCACCCTTGACTTCGACATGCCTGACCAACTCGAGGCTAAAGGTGGAACGCCGATGGACCCCACGTGCAAACCCCCTGTTCAAGACCCTCCTCATGTGAGGATAACGAGAAGCAGGTCACGACCGCAGGCTGCACTGACTGGGAAGACCTCTGCGACTTCAGCAGCTTCGCAAAAGCCAGCACTGCAGAAGACGCAGACGCCCATGGCCCAGACTGACACGCCAACAGCACCCGCTGAAAAGGCACCGGCGAGTTCACAGCCCCCGCAGAAGGCACCTCAGCAGCCCGCTCCATCAGCGACTCGCTCCCCGCAGAAGCGGCAAGTTCGCCCCCCGGAAGACACACAGAACTGGCGCGTCCGCGCAGAGTACGCCTCGAAGTACACCGACAAGTTTGGCCCCTTCGACGTGGACGCCTGCTGCGACTTCGGTGGTCACAACAGGCAAGTGGATCGGTTCTGGACTGACTGCCTTTCTGAGAAATGGCGAGGCCTTCGGGTCTGGTGCAATCCCCCTTACAATTCCAGCCACATTACTGTGGAGGCGATACTGAACAAGTACATCGCAGAATGGAAAGCAGACCCGGAAAACACCTCAGCAGTCTTCGTCCTCCCCGACCATCAGTCCAAGCTTCCCGCGTGGCGCAAGCTGTTCAGGAAGGCGAACATGCAGATTGTGGAGGTTATACCCACCCACGACGACAAAGGCGAGCCTAACCAATTCTTTGAGAACCCGAACGGCAAGGCCTTTGATCTCCGCTGGCCGGTCTTGATTGTTTACGCTCCCCCAGCCAAACCACAGCCAGCGCGGGTGAGACATCCACGCGTAACCCCAGCTGTGATAAGGGAAGGGGAAGCGGCAGACTTCAGAGATGCAGTCTCTCACCAAACAGACTCAAGGTTCCTGCGGGCGTTGAAGGCGGAGTACAAGCGCGAAGGATCACTTCGCTCGCTGCATGACAGAGTGAAGGCAGCTCCACACCAGTGCCTACAAGATTTCAGACTGGTGGGTGAGGTGGTCTGGCGAACTGCAGCAGGGAGATATCAGCTGGTACTGGGGGAGGACTCTCCGCTTCGAGAAGTGGTGATTCGCCACTCTCACGAATCATTGTCTGCGGGACATACTGGGAGAGATAAAACATTGGAAAGAGTGCTGCGACGCTTCTGGTGGCGTGGAGCTGCTGATGACGTGGGCACCTGGGTTGCATCCTGCTCAGTGTGTCAAGCAGTCCGCCCACGTGGGACTTACCCAGATGGTCTGCTGAACCCCCACAGCATCCCAAACAGACCGTGGCAAGATGTTGCAGTGGACTTCGTCACTGGCTTGCCAGTGTCGGAGAGGGGTAATGACGCCTTCGTGGCCTTCACGTGCAAGTTGACAAAGATGGTCCACGTCGTGCCAATGAACTTTGGCGACAGTTCTGCAGCTGTGGTGGCCAGGATCTACTTCGACTCAGTATGGCGTCTGCATGGTGCTCCCATGAAGATTATTTCTGACCGCGACCCGCGGTTTCAGGACGCCTTCTGGCAAGAGCTTATGAGACTCATGGGTGTTAAAGTGGCTCGCACCACCCCTTACAACCCTAGGTCTGATGGGCAAGCAGAACACAGCAACAGAGTGATCGAGGACATGCTCAGGTCTTTCGTGGACGCAAACGTGGAAGATTGGGACTTGTTTGCCACCAACGTTGAATTCGCGATCAATGACTCCAGGAGTGAATCTACTGGTTTCACACCATTTGAGCTAGTATTTGGATTCTCACCGCTGTCGCAGCTGGACCTCTTCTTGGAGGCCGCGCAGTCCACCGCTGGGCGACGAACAGGGGGAGTAGGTACCGCCCATGAAGTGGCCGCGAAATTTTCGTCGCAACTGCGGGACGCCAGGCAACGGTTGGAACTAGCTCAGCAGCGACAGCGCGAGCAATTTGACCGCAGGCACGGACAGCGAGAGTATGCTGTCGGAGACCTGGTCTGGATAGAGGCGAAACACCTCACTGAAAAGGTAATGGACCGCTCCATCTGCAGGAAACTAACCAAGCGCTGGCACGGTCCTGTCCCTGTAACAGAACGCTTCTTCAGCGATATGCAGATGACCATGCCGGAGGCCGACAGGGGTGCCCCAGTAGCCTACCGCCTACGCCTTCCCCCACACTGGCGAATACACGATGTGTTCGCCCAACACCGCCTTAAGCCCTACACCAGCGGCCAGGACACCTTCGCTGCACGCGACCACCTGGCGGTGCCTGAAGAAGTAGTGGTGGACGGCCAGAAGGAGGCACATGTTGAACGAATCCTTGCACGCCGGGTACGATCTGTACGAGGAAAAGAAGTAGAAGAGTGGAAAGTTCGCTGGACCGGCTACTCCAAGGCCCACGACCAGTGGAGAACCCGTGACAAGCTCGAACGCGGAGGCCCACTCCAGCAACTTCGTGATTTTGAGCAAGCGAGACTACGCATGGAAGCACAAGTTCGCGACGAAGCCACGCGACGACGTGAGCAGCGTGGTCGCCACTCTGCTCAAGCCGGAGTAACACTCGCACATCTTATCACCAACCCCTGCGACGAATTGGACCAGCTAAAGGAAATGGAACACGACGCCCTTCTACCGTGGGAGCACCAAGAGCTCGCAGAAGATGGGTCATTAGCACTGGTGACAGAGCTGTCAGCGACCTGGACAGAGACAACCCGGGTACCCAGAATCCTGGTGCTTTTCAGTGGCACTGGCTCGGTGGAAAGAGAGTTCCTGAACTGCTTCCCCACTGCCTCAGTAGTGACCCTTGACTCTGAGCCCACTTGGCATCCCACTCATGTGCAAAACATCCTAGAATGGAACCACAAGGAATACCCGCCAGGGCACTTCGATGTCATTTGGGCCAGCCCTCCCTGCAGGCAGTACAGCCAAGCGCGCACCACTGGAGGACCCCCTGATCTTCCGCAAGCGGACAAGATCGTGCGGCGAACACTGCAGATCATCGATTACCTGAAGCCAAAGCACTGGTTCATGGAGAACCCCAGAGGACGCTTCCCCAACGCGCTGCGACTCCGCCCCATAATGCGCAGGCTCCCTTCCCCGCTGGTGTGCACCTACTGCATGTACGGCATGCAGTACATGAAGCCCACGTGCATATGGACAAACTCAGCGCCGCCCACGCCCTTGCTGCGCTGTACCGCCTCAACGCCATGCGCTTGTAGGTGGGCGACCGGCAGCCACCCGAAGACCGCACAGCTGGGGCCTCATCCTCAGCAAGCTGGAGCTGGACAGTCCGCGAGCGTTTACCCTGTACCAGCGCTCCTGCTGCGACAACTTTTCCGACATTTACGCCTCCGCAAGACTGAAGACCCGCTTTAGACTCCAAGCGGCACCCTTCTTAGCGAAAGTGGTGCCCTGGTAGCGGTGGCAAGCAATGATCAAGAAGGAACCAGAGAACCTAAGAACTGGAACTTAGATAGGATCCTTAGTGGAGTGATTCCGGGAGGTAAACCACTCCTAAGGGGGGGAGAGTTGTGCCCGGAGGCACAGCGTGGGCCGATATATCTGTGTATGCGTGTGGGTCATCGGGAGTAATCTGGGATTGACACGATGACAGTGAAATTGGGCTTGAAATCACGATGAGAATGAGTACCAGATGTCTGGGGTATGACAGTATGACAGTATGACACTATGACAGTATGACAGTATGACGGTATGACAGTATGACAGTACTGGGTAGTAGTCATCGTAATACTTAGTCAGACCCTCGAGGAATGGTCGGGTTCGCATTGGGATTGAAGAGACGATGAAATTGAGTGCCAGATGTCCGGGGTATGACACTATGACAGTATGACAGTATGACAGTACAGTAGTATGACAGTACTGTATGACGGTCATCGTGACAGCCTGTCGATGTGACATCTGAATCGAGAATGATGAATCGAAATTAGAAATGAGATCGGATCCGATGACGATCGAATCAGGAATCGAACGTTGGCAGCCAGGGCCGTGGTGTGACATCGGGTGGCCGGGTGGTTGACCCTGCAGCCCGAGTTACGAGTGAATAAGTAGAGCACTTGAGAAGTGCTTGGCCTTCAGAACTCGGAACCGAACTATCGTTTGCACCTAAACCTGGCCCTGTTCCAGTATATTATAAAATAGAATTGTGTACCTTTGCACGTTCAATCAAAAACATCAATCCGAGTATATGTCGTAGTGCCCCTGGCACATTTGGTATCTTAGTGCGCAATGAACGACTCCGCGCGTTCAGCCACGGACCTATAAAAACTTTCAGCATACTGCAGGGGGAGAGCTGTAACTTCGGGAACCTTTGCGCAATTTCTACGTTCAAAAAACCATTTTTTTTTGGAGAAGGACTTCAACAAACACTTCCAAAGTTATTCAAAATGCAGTTTCTGACGTCCTTAACACTGGTGGCTCAAAACGGCTCAAAAACTCAAACATGTCTGACGGGATCTTAAGTTGAAACTTCGTCTGAGGCCTCAACCGACCTTCAGTGGGCAGTATAACTACTTTCTACGGTCTACTATGGCCTGTCACGACCATCAGCTTGAGTTACAGAGCCCTAAAAGTGCCAAAAACTGCCAAAAACTGCGTTTTTCGTCACTTTTAGCCACCTTTTAGTCAGCCCTAAACCCTTCTCCACCAGCCACCACCACCAAACACTTTCCCCTCAGACCCCATACGACCCCCAAAACCCTTCCACCGACCTTACAAAGCCACCTCTCTCACTGGAAACCCCCTCAAAGTCAGCAGAAACACCTTATATGGCTATACCCCCCAGTGACTACATACGTGAGTGGCACAAGCAAGGTGTTCCTTTCTGGATCTTCCCTCCTGGTCCCCTTCAGCATCCTGCTATCCCGTTCGGTGGTTTCCCCCCTTCCCCCTCAGTGTCCCCGACTACCTCTGACGACGAGGAGGACCACTTTACGCTTCCACCTGGCTTCCACCCTTTCCAGCCTCCAGCGCAAAACTAAAAACACTCAACAAGGCGAGCACGCACCACCGCTCACCTGTGGCTTTTGCCACACCCAGTTCGTAGTTACTAACAGCTCAGCAGTCAGCAGAATATGTCACAGCAGACTTCTGAGCCCCTCTCCAGCATGGGTACCAGCGTTGAACCACTACAATACCCACTCTTCTCCCCCACCACTTTCCCACCTTCCTCTATCTATACCACCGCCTACCCCCTTCCACGCTCCACCATGCCCTACACCGCTGTTCCCCGCCCTTACACAATGCCGGACGGTACACCTGCGCAGGCCGTATGGAACGGCACCAGTTGGATGCTACCCCAACCAGCGCCCCTCGCTGGGGGAGTGTCGCCAGTACCATTCACGCTGGGGGCACACCATCCCACGGGCTCATATCCCACGCCCTTCCAACAGCAGCTGCAACAGCAGCAGCAGTGGCTTGCGTACCAGCAGCAACAGCAGCAATGGATACAGCAGCAGCAGCTGGAACCAGCACTGCAGCAGCAGCTACAGCAGCAGCAGTTACAGCAGCAGCAGATGCAGCAGCAGCAGTTACAGCAGCAGCAGCAGTATCAGCCCCAGCAGCAGCATCAGCCGCAGCACCAGTTACAGCAGCCCCAACTGCTGGTGCCAGCCACTTCGTCGCCCCACGGACCTGCGGAGCCCTCAACACTGCAGCCTTTCATCAACATCAGTGCTGCAGCTTTGCCAGATCCCCTGCAGGTGACCCATGACAACGAGGTTCAGCAGAGCGGTTCGGGTGCAGCTCAACTCCTGGTCCGCCACCTCCCAGCGGTACCAGCAGTCGCAGGAAACCGCCGCAGTCGACGCTCCAGGAGGTTATCCTCGGGCCCCGCGACGCACGGCAGACACCTCCCAGGTCAGGGCCGTGCACCTGACTACTCCGACCCTGAGTCCGGCACGGACGCTAGCCAAATCAGCACAGGGTCCAGAGGCAGCCGGA
>Ga0209771_1001224_pt1 | contig 16596 bp, 16 predicted proteins | sample SaaInl59LU_5_DNA_FD_184639 | JGI IMG/M metagenome (GOLD analysis project Ga0209771, IMG submission 184639) | Marine microbial communities from expanding oxygen minimum zones in the Saanich Inlet - ESP_59LU_5_DNA (SPAdes) (version 2) | ecosystem: Environmental > Aquatic > Marine > Intertidal zone... | reverse complement strand
TTTGCTTTTTTAATTTGTGCTTGCGAGTGATTGCGCGATGTTGAGTTTGAAGAACGAAGCTCCCCAATACTCAACGTACAAGTTGTTAGCTTCATGCTAACTCCTTTCGTTCAGATAGGTCTTCATTCTTGAAGGTAAAAAGACAAACTAATCTTAGCTCGCCACGCATCTACGATAAAATAAACATAACATATTTTGACTATCGCTGCAAACGTTTACGTTTTTACTTAATCCTTGATGTTATATTTTTCGAGGTGGCTGATTTAAGCTGTGATGCGATCCACTAAGCATATCTTGATTGGGATTGGAGGGTGTCAATGTAGGGTCTTGAGAGGTGTTTGGCTTTGTCTGTGAATACCGTCGCAGAGCACCCTGTGAACACCCTTAGAACTCTTTGGAGAGCGCTATTATCGTCTCGGTACGCTTGACACCATCGATTTTATAAATCTGCTCCAAAACGATATTTAGTTTTAGTTTTTTGATGGGCTTGATCAGAAGCAAGAAGTCGTGCTCTCCTACGACCCTTAAACAATTTGCTACCTCTGGCATGGTGGCAAATTCATGTACCGCTGCTTCTCCCTTGCTTCGGATTTCCATGGTGATCATTACAATTGCTCCTATGCCATCTGTTTCAAGCGTCGAAGGTTCCTTGATTGTGTAGCCAAGAATCTGCTGATCTTGCTCCAGTCTTGAAAGCCTTGCTTGCACTGCGGTGCGCGAACGGCCAACCTTCCTAGAAAGATTAGTGACAGGCAGACGCGAGTCCCTGCGCAGTGCTTCAAGTATTTGCTCGTCGATTTCATCTCGCATTGTTGTAAAAGTCCGCTCCAACTTACACGTTGCTTACGTTATAGGCACATTGCCTAATATTTCAATCGATTAAACAATAGACATGACAGGTCATTTTGGCTGACAGTTTTTCTATGGACAACACAACACTATTAAACTCGATATCTTACCGTGCGCGGGCCTTGGAGGCATCCAAGATCCGCGAGGTTGCAGAGCTTGGAATGAAGCAAGACGGCGTGTTACCACTCTGGTTCGGTGAAGGCGCTTGGCCGACTAATTCACTAATTGTGGACGCTGCAATTGCCGCGCTCAAGTCCGGCAATCATATGTACCAGCCGAACAATGGCGTGATGGCGCTGCGGCAAGCGATTTGTGCTTATAGCAATAAACTTTTGGGCAGCCGTCTGAAGCCGGCTCAGGTCACAGTGACCCCATCTGGAATGCAAGGCCTGATGCTGACGGCTGAGTTTCTTGTAACGCCCGGCGACCGGGTTGTAGCAGTAGAGCCGGGCTGGCCCAATATCATCGGTGCTTTCAAGGCGACCGGCGCAGATATTGCGAGCGTGGCAATCACGCCCAAGGGCGGTCATTGGGCGCTTGACGTGGAAGAGCTGATTGCAGCGCTGACACCGGGCACTAAAGCGGTGGTGATTAACTCTCCCAATAATCCCTCCGGCTGGACCATGTCGGCCGAGGAGCAAAACCTGGTGCTGGAGCATTGCCGCCGGCATTGCATCTGGATTGTTGCCGATGACGTCTATTCCCGGCTCTACCGCCATGGGCGTCACGCGCCCTCATTCCTGTCGATTGCAGAGCCTGAGGATCAGCTGATCTCTGTGAACTCGTTTTCAAAATGCTGGTCGATGACCGGATGGCGGCTTGGCTGGATCGTGGCTCCCGCCGCTTTCGAGGCGAAGCTGGGTCAGCTGACCGAGTTCAACACGTCCTGCACAGCCGGCTTTGTCCAGGAGGCGGGTATTGCAGCCCTGGGCGACGGCGAAGAGGAAATTGCCAGCCTGCTGAGCAAAATCCAGGCAGGGTATGAAATCACTGCTGAGCGCCTTAACACCTTCTCGCGGGTGGAGTTCATTGAGCCTGATGGCGCCTTCTATTGCTTCTTTCGGGTTGACGGGCTGACCGACAGCTTCGCCGCGGCAGGTGAAATCCTTGAGCAAACCAAAGTCGGGCTGGCGCCCGGGGTGGCGTTCGGCCCCCAGGGGGAAGGTTATCTGCGGCTCTGCTACGCGCAACCTGCCGATGTTCTCGAAGAAGCCTTCGTGCGGCTCGAACCATTTCTTTCAAAGTGACGTCTAGAAACTGGGATCAATATCATGACATATGAATTTAGCCTTGAGGGCAAGACCACCTTGATAACCGCCGCCGGGCAGGGCATCGGGCGCGCCAGCGCTGAGGCTTTCGCCAAGGCCGGTGCCTCGGTCATTGCCACCGACATCAATGAAACTGCTCTAGCCGAGCTTGAAGGGCTTGACGGCATTACAGCATGGAAACTGGATGCCACCAATCCAGAAGACATCAAGCGAGTATTGGCAGAAGCTGGTAGGCTGGACGTGTTGTTCAACTGCGCTGGATTTGTCCATGCGGGCAATATCCTGGAAAGCACCGAGGAAGACTGGGACTTTGCCTTCGACCTGAATGCCAAGGCCATGTACCGCCTGTGTAAAGCAGTTCTGCCGGGCATGCTTGAACAAGGCAAGGGTTCGATCATTAACATGTCCTCGGTGGCATCTTCATTGAAGGGCGTGCCAAATCGTTTTGTCTATTGCGCGTCCAAGGCGGCGGTTATCGGCATGACCAAAGCGATCGCTGCTGACTACGTAACCCAAGGCATCCGATGCAATGCAATTTGCCCTGGTACCGTGGATAGCCCGTCGTTGCATGACAGGTTGCGCGCAACTGGCGACTATGAGGTAGCGCACGAGCAATTCATTGCGCGCCAGCCCATGGGACGCGTTGGCGCAGCAGACGAAATTGCAGCGCTTGCAGTTTACCTAGCCTCGGATGCCAGCGGATTTACCACGGGCCAAGCCCATATCATCGACGGCGGCTGGGCCCTCTAAACGGAGACTATCATGAAACTTTTACGTTACGGCCCGAAAGGGCAGGAAAAACCCGGTATCGTTGACGCCGAAGGCGTTGTGCGCGATCTGTCCGGCTTGGTGTATGACATTGCTGGTGACGTTCTGACGGATCAAGGCCTGGCCGGCATTGCCGAAGCTGACCTGTCGTCGCTGCCTGCCGTTGAAGTCGACCGATATGGTCCATGCGTCGGCGGTGTGGGCAAGTTCGTCTGTATTGGACTCAACTACTCAGACCATGCCGAGGAGAGCGGGCTTGAGGTGCCGCCGGAGCCGGTGATCTTTGCAAAGGCGACCTCCGCAATTTGCGGTCCCAACGACACGGTTGAAATCCCCCGTGGGTCGAAGGCCACCGACTGGGAAGTTGAACTGGGAGTGGTGATCGGCAAAGAGGCAAAATACATCGATGAGGCAGACGCTCTCGACCATGTTGCGGGCTACTGCGTGATCAACGACATTTCCGAACGTGATTTCCAGAACAAGCGCGCGGGTCAATGGACTAAGGGCAAATCAGCCGACACCTTCGGGCCCATCGGACCGTGGTTGGTTACCCGCGACGAAGTGCCGGACCCGCAGAATCTATCAATGTATCTGGACGTGAACGGAAAGCGCCGACAAGACGGCAGCACCAACACTATGGTGTTTGGCGTGGCTCACCTCGTCTCCTACCTTTCGCAATTCATGAGCCTTCAGCCAGGCGACATTATCTCCACTGGCACCCCTCCTGGTGTCGGCATGGGGATCAAACCCGAACCCGTTTATCTCAAGGTTGGCGACAATATGGAGCTCGGCATCGAAGGTCTGGGCGTGCAGCACCAGAACGTCATGGCAGCAATCAAAGGGGCATAGCGATGGAAAACCAGATCGCGGTGGTCACCGGTGGCGCGCAGGGAATTGGTTTGGCTGTGGCCCGGCTGCTGATCCAAAAAGGTGTGCTTGTTGCCAGCTGGGATATAGATCCAGGCAACAAGGACGCCATGGCTGACCTCGGCAGCAATGCAATGGCAGTTGACTGCAAAATCAATGATTTGGCGACAGTGGAAGCCGCCTATGCGCGCACCTGTGAGGCATTCGGTGTTCCTTCTATTCTAATCAACAGTGCGGGAATTTCCGGGCCGAATGCGCACCTGGATGCTTATGACCCTGAGGCTTGGAAACAAGTCATTGATGTCAATCTCAACGGCACTTTCTATGTGAACCGGGTCTGCGTTCCAGGTATGAAAGAGCAGGGTTATGGTCGCATTCTGAATGTGGCCTCCGTTGCGGGCAAGGAGGGCAATCCCAATGCCTCTGCATATTCAGCTTCCAAAGCGGCGGTAATTGGTCTGACCAAGTCTTTGGGAAAGGAGTTGGCTGGATACGACATCGCGGTCAATTGCGTAACACCCGCCGCCGCCCGGACCCGGATTTTCGATCAAATGACCCAAGAGCATATCGATTACATGCTTTCCAAAATTCCCCGTGGTCGGTTTCTGAAAGTTGAAGAGGCCGCGGAGATGATGGTTTGGGCGGTATCACCTGAAAACTCGTTCACCACGGGCGCTGTGTTCGATTTGTCAGGCGGCCGGTCCACCTACTAACTCTTGGAAATTAGTTCATTTGGAGGAAAACCCATGACAGATAATGACAAAAAAGCCGCTCTCACCGAACGCCTTGCAAAGTGCTACAGCGGTGCAGTTTATGATGCCCTGCGCGAGAGAGGGATCGACAATACTGTTCTGCCCAAAGACATCCGGCCGATTGACGATACTCATGTTCTTGCTGGTCCCGTTTTCACAATTTCAGGAACACCAAAACCTGGGATCAGTGCTGATGATGCCCTGCTGGCTTGGACGGGTTTCCTTTCAACAGCGCCGTCTGGCCATGTCGTAGTTTGCAATGGCCACACCGACGACATCGCGATGATGGGGGAACTGTCTGCCGAGACGCTCCAGATGCGCGGTGTGCGCGGATATGTGACCAATGGCGGGTGTCGGGACAGCAATTTCATTCGCAACATCGGTTTCCCCGTTTTCCATCGCTTCTACACCGCTCGCGATGTGGTGGGTGCATGGTCGGTCGACAAAATGGAAGTCCCTGTGCAGATCGGTGACGTTGTCGTTAAGCCCGGGGATTTTGTGATTGCCGACATTGATGGGGCCATCCTTATCCCCGGTGAATTCGCTGAAGAGATCGTGGTTGAGGTCGAGGAAGTGATGAACACCGAGAACAAGGTCCGCTCGGCTATCCGTAGCGGGACGGATCCGAAAGAAGCCTACTTGACCTACGGGCGTTTCTGAGCGGTCAAACTGGCGTAACGGCACTTGGAGATACGAATATGCATATTGGTTTGCCTGACCAGGGCTGTTTTGTTCTGCGGGTCTGAAATCCAGCAGTTTCAGGCCCTTCGGTTTCACCCGCCCGATACGTAGGTATTGGGCACGCGTCCGCCCGTCCCATGACGGGCGAACGCTCAGCACTTGACCGAAATCAATTCGATCAAATGCGACACGCTCTAACGATGTGGGCTAACGCTATCAGTCAGGATCAATTCTGTCGGGACGAGAGTGAGTTTAGTTGGCGCTGTCGGATCCGAGATACGGCTTAGCAGATGTTGAATGACAACTCTCCCCATCTCTTGCAGATCAATGCTTGTCGTACTCAGCGGCGGATTAGTGTGTTGCAACTCATCGATCCCCTCGTTCCCGATCAACGAGAAATCTTCTCCAATTTTTTTCCCCAACCTCTGCAAACCGGCTTTCAGTCCAAGGGTGACGATAGCATTATATCCGATGGCAGCAGTCGGCGGATCTTCGACATCCAGAATTCTCGCCGCTGCTTCGTATCCCTGAGCACGAACAGGGCGGCATTCGAAAACAAGCGCACGATCAAACTCTTGACCCGCTTCGTCAAATGCTTGCCTGATGCCTTTCATGCGACGGTTAAATGGGGAAATATTGACTGTGCCGCCAACAGCGGCAATGCGTCTGTGACCAAGGTTAAGCAGATGTTTTGCCGCCGTGTAACCCGCAAGTGTCTCATCAACCACGACTGAATCGATGGGATAGCCACTGATCTCTCGCGAGACACACACTATTGGGGGGCAGAATTTCTCCATCTCTTCCAAGTCGGTCGCCTGAGTTCCCATCGCTGGAACCAGGACGATGCCATCTGCATTGTACTCAGACATTTTCCTGATAAATTCAGATTGTCTGTCCACTTTTTCATCCGTATTGCAAAGAAAGACGGTTTTCCCGCATTTGGCAAGTTCATGTTCAATCGATCCAAGAAGCTTGCTGAAGGAGGGGTCAGACACGTTGTTAAGCACGATACCCACCGTGTCGGTCTTTGACTTTCTCAACCCTGCTGCGGAACGCTGATAGACATAGCCTGATTCTCGCAGTGCTTCTTTGACCGAGGCTCTGGTCCTTTCTGAGATTCTGCTGTTTTCCTTCATGGCTAAAGAGACAGTTGCAGTAGAAAGTCCTAACTGTTTCGCAATTTGACTAAGGGTTGGCTTCCGCATTCTTATATTTTCCCTGTAGTTATGGTTGCCTCGGTCAAGATTTTCAGAGTTGTTTCGGGCAAACCGCTTTAGATCTGTACATGTAGTAGATTTTATTTGATTTGCAAAAGTTAATCGATTAACCTGAGTGAGCGCCATCGAATAACATTTTTTGCATTCTGGAGCGCAAGCGAAATTTTGATAGGAGAGAACTATGAAATTCAACAGATACGCACTTAGCGCGATGTCGGGGCTTGCACTATCGAGCCTGATGGTAACTGCGTCTATTGCGGACACAGTGAGATTAAAAATGGCTGGTACTTACCCAGCAACGCATTTTGGCCACGAAATTGTGGAAAATATGGTCAAAGAAATTGAGGATGCAGGCGTAGGAATTAAAATATCTTATTTTCCAGCATCTCAATTGGGATCGGGTGAGGAACTAGTGGAAGATGCGATTCGAGGTAATGTCGATTTGGTTCAAGCGTTTATATATGCTCAAACTGATCCCCGTTTGGAAATGATGAATCTTCCCGGATTAGTAACTACTTTTGACGAGCTAAAATCAGTTTACGCAAACCCCGAGTCTACTATGAATAAAATCCTAGCTGAGATAATGGATGACCTGGGATTGGTATACCTTGGTAACACTGGCGAGGGACTTGTTGGTATTGTAGCAAATAAAAAACCTAATGACCCAAACGGCTTCGGTGATAAGGGTATGAATATTCGCGTTTGGAGTTCTGAGGTTGCCAAGAAAACTACGGAAAGTCTGGGATACCGGACAACGACGATGAATTGGGCGGAGGTTCTGCCGGCGCTGCAGGCCGGCGTTATTGACGGTGCTATATGCTGTACACCAGAATGGGCTTATTCGACGTTTGCGACCGCAGGAGTGGGAAAATATTTTATTCCTGTGAATACAGCTATCGAAGCATCATCTTTTTACGCTAGTGGCAAAAGCTGGGAAAAGCTAAATCAAGAACAGCGAGACGTTATCAGAGCTGCAGCGCAGAAGGCTGCCTTGGCTGCTATCGATAAATCGTGGGATCGAAACGAAGGTTTTATCGACAAGCTGAAAGAAGCAGGCTGGGAAATTCTTGAATACAATACTGAAGAGCGTGCCGCTTTGGTTGCTCATATTCAGAACAATGTATGGCCGGATTTGGCAGATATGATTGGGCAAGATATTATGGACGCACTTACAGAAAAATAGTGTATTTGCCTTGGGAAACTTCCACGTGGATGCCTGCGCAGTCAGGCATCCCAATTTAAAATTAGAATTGGAACTTTGATGCTTTTAATTGACAACGGTTTGCCCTCTTCGATGGTTCGATTTGTTAGGGCAATGGTGCAAATAAAATCAATACTTGTTGCTATAACTCTTCCAATTTTGCCAATTACTTTTTTCTTCGTTGTCATATTTCGTTATATTTTGCATTGGGATCTATTCGCCTACGAAGAATGGCTAATGCCAATTTGTTTCTGGATCTTCTTTTTGGGAAGCGCGCTTGGAACATACTATGACAGGCAGATCAACGCTGATCTTCTTGATACAATCACTGATAATCTTACACTGTTATGGCTTCGTAAGCTTATAATCCAAATTATAGAGTTATTTATAACTTTCGTACTTATCTATTGGGCTTGGCTGATGATCTCAGATGAGATCGCCGCCTATCCCAATTGGAAAACTACCATCGCACTCAAAATCCCATTTTTATATCCGCGGCTAGGCATTTTTATGGGTTTTGCATTCATGGGATTTTATAATGCTCTATCTGTTTTCTTGATGTTAAGGGCGGGCCCTAATGGATACGCTGAGGCATTAAAAACCAAGAATAAAATAAAAGCTGAACAAGAGGGAGATGCATATTGACTATCCTGATTGCAATTATTTTAATCTGCGTTCTTCTAACGATTGGTGTCTCCGTACCTTTAGCCTTTGGGGGGGTATTAATTCTTCTCGTATATACGGGTGGTTATGACCCATCAGGTTTCTTTGCAACTGGCCACTGGAAGTTGAATTCAGTAATATTATTAGCCATTCCCCTCTTTATCATGGCTGGTGATATAATGCAGAGGGGTAAAATTGCTAAACCCATTGTTGAGATCGCTGAATTATTGTTTGGTCACCTTCGAGGCGGGCTTAGTGCAGCATCAGTAGTCGCAAGCGGAATGTTTGGAGCAATCTCTGGCAGTGGTGCGGCGACCTTGACATGCATCGGCTCGATTATCATGCCCCATTTACGGAAGGCGCAATACCCAGCGGGCATTTCCGGTGCCATCGTTATTAGTGCAAGTCCTCTTGGCTTGCTAATTCCACCCAGTGGAGCACAATTGCTTTATGCGTGGGTTGGGCAGTTATCTGTTCTTAAATGTTTCCTTGCTACAGTAGTTCCCGGTATCATTCTTATGATTATGTTGATCATCGTAAACTTCATAATTCTCCGCAAAGATAACAATATTCTTATAACAGATGTGCCAGATAAGTTCTTCAATGTTTTAGCGCGCAAATCAGCAATTGCTACTCCTGCAATCCTAATGCCAGTGATCATTCTTGGAGGAATTTATGGGGGCATTATGACGCCTACAGAGGCAGCTGGCGTAGCAGTAATTTATGCTATACCGGTAGGCTTTTTTATATATCGCGGGCTAACACTTAAAGTTTTATACGAAAGTTTGAAGGAATCTTCAATTACCATTGGCGTGGTAATGGTCATGATTTTTACTGTTCTTGTAGCAAGCCGTTTTTTGATTTTTGAAGATATACCAGGAATAGCTGAGGACCTTATTTATTCTGTATCGGACAATCCGTTAGTGATATTTCTAATGTTAAATCTGGTTATGCTTATGATTGGTATGCTAATGGATGATATCAGTGGTATTCTGCTGAGTGCTTCACTTCTCCTTCCAATTGCTCAAAATGCTGGCATGGACCCGATCCACTTTGCTGCAGTGCTTGGAGTAAATTTGGGAATGGGTAACATAACGCCGCCTACTGCTCCTCTTCTTTACCTTGGAGCTCAAGTTACAAATGTTCCCGTCAGGAAGCTAATCTGGCCGACACTGATCTTCATTGTATTTGCGTGGATGCCTACACTGATACTGACAACATTTTTTCCACAGATCGCCCTTTGGCTGCCGAACATGGTCTTCGGCCCCTAGCAACACGAAAACACCAGCCAGAATAGAAAGAAATTGGTATGCAAAACTCTGTTCCTTCAAACCGGGCGACGGTTGTCGTGGCTGAAATTCTGGCTCCAAAAGCCAATTTTGATTTCGCTGCCCACGCTCATATCACGGACAAGTCGTGATGGCGGACGCGCTCATAATCGGCGGTGGGCTGATTGGCATCACAACGGCCCACCGATTGGCCAAACGCGGCTGCTCGGTCGTGCTGGTGGAGGCCAACGAGGATGTCGGTCTTGGTGCCAACTTTGCAAACGGTGCGATGCTGGTGCCTTCACAAACTATGCCATGGAATTCGCCAGGGATATTGTCCACGCTTTTGAGGTCAATCGTGACACAAAATTCCGCAGTGCGGATCAAGCCGAAAGCTATCCCGTCCCTGTTCAAATGGGGCCTGCAATTTCTCAAGAACTCAAAGCCGCATCTGCACGAACTCCATACGCGCCGATTGCTCGAACTGGCGCTCTTTTCCATGGATGTCTTTGAGGAATACTACAAAGGATACGCAGACCAATTCGAAGCCAAAAAATGTGGCACCATCAAAATCTACCGCGACCAACCAGGTCTGGAAGCCCAGATCAGATCCAATCGTCACCTCAGTGAGGTTGGGCTAGATTGGGAGGCACTAACGCCTGATCAAACTGTTGAGGCTGAGCCGCACCTTCAAGCGCTGGCCCCGCAGCTGGCAGGCGGAATTCGTTTTTCCGCTGATGTGGTGGCGGACTCGCGAAAATTCTGTCAAATCCTCCGCGATGACCTCGTCGCTTCCGGTCAGATAATACATGTTAGTTGCCAAGCCAATGAACTGCTGATGTCAGGCGACAAGGTCATCGGCGCGCGTACAACAATCGGAGATATTCGGGCGAAGAATACCATTCTGGCCCTTGGGGCCAATACAAGAAAATTGGCTGCAAACGACGCAAGATCAATCTTGGTGCGCCCCGTGAAAGGGTACTCGGTCACATACGATACAACCGGCGTCAACGACCTGCCTTCGTATCCCGTTATCGACGAAGGGATGCATGTCGGGATTGTTCCAATAAATGGCAAATTGCGCGCTGTTGGAATTGCCGAATTCGCCGGGCATGACGACACTCTAAGCCCCAAAATAATCCGGCAACTCGATCGCCTGACCAAATCCGTTTACCCCAACCTTGCGCAGACGCTTGACGGCTGCAAGCGCGAGCCGTGGACTGGATTCCGCCCGATGAGTGCTGACGGTTTGCCCTATATCGGCGAAGCATCCAGCAAGGGGCTTTGGGTCAATACCGGGCACGGCCATCTGGGTTGGACCCTCGCCACCGGGTCGGCAGAGTTGCTTGCTGACCTCATCATGGGCAAGCCAACAGCCTTGGACGCATCCAGCTATGCAGTAACTCGATCACACTAGACAGAAGATAAACCTAGTGGAAGGCAAGGTCATGAAAATAAAAGATATTCGCCTCACACGGCTCTTTTCCAAGTTCAAGACGCCCTATGTCTGGGCCATGGGCAAGAATCTTGGTCAAACAACAATCCTGATTGAGGTCGAAACGGATGCGGGCGTCGTCGGCTACGGCGAAACCGCCCCGACGATGACGTCCCCAGAGGCGATCCACACGCTCCTACTAACCGCTAAATCGGTACTTATTGGGCAGCCGATCACTCAGATCGCTGATTTGATGAAGCGGCTTTTTACACGAAATTTCGGACATCACTACGCCAGCCAATCTCATCCAAGAATAGGCAATATTGCGTTTGCAGGTGTTGAATTGGCCCTTTGGGATGCACTTGGCAAATCGGTGGGTCTGCCGGTTCACGCCCTGTTGGGTGGGAAGATACATGACACGGTGAGTTTCATGGGGTTTGTCCAGGGAGACAGTACGAACGAGGTTGCAGCACATGCCGGTCAGTTGGCGCAGGACGGCTTTGAAGTGATTTACCTCAAGGCCGGATACACCAACGATAAAGATATGGCCAATGTCGAAGCTGTTAGAAAGGCAATTGGCAACAAGCGACTTCGCATCGACCCGAATGAGGCCTGGGACTTGATGGAGGCCCAGGTGATGATCAATAAGCTCGCCAAGTATGATCTCGAGATGGTTGAACAGCCGGTCTCGGCGATTGCCGGCGTTCCGGCATTGAAGGCATTGAAACAATCCTGCTCAGTCCCAATTGCTGCCGACCAGTCCGTGTTCACACTAGAGGAGGCTCACTCGATGTGCTCCAGCGGTGCGGCAAGCCTGCTGACTGTGGGTCTGCACGAAACTGGAGGTATTCTTGGGTTCCGCCGCGTCGCTGCGATAGCTCAGGTGTTCGACATCAACGTGTGTATTCACGGTGTTTGGGAGACCGGAATTACCACCTGCGCCTCGATACAAGCTGCGTCGGGTGTTCCTAATTTGGATGATGGCAATCAGATCATGTGGCAGCTCCTGCAAGAGGACATCGTCGAAAGCCCGGATCTGGCGCCAAATGTCGGGAAAATTCCGGTCATGTCCGCCCCTGGTCTTGGATTTACCCTGAACGAGGACGCCGTTGGTCGGGCCGCAGAAGCCTACGACAAGAAGAATGGTTTGGAGGTAACATGATAGCATTGCAAGACAATTCACCTGCGGTCGTAGTGCCCGGCATTTATCCAATGCTCTATGCGTTCTTTGACGATCGCGGTGTATTGCGCCAGGATCCGTTTCGGCGTCAGGTGGATGCGGCTTTGGGCACCCAGGCTGCCGGAGTTGCGATTCTGGGGCTGGGTACGGAGGTCTCGAAGCTGACATTCGATGAGCGCGTCGAGGTCCTTGAAGTCGTCGCGAAGCGCATTGATGGATGCAAACCGCTCTTGGTGACCGTCTATGGCGATACGATCACCGAGCAGATTGAGTTTTCGAAGCGAGCAATTCAAAGCGGCGCGTCGGCACTGATGCTTCAGCCTCCATCGCAGAAAATGGACGATGCAAAGCTGGCGGGCTTCTTCTCCGAGATTATCTCGGCGGTCGATTGTCCGGTTGGGATTCAGAATGCGCCGGAATTCCTTGGCTTCGGACTAAGTAACCAGAGCTTGATCGCGCTTGCGAATGACCACGAAAATTTCACCATCGCGAAACTGGAATGCAACGCCGTCAATCTTGAGTCTGTTGCGTCAGAGCTTGGGAGTAGCGTGATGCTTTTCAATGGCCGCTGCGGACTGGAATTACCTGACAACCTGCGCGCGGGTGCCAGTGGGCTGATCCCGGCGATTGATACGGTAGATAAGACTAGCGAAATTTTCGCTGAATTCACTGCTGGGACCGAAGAGCGGGCCGATAAGCTATATGCCGACCTATTGCCGGTTCTCTGCTTTATCATGCAGGGAATTCCACATTTCTTGACCTATGGAAAGATGCTGGCCGCAGCGCGTTTGGGAATTGAGCTTGGCGGCAGCCGAGAACCCTCATTGCCAGCGACTGATTTCGGCGCAGCATGCATCCGCCGGTTCTCGAAACACTTGGGACCGTTGAATTGAGATATTCCGCAACACCACCCGCCATAAACAATGGCCCAGACACCAAAAGAAGAAAGCCATGAATAATACTGCGCTACACAATTCGATTTCGTTCCGTGCCCGGCTGAGGAGGCTTTTCTAATGACCGTCGTAAACCTATCGCTGAGTGAGATACATGATCTCGCACTAGAAGCATTCACCCAAAATGGATGCGACCCTCAAAACGCCGGGGCCCTGACCCGGACGGTTGTTGCTGCTGAGCGAGACGGGTCTCATTCCCACGGCTTGTTCAGGGTGCCCGGATATGTGGCATCCCTACGTAGTGGGAAGGTCAACGGCGCCGCCGATCCGCAGATTTCCAACAAATCACCTGTAATTGTTAACGCGAATGGTGACGATGGGTATGCCCCCTTAGCAATCGAGCGAGGTATTCCAGCGCTGGCGAAAGCAGCGAGTGAGTTCGGTATCGCAGTAATGACTCTTACCCACACGCATCATTTTGCCGCCCTTTGGCCAGAAGTTGAGGCATTGGCCGAACAAAATTTGGCAGGGATGGCTTGTGTAAGTTATATGCCAAATGTTGCACCTCATGGTTCAAACAAGCCTTTATTTGGTACCAATCCGCTCGCCTTTGCCTGGCCACGGAAAAACAAACCACCATTTGTATTCGACATGGCAACCTCCGCAATGGCAGGCGGCGATATTGCAATTGCCGCAAGAGATGGACATTCGGTCCCCCTTGGAACTGGATTGGATGAAAATGGCAATGAAACCACCGATCCGGCGGCAATCTTGAAAGGCGTGATGCTTCCCTTCGGAGGGCACAAGGGTTCTGCTATTGCAACGATGGTTGAACTCTTGGCGGCTGGTGCGACCGGTGAACGGTTTAGCTTTGAAGCGCAAGATGCCGACAATGGTGATGGTGGCCCTCCCCGTGGGGGAGAGTTTTTCCTGGCATTTTCGCCATCACTACTGGCCGGTGAAGGTTGGGAGGACCATTGCGAAAAGTTTTTTGACAAATACGAGGCAATTCCGGGATCGCGTCTGCCGGGCGCAAGGCGCCACAACAACCGCAATGATACAACCAACCGTGCCGTAGACGCGAAACTTATCGCCACAATTCAAGAGCTTTGTAGTCGGCCGGATTCGTGAATCAGGCACAAGATCGCCATTTGGTTGCCTGAGTTACCTTTTAGAGCGTGCCGCGTTTGATCGCGTTCATCCGCCCGATACACAAGTATTGGGCACGCGTCCGCCCACCCGGGCGAACGCCCAGCACTTGGTCGAAATGACTTTTATAAAATACGACACGCTCTAGAGTTAATGATTTCGCCAACGCAAAAAAAGAGTCGACGAACACTTCATCGGCTCTGTTATTTTTTCCTTTACGTTGACCTTCACGGATCATCTGAAATTGAATGTCGCTTGATACCACCAATACAATCTGCCCAGGGTTTCTGACAACACAATCGAAGATTATTTAATGCCTTACGTGTGCCATTCATCTGTTGGTTTCCCATTAAGCGACCTTCGACGCTTCATCTATTGGGTCACTCATCGTTTTCGAAATACCGCAGATATTTCATGTCCGATATTTCAATTGTGCAAGTGTTGAAAGTAGTTGACGAAATAATGGTTAATCGATTAACTTATTAATGTTAGGTTCCTCAGAATATAGGATTCTGGCATTGCCCATATCAACGTTGAAACTTATCAGTTCCACGAATTGGTTGCCAAATGGACGCCAAGTAATAAAGGAAAAAATGCCATGAGCTACTCAAGGCTAAAAGTCAGTAGAAAGGCCTTTAATGGTCAAAATAGAGGTTGGAAGCCTGCTTGGCGCAATGGGATCCAAGCCTAATTACGACATCATTTTCATTGGCGGCGGAGACCTTCAACAAACCGGCCGCTTACGAGCTGTCTTATATGCTGAAGTAACTATTGGCCGCTAATCCAGATTCAAAAGATAAACTAGGTAATTGGAAAACAAGATGAAAGAAAGTTATGACGCAATTATAATCGGTGCTGGTGTAATTGGTGCAGCCATTACACTTGAACTTGCAAGGAAAGGTCTCAAATCAATTTGCGTGGATAAAGTCGGCGAAGCCGGCCATGGGTCTACTGCCGGATCCTGCGCCCTGATCCGGCCATTTTATTCTACTCTGGATGGAGCTGCAATTGCTTGGGAGTCTCATTACTACTGGTTAAAATGGGCTGAACACCTTGGTGTGGAAGATGAACGGGGACTGATACGTTACGTTAATTGTGGTAACCTGGTTTTTAAGAGTGAATTAAATAATAACATGGTGCCAGTGATGTCGATCCTTGACCAGCTTGGTTGTCCGTACGATGAACTTAGTATGGATGAAGTCGTTGCACGCTATCCATTTGTCTCGCGCAGCTCTTTTGCCCCTGTAAGGAAACTTGATGATCCAGATTTTGGTTCGCCCAATGGTGAAGAACTAGATGGGGCAGTGTTCTTTCCGCATGGAGGCTATGTTACGGACCCTGCTTTGTCAGCCCATAATTTGCTTCGTGCAGCCGAGGCTGCCGGAGCTACATTTCGCCTAAATACTAAAGTGACCGCGATCTGCAAAGCCCAAGGACGTGTCTCAGGGGTAAAGATAGACGGTGGTCAAGAGATAGTTGCACCGGTTGTCGTGAATGTGGCAGGTCCACATTCATTCAAGATAAACGCAATGGCCGGGGTGGAAGACGACATGGCGATCAAGACCCGCGCGCTGCGCCATGAGGTTGCTCATGTCCCATCTCCAATTGGACTGGATTTTGAAACCCATGGTGGCCATCTCTCAGACTCTGATACTTCTGTCTATTGTCGACCCGAAAGTGGCAATCACATTCTTATTGGTTCCGAGGATCCAGAATGTGATGAACGCATTTGGGTAGATCCTGATGACTTTGATCGTTCGTTTTCTAACCAGTGGCAATTGCAGGTCATGCGGCTAGCACAACGTATCCCTGAACTAAAAATTCCTACTAAGCTAAAGGGCGTAGTCGAGCTTTATGATGTGTCAGATGATTGGATTCCGATCTACGACAAATCTGGGTTGCCAGGGTTCTATATGGCAATTGGGACCAGTGGTAACCAATTCAAAAACGCACCAATTGTTGGAGAGATGATGGCCGATCTGATCACTGCTTGCGAAACTGGTCACGACCATGACGTCAAGCCTGTTACGTTTCATCTCAAAAATATTGACCGCACCATAAGTCTTGGGTTTTATTCACGAAAACGGGAAGTAAACCAACAAAGTAGTTTTTCGGTTCGCGGTTAGCAGTCTTTTTATTATTAGTGTCAGAGAAAACTAGCTTATAGCTGAAGTAGCGGAACGGAGAGTGTATTGTCATTTGCGGACGCTACAGTTTAGCCTTGTATGGTTGAATCGAGTTTCATCTGACAGTACATCCTTGACAATACCAAAAAACGCGGCCCGAATAGTTCAGCAGAGAATGGGGTACTGTCAGATTAAACTCGGTTGAAGCGAGCAGGGTGTATTTGTAGAAACCACAAATGACAAAACACTCCCCATTCAGGTACTTTAAAACGAGCCCTG
>Ga0209771_1001211_pt1 | contig 16775 bp, 30 predicted proteins | sample SaaInl59LU_5_DNA_FD_184639 | JGI IMG/M metagenome (GOLD analysis project Ga0209771, IMG submission 184639) | Marine microbial communities from expanding oxygen minimum zones in the Saanich Inlet - ESP_59LU_5_DNA (SPAdes) (version 2) | ecosystem: Environmental > Aquatic > Marine > Intertidal zone... | reverse complement strand
CGTTTGAGGACGCTTGGATCATTGCAGATGAAATGCAGAACGCTACAAAGTCACAAATGAAAATGCTATTGACCCGCATCGGCAATAATACTAAAATGATTGTTACTGGTGACTTAAAACAACATGATCGAGGTTTTTCAGAGAACGGTCTTTCAGATTTTATGGAACTTACTAGACGTTATGAACTTGCAAATATGAATCATATTGCTATCTCACGTTTTGATATGATGGATGTAGAAAGACATCCAGCAGTTGTAGAAGTTCTTAAAATTTACGGAGAAGACGAATAAAAAAAGGGGAGCGCAATGCTCCCCTTTACATTTGGGTTAGTTAGAAAGTGAGAAACATCTAACCCAGAACAGTCTTTACGATTGCAGCCCAATCGTCGCACTTAATGATTTCTTTGTTATCACAATCTTCGTTGTGGGGGTGAGAAATTAACACACTTTTCAAACCAAACTGCAAACCACATTCAGCATTTTCAGTTTTATCTTCTAACCAATATTCAGCAGTTGGATACTTTGCTGTAAATTCAGCAAGAGCATCATCTTTGTCTGCACCCGTATCAAGGCAAATAACTTCTTTACATACATCCATACCAAATACATTCTTTAAGTTAGAGATACGGAGTAGCCGTGCTTTTTCATCAAGTGAAAGAGAAGTGATAACAACAAACTGGTAGCCTGCTTCAACTAGCCGAGCAACCCCACTCCGAGCATCACGAAATGCTGGAAGAAATCCCATCCACGCACTTTCATTGAATTCTTTTACTAAACGCTTTCCGTCAGCCTTTGCAATACCATATGTAATGCTCATGTCATATACGTTTTCTACTTTTTTAGAATAACCTTTTTGAACCATCCACTCTGAGAACATACCCTCCCAGTTCAGCATAACCCCATCACAGTCAGTAAAGATAATTTTTTCGTTTGTCATATTCATACTTTCTTCTTATTACTATTACTTTATATAGTGATTCGTTCAGAATGTCAAGTACTAATTTTGTTTTATATGGTAAATTCGAAGGTTCGAACTTAGCGTTTGGCTATTCGGTAAGTTAATAATCTATTTAATATCAAATAGTAACGGACGCACACTTAATTATGCTGAAAGAATGCTAATGCATTACCCACTTTACTCAGTTAACCAAAATTTTTGATATTAAGCAAATATTGCTTGTGACTGTTTACATCACAAACTTCGCGCCTCTCCAGTTCAATTAGCAACCAAACACAGAAATCAACACTTTTAAAAGAGTAGTGAGCCAATATTGCTAGTTTTTTCAATTGAATAACATTTAGTTCAGCAAGACTTAACGGATTTTTAACATAAACTACGTCTGACTCCAAAAGTTGATTGCCTGGAACCCTAAAATTCCCATTAAAAACAGTTGGTGCAATTGACCAACGCTTAACATCCAAAAACATATGCGGAATAAATCCTAGTTCGCGCAAATATACATCTACCTCACCAAAAGATGGTTGTTTTTCGTAAAGATTGAAATAAGAAACTTCCAACTGTATTGCGAGACAGCCCTCCAGTTTCTTCGTCCCATTTTTTATAATTTCAAGTTCAGCTCCTTGTACGTCCATTTTTAAAAAGTCTGGTGATTTTACGTTTTCTATATCATCCAATCTAGTTGTTTGTATATTTTCAATACTTTGCACTTCACCAAATTTCGAAAATCCATTAAAAAAACTTAATGCTTCAACTTTTGGCTTAAAGAGCGAGGACATTCCACTGGCTGGTGCGCAAAGGTAAACGTCGTGCTTACCACCGTCGAAAAGAAAGTAATTTAGGACTGTAACAAAATCTTTGCCATATGCATTTTCAATGGCAGTAATTTGCCTAGCATCACCATCGAAAGCGGTTAGAAGAGCCATCCGCTTTTCAAGCAAAACTTTATAAATAGGTACCTCTGCTATTGCTGATGCACCAACATCCATAATTTCAAGTTTCTCGTCTAAATCAAACAAGTCAAAAATAAGCATCACACAAACTCTTTCTAATCCAAGTCTCACTATGCCACTCATCCAAAGCAGCATTTAGCCTATTCAAACACGTTAAATCTGCAGTTTTCCAGCAAAAAAATGCACACACAGCCCTCAGTTGCCGTGTAGCACTCAACACACCCTACCCTCAAACTCACGCCATACAACATAACTACGTTTTTTAAGATTATATTTCATTATTTTCATAACTTCATCTTCAGTTAAATCATACTGAGATTTAATATCAGCCCAAGTTGTTTTATCACACCAGGCACTCGCAATAAGTTCAGATAAATTATATTCAGTCATATGATTACCGTAAATTTGTACGGACGCATCTTTATACCATCAGCCCACCAACTAGTAACTTGTTGTAGTTCGGTCATCAACACTAACACACTCCGCTGTGCGACAATACTCTGCATCGACATTTTTTTGTATGAGAACAACCTCACTTCATTCATATGGGATCTTGTACCCCATACTAGCAAGTAGTAACTCTTGCATGTCTCTTGGCAGACAGGGTGGGATTCGAACCCACGGAACCTCTCGGTTCGCCGGATTAGTAATCCGGTGCTTTCGGCCACTCAGCCACCTGTCCACATTCTTGGTCGGAGTATAAGGATTCGAACCTTAGACCTCTGCGTCCCAAACGCAGCGCACTACCAGACTGTGCTATACTCCGTATCATTGGTATCCCGTAGGGGAATCGAACCCCTCTTTTCAGGTTGAAAACCTGACGTCCTAACCGATAGACGAACGGGACAAATTACATCAAGCAGTTTTTGGACCTGCTTAGGTCATCCTGGGCACCATTTGCTCAATTGTTTTACAAGGGGAACAAAACCCTTTAACTATGGCGCGGTTGACGGGACTCGAACCCGCGACCCTCGGCGTGACAGGCCGATACTCTAACCAACTGAGCTACAACCGCTTGTTATTATTCTCCAATATCAAATGACAATTGACGTTCTGCATCTGCCTCTTCTTTGCGTTCTGAAATAACCATATCGACAATTTCATCAAATGATTCATAAAATTGTTCATCGTCTTTCCAGAATGAGCGACACGCAGCATATGCATCAGCATCTACGAAATTCCAGTTGATTGAATAATCTTCATTGAGGTTTTCTGATTTTTCAACTGAATTACGGATTTCGATTTCAAGCATCGAATAGATCATTGTGATTCTCTCTTATCGTTTCTATACATACTTTATAGCATGATAGAAATAGATTGTCAAGTATTATTTTAAATTATTCGTCTAAACCTATACATGGAATAATAATTGACTGCTTACAATTATCTGGATATGCAATTGCTGAAACAACGATCGGCATGCCCACCATAAAGAAAGAAATAATAATAAAAGATAGTAATAGTTTCATAAGTTATAATCCTAATTTGGTGGGCGACCCTGGAATCGAACCAGGCGTGCGTCTCCGCGAGGGAGTTACAGTCCCCTGCCACACCTTGCGGCCTGTCGCCCAATATTTTATGTTAGTCTAAAAATTCAATCATTTTTAGAATACGGGTGCGGTGCTCTTTATCGCTGACAATGTTCTCCATCATTTCTTCAATGGTAGCGTCTTCGGCATCAATATCGTTTAACCATCCATCAATATTTAATGGATCGTCCTCTAAATTTTCACGTTCATACACTTCGTCTGCTAATAGTCTTTCTAATGCTTCAAAGTCTGTCATTTTAATTCATTGCCCATTTTTGTTTCATTTTAATATTTGGTAGAAGTGGGTGGATTCGAACCACCTCAAAGGCGCTAATCTGGCGCAAAGAGCGTATAAGACTCCTCTGACTACCAAGTCTCACTTCCGATTTTTGGTGCTCCCGCAGGGACTTGAACCCCGAGTCGACCCGTTATGAGCGGGGCGCTTTAACCAATTAAGCTACAGGAGCGTTATTTCTGGAGCGGGTAAGGAGAATCGAACTCCTATCATCAGATTGGAAATCTGAGGTCTTACCATTACACAATACCCGCGGTTTATTTTATCTTTCTACTAAAGGAGTAGCAGCCTGTGAATCATGATAGTCGCCACTTGCATAGTAATCACGATACGCAACCTCTTTGACCATTATACCGTTCTTCATACGATATGTAACAATTTCTCTACGAATGACACCAGTAGTATCAGCATCAAATGCTGCTTTAAATGGTCCTTCTGCCATATTGTATTCTCCTTAATAATATTTGGTACTCGTACCCGGACTTGAACCGGGACGCCTCAAGGGCAACAGATTTTAAGTCTGGCGCGTCTACCGATTCCGCCATACGAGCATATTTCAATTAGATGATATAATCATCGTGTTCATTTTCCCATTGACTAATGGCATTCCTTAGACCCATCGCCAACCAATCACCACCTGACATATCAAGCATTTCGCTCCATTGTTCAACAACTTCATCAATTTGCTCACGTTCCAATTCATCAGGTGAATCTACACCAAAGTGTTCCTGAATTAATCCAAATGCCCATTCAGTAACTTCACCTTCTAACCAATCAAGCATTTTGTGTGGTCGATGAATTTCAAATTTATCTTCACTCATGTTCGCCTCCATTGCCACGTCCGGTATACTTACGACCAGACTGTAATAATTTGTTTAGTGACCCAGGATTTTTTTCTGCTTGACGAAATGTAACTGCAGTAATTGTAATGCCACTAATTAAAAAAATATGAAACGCTGCACTAATACCAAAAGCAAACATACTACCCACCATTACTGCGAATATGCCACTCCAAATAAAGAATAGGGACTGAAATACCATATGTCCTACCATTGGATCTAAATTGCGTAGTGGCGATTTTTCAACTGTCATTACACTATCCCACATTTCTTTAGGTAGTGTAAAAAGAGTTGTCAGAGTGTTTGCCCAGCCAATGGGCTTATTAGAGGGTTTCATTTTCTTCTCCTTATTTAATTTGGCGGTCCCTATAGGATTCGAACCTATGACCTACTGCTTAGAAGGCAGTTGCTCTATCCAGCTGAGCTAAGGAACCACACTATTAATCTTCTTGCCAATCCCAAAAGGGATCATAAATTTCCATTCCTGTAAAACCTTCTTGTGTCCAACCACGTGATTCTGCATATGCATGAATAATATCTTTAAGTGTGGTTCCCTTAGGCCAGGGATTCTTCGCTTTCCAAGCCAACATATCCATTTCAACCATAAGTGATTGTTGGCCTTGAGCAGTTCCAGCATTAACCTTGTTTGATTCGTCCCAAACCATTTTTGCATCTGACATCGTGTGTTCCTTTTTATCTTATATATAAGTTATAGCATATTGATTCTAGATTGTCAACCTTTAATTTCCAAAATAGTTAATTAAATTCCACCATGTGTATTCGGTTCCCTGCCCAAAGTCCATCCAGCCCAATGCAAATACACTGACCATAACATAGCAAATAAATTCATCAAGTTTTTCACGCTTACTCATTTGGAGCATACTCTGCTTCGAATTCATTTAATGAATTTTGCTTTTCATTTAACATACATTCTAATGTATAAATTGCCATACGCTTTTCATCGCTTGCACCTTCTGTCAAGTTAATGATTGCGTTTTGAAGTGTTTCGATATCTTGTAATACTTCGTTCATGATAGTCCTCATTGTTATTACTATTATGTTATACAATGATTCGTTCTATATGTCAAGTAGATTCGTTATCTTTTTTTGATATTAATAATTTTTCTTCACTCATGCTACCAACTAAACAAACTTTCTTCTACATCTTTATTAAGCGGAACTGTCACACGCCGTTGCATACCAAAACCATTTTGTTTCACGGTCTTGTACCACTTTGCTCTTTCATCAGGTAGATTATATTTTTCTTTGATAATGTCATCACCTTTGAGCATTTGTGCTTTGCGTGTTGATTGTTCGCCAGCGTGTGTAGATCCTGCTGTAAATTCTTTTAGCATTATATTTCGGAGAATGTATGTATTGCAATGGTTCATCGCCATAGCAACTGCAAATTCATCATCTTCACCTGGAATAATTTGACTATTACCATTGAAGTTGGTATCCATCATTATACGCTTGTCATTATTCTTTAAGAAGAATAGTGTTCCCTTCATACTACCAAATTTGCGGTCAAAACATAACTCAGTATCCCAATGAATATCTTTATAAGCAGGGTCAACATTATTAAACTTATCATAGAAAGCCCCATCGCCCGGACGACCATCCCAGTGAGGCCAGAAAAGATCCACGTCTTTAAAGTTATCAGGGAATTTGCGTAGAATATCGCAAATATTAATATGGGTATGAACAAAGTTTGGATGTAAATTGAGAATAGCATCCGAATCTGCAAATATAGCCCAGTCTTCATTTCCATTATAAAAATGATTGAGTAGAACATTTCTGGCACCAGCAGGCGGAATAGGAATATCAAGCCTATCAATGTATTCAATACGAGGATGATCCCAATACTCGTTTGCACTAAAGTCTTGAGCCAAGATACGAATAATAATCTCACTGTCATAGTCAAGCCAAAATTCGATTTGCTTGTTGTGGTTGTCACTTCGTATTTGTCTAGTTTCAAGATCGGTTCCATGATATGCTATGATATAAATTGAGTTACACATTATCTAAATTTTCAAATTGTTTTTGAAGCCAAGTAAAATCGTTTATCTTTTCTAGTTTATCTTTATTACCTTGATATATTCTACCGTACTCTTCGCCCATTTTCGCACCAATGGAAATGAACTTATGATAATCAATATACAGTGGATTCTTCCATAAGTCAAGTCTTTTTTCTATTTCATCTGTAGCAACACCACTTGCTAGTTTAGCGCATTCTCTAAACGCACCTTTCCATGCATTAAATGGAGTCGTTGCAAATCTAGTTTCATTTGAAGGTATATCTATACGATAATATGGAAAGCCAAGTTTAGCCACACCAGTAGTCACATCAACTATTTTTGTGGAACTTTTAACAAAGAATGAATTTCGATTAAATAATTTAACTCCGCCATAACCAGCAAGTTCGCCAGTAGCAGGGTTTAATGCTCTCCAAACGTGCGTACATTGCGTCTGTGGTACCGCAGGATATACATCTATACTATCTGATGGTATATATGAAAAATCAAAATCATCAATTATCCAAGCATCGCCATCTACAACATAAAAGTTTTCAGTTAGACTTTGTTCTGCGCAAGCACGGTGTGCAGCATATACTCCTTCGATATCAGCAGTATTAATAACTCGCTGGTTCTTGCCAACCTTAGATAATATTCTGTTTAAATTGTTATCTGAATAATCATCCTGGTAAGTAAGATAGAATACATCTATCACGCCACTTGGATCTCAGGCGGTCTCCCGTTATCACTCACACCCAAAATGCCGTCTGGATCACCTAACCAAAAGCGAATACTTGTATCATCAGCAAGTCTCAGGTCTTGTCCCTGTGACCATCTACCGTGTTGCATTAGCACCCAATCACCAACCTTCACATCATTCTGTTCTGGTCCTACTGCATAAACTTCCGCCCATCGTGGCCTAATGCCTCTATCACCTGATTCTGCGGTACTATCATCTAAATGGATAATTCCATTTAATTTTTTAAATCCTGTGTCCATATTAGTAAGAATAATTTTATTTCCAATTGGAGATAACGTTTTCATTATTAATTCCTCATTTTGATTTTTTAGATTTGTTTTTCTTTAATTCATCTGCTTTTACAAAATTGCCATCAGCATCTTCTAACCATTCTGGGTCAGTATTTTCTTCTACTGGTTCGGAGAAAGGTTTTGGTACCGGTCCCGGGCTAGTCTCTTGAATTACAGGCTCATCCCAATCGTCTTCCATTGGTTTATCTGACGTTTTAGGTTTTGGTGTATCATCTAACTTGATACTTGCTGCTTTAACTGCATTTGGATTATTTCTATTATAATGTTCTCTTGCTATTTCGTCAGCACTTTTCATAACTCTTCCTGCACGACCAAGTTTATCACCACGTGCATTAGAAGCAGTATTACCTACTGTTATATTTTTATCTTGTTGTGCTAACAATTTGCCAATATCAATATTAACACCTCGCATACTCTTATAATTTTTCATACCTTCGCCTTTTTTATCTAAGGAACTCTTTCCAGTCTAGATCATAGTGAATACTATTTATCTTATGTATTCCGATCAGGTATAACACATAACTTGCTACACTACTTCCACGGCCAACGCCCCATACTATTTTATTTTCTCGCATATAATCCACTAAATAAATCATATATCGTAATAGCATAATCATATCACGTTTTGAGAATTCTGTTAATTCTTCATCGACCCTTATTAGTTCCTGTTCTGTGTAACATAATTTTTTTACATAATCTGTTACATCAATTGTTTTATATTCATCTGGTAAGAACCATCTTGATTGGTTATTTTTATCAAACTCCGCCAGTTCTGTAGTTATTATTTCAATGGGTTTTATAGTATTAATGTTTAAATAATTACTTTGAATAGCAGTATTGTATTTTTCAAAATCCTCATGCCACTCTACAGATTCTATAGATTCAATATTTTCTTGGTTGTATAACATTTCATATAAGTCATGCCTATTATATACAACTCTACCATATTGATCTTTTAATGAATCAATCCGTGACGATTTTTGGCTGCCAATCATGTATTTTTATAACCTCACCTGGATCATCAACAAGTTTTAACTCACCGAGGATTACTTGTTGTATTTCATTTAATACATTATCATATTCTGGTGGGTTTGTCAAGTCTGTTTCTTCATTTACCTCATAATCTTGTGTTTCAGGTGATTGTCTAAACCACCATGGTGTATCATAATAATATTCTTTTTGCCCGATCCATGTTTCTAGACTCGGCAATGCCGGATAATCTTCATCGGCATATGTATAACTCATTGTGGGATTTTCAAACTTACTTGTAATCTTCACACTTATAATATCTATATGTCCATCTGCAATTGTATTAAGTTTAGCATGTAGTATCATAGCGATAATGTCACTTGTAGGAACATATGGGAGCATAACTATCTTATTATTTATTTCACTTAATTTTATTGGTGCTGATTTATGCGTAAAAATGCTTTGATGTAATACTTCTTCTAAGAAGAATTTTACTTTTAGAAATGCTGCATTTCCCATAGCAATATCTCCGGTACACCAAACAAATTCTATTTCAGCATCAAAAATTTCTGAATATAATGATGATTCAGCCTGTATTAATGTTGTACTAAACATTGTTTTAAATGTTGTGAAACTATTTGCGGTAACAACAGTATCGGTCATTTTTTATAACTCTCTTTTAATTCAATTCTATTTGTATTTGCGGTGCCTTCATATAGCCAATATACATTTTCATCATCAGTATCATTTGCATCAGTATAAAAATCATACATAAAAAATATCTTAGGAAATAATTTACTAAGTGGTTTAATAAAATCAATTAAATTAATAAGTTGGCAATTTGTTGTAAATCTCAATACATCATTGCCGTTATCCCAAGTCATATCTTCAAAATTAAATGTTGATTTATGCATTTGTATCCACGTATTATTTATATGTTCATAAAATTTGGTAGTTTCTATATCTGTTCCATCTACTGTTATACTATGATATGTTTTAATAATACTTTCATTCTTCGTCTGGGTCATCTTCATCTTCTCCTACAACTAGGGATTCTGGGGTACGACTGCTAATAATATCAAATCGCTGCCGTTCTAAACGCTCAGTTAATTCGAATTGCAGCATTTCTAATATACCCTGCAATTGTTCAACCGCATCGTCTAGACCCATTGAATGAGCCATGTTCATTTTCTTCAGAACATCAGTCATTTTTGTGTCTAGTTCCTCTTCGGAGAGACTCTTATACTCTTGAAACATTATATTATTCCTTATGTCTCTTTCTTATAGTTATTTAGTATAAGAATTTATTTAATGAATTGTTTTAATTGTGGTGCCTGCCAACCTTCTGGTTTTAATACTTTTCCATCTTCTCGCTTGATTACTTTGCCTGTATCTGGATTAATCTTTGCAAAGTTAGTATTCATTACTTCGTTCCATGCCGCTTCACTATCCCAGCCTGCGGCACGAATAGCGCCCATAGTAACAACTAAAATATCAACTAGCGCATCAAGTTGCTCTACTTTATCTTCCGCAACAACTGCGTCTACTAATTCACCATACTCTTCATCAATTAATCCCAGATACATTTTATAATTTTCTGGAGATGCTGGTTGGTCACATGCAGTTGCAAAGCGTTCAATATCATTAAATGGATTTGTCATATTACCTCATAAGTTTATTTAATTATAGATTACATTATACATGATTTATTAATTAAATGCAATAGTTAATATTTTTATTTTTTATTTTTTGCCTGATTATGTTGAAGTGTATTGCGGGCTATATTGCTATTTTTTGTTATGAGAATAATTGTATCATTCTCATCCACAACGATATAATACAAAACCCTATGTCCCGTTTTCGTTCTACGTTCTTCAATTCTTGTTGTCATATTATCTTCACTCTCATTTTGATAATAATACAGTATTGCCTCCAATTGCAGTGGTATTGATACTCACATGCTTCTCCCAAACATATGATTTTAAATAATCTGGTCCGCCCGCTTTGGGTCCAGTACCTGACAATCCAATGCCACCAAATGGCTGTGTTTCTACTATTGCTCCAATTTGATCCCGATTGATGTAAATATTACCAACATTAACATTATTAATAATCCCATCATAAAAAGATGCTATTCTGGAATGAATACTCATGGTTAAACCAAATTTGGTTTCATTAATATATGATATAATGCCATCTAGTTCATCAACATCATATTCATATACATGCAACAGAGGTCCGAATATTTCCTTATCAAAATATTTTTTATAATCCGATACTAGATAAGCACTTGGTGGAATTGTTAAAGCAGGTAATTCAACACCATTTCTTGATCTTGTCGCTATCAGTATTTCATTTTCTTCTAATACGGATATCCTATTTTGTATACTTCTAAATGCATCACCATCAATGACACGTGTAACATCAGTATTTAAATCATCACTGAACCCCATCTGCACAACTTTAATAGCATTTCCCAACATCTTTAAAATAGTATTGGCATTATCTTTTTGTACAAATAAAAATCTTGTTGCACTACAACGCTGTCCTGCACTATCAAATGCACCGTGTATTACATCTTTAACTAATTGTTCTGGTAAACACGTACTATCAGCAATCATACAATTAATGCCGCCAGTCTCTGCAATAAACGGTATAATAGGTCCGTCACGGTCTGCTAACACACGTTGAATACGCTTTGCAGTTTTATGTGAACCAGTAAATGTTACACCTTTAATTCTTTCGTCTGCTACTGCAAGTTCTGCATCCTTAGGATCAGTGGGACATAATCTAATAGCATAATCTGGTATACCGCATTCAAGCATACAACTAACTGCAGTCTCAGCAACCTTAATTGTTTGTGGCGCAGATTTTGCTAATACAGTATTACCTGTTAGCAATGCTGCTATAATTGGTCCTACAAAAATAGCAAGTGGAAAATTCCATGGTGCTATAACCATCCACACACCGTGTGCCTGATATGTAGTTGTATTAATTTCGCCTGTATAACTTAACGTATCGCCTTGATTATATAATTTTTCTGCTTGTTCAGCATAGTATCTAATAAAATCTATGGCTTCCCGAACTTCGCCAATAGCGTTAGGATATGTTTTATTTGCATGTGTAACTAAATTACTTGCTGCTTGTTCCATATGTGTTTCCAAATGATCAGCATATTCAAGAACTACTTTCTTTCGTTCATTAAATGTAGTTTTACTCCATTCTTTGCGACCTTTCTCTAGCACTACAATACTATCGGTTACTGATAATTGTTCAGGTACAATAAATTCATAACTTGGTCTTCCCACTAGATTTACAATAGATGCAGGATCAGTTAAATCATATCCACGACTATTCTTTCGGTTGGGATATAAATCTTTGTATGTTGGTAATTTTTCTTTGTCTTTTTTTGCTTCTATAAATGGATCCACCAGTTGTTGATTAAAAACAAAACTAGTGTTTGCTCCATTTTCTAATAATCTACGGACAAGATATGCAAGTAAATCTTTATATTCACCTACAGGTGCATACACTCTAATACTAGTATTGTATGTTTTTTGTAGATATCCAAATAGTCCATCCCCCATACCATATAATTTTTGAAACTCAAATTCACCTCCCAGGGTTTCGTGGTAAAAATATATGGCTGCCACGGTGAATGGATTATGTGTGGCATATGCAGGCTTGATATACTGAGATAACATAATTTTTCTTGCACATGCTAGATAACTTATGTCGGTATATTCTTTACGTGAGAATACAGGATAGTGTAAGCCTTCTTGTTGTGCTATCTTTATTTCTGTATCCCAATATGCACCTTTAACTAAACGGATACATAACGATGTATTGGATTCTTCTGCAATATGTTCTAATGTATCTATTGCCCAAAATGCACGTTTTTGATATGCTTGGACTGCGAACCCAATTGTGTTCTCTTTAAATTTATGTGTTAATAATAATTCTTCTAATACCATTATACTTAAATCTAAACGTGATGCCTCTTCAGCATCAATAAACATAGTAGTATTTTTATCTTCACAAAGTCTGGCAATTGCTGCTAATTTTGGGACTAAATGATGTATTACATCAGCATGATTTCTTAACTCATATCTTGGATGAATAGCACTTAGTTTAATACTAATGCTATCTTCAAACCGTGCTGCAGCCTGTATATACTTTTCATAGTATGCGTTGGCATCTGGCCAATTTGTTGCTGCTTCGCCCAACATATCAACTGAGTATGAGTATGATTTATCTACTACAGTTTTTGCATCTTCAATGGTTTCGCCCATTACAAATATATTGCCCATTCGTTTAACAGATTCTTTAACAATCTTACGAACTGTAGGCCAACCCAATCTACTAATTAAATTATTATATGCTGCAAAACTCTGTGCTTGAGTTAATGCTTTGCCACTTAAAGTCGCATAGAAACTATTTTGTGACAAAAGGTTCCAATCAGCATTTGTTAGTTTTTCTTTAATTAATTTATCTTGCGTTTTTTTATCTGGCGTTCTTAGTAAACATTCACATAAAGTCATTAACGCAATGCCTTCATTGCCAGATAATTCATATGCAGTCATAAGCTGATGTATCATACTAGATTCATTAAATGCAGAATTAATTACATTTGATGTTTCTAAAATTTCGGTTCGGTCTTCTTTTGTAAGTCTTGCAGCAAGCATTAATTTTGGAATTAATTCTATCTCATCCATTCTATAATATATATTATGTTGATAAATTCTCATAACCGTTTACTAGCCTTACTTCTTTTAAATAGTACCTTTTCAATATACCTATTATGGCGAAGTATGTCTAAATTTATATCAAATATCGCACGAATTTCACCCATTGTTTTATTTTTATAAGGGTCAAAATCCACTTGATGTACATTTTTAGTCCGACGAGTCTTACCATAAATAATACCCATATCAAACGCTATTAGTTCTCTTTCGCCAAAACGATATATTTTTGGAAATATATTCGATGCATAGTATTTATACAATGCCACATGCCAGTTTTTTAATGACGTTGCGTTGCCCATTGTATAACCTATAACAAATGCTTCATCCTGATTTAATAATCCTCTGCCCAATAATGCGTGAATGCAATCGTGTGATTCTAAACATATCGCACCTGGTAGACTAAATGGCGATTTGGGATTTTCTATTATCTTTACATACCAACTTATATCTATCGAGTCGCTGCCTGGTAAGGTATCTAATACAGAAATGAGAGTGTCATTGCCGTTTTCTATTCCAGGATTCCAATCACTGTAGTGTAACATGATAATATTTAGTCGGAATAAAAAGAACCCGACTACCGAAGTAGCCGGGCCAAGTTTGCGAAGAGGACTATAGGATGAATCATTCATCCTAAAGTACAGAGAAATCAATCCCTGCATTAGTATTTAAAATAAAATGATATAAAGATAACTATCTATAAAACTTTTTCTTGTAATAATGAATATACACACTCAATTACTTGTGTTGAGAACCCACCAATATGCCAATTATATAAACCATACGGAGTTGAATGAAGTTTCCAATCATAAATTGTCGCAACAACAACTTCTTCTATAAAACTGCCAGGAGCATCTTGTAATTTAATTACAAATTCCAAGTTCCACTCAACATTGGTCTTGTCACCATGAGTATAAGTAGGCTCACCAAAAGCAGCAACAATATCATCATATGTGGTATTAACATATCCTTGCAGCCCAGTACCATTGACGTTAACACTTGTATCATTTGTAATATTAATAATTTTCATTATACATCTCCTACTGTGAGATTTACTCGCTTTACACCGTTACGCTTTCCAATATAATAGAAGAACTTCTTTGCGCTTTCATACGTTTTGAATTCTTTTGTCTTTTTAGGATAGTTGTAGTAGCCATATTCAACAGTAAACATAATCATTCCTTCTCAACTTATACACTCTTTATATAGTGATTCGTTTAAGATGTCAAGAACTAATTAAAATTTTATTGACTTATAAATCATAGATAAATGAATAAGCAAAGAATTGGCATTGTAACTATTACACCTGTCAATGCAACATGCACAATCGACCAGAAAACCCTTTCCATTTCTAATCCTCTTCGAATTTTTAATTATTGTTGAAGTAATTTGCAGTATACTTCATTAACTGTTTTATTTGTTTTGAATCTTTGGGGAAGATATTTCTAAATCTCTGATATACAGGAAGTTCATTTATAAACTTTTCTGGATTACGAATTGTTTCTTCCGGTGCATCAGTATCTCTAATTTCATCTGCTAAATCGTGCCCATATGCCATGAGTTCATGAGGATCACGCAAATACATACGCATTAAATCTTGTTCTGTACCGCCAGATTTTTTCTTCTCAACACCTTTCATATATCCACTTTTATATGTCTTTAATACGTTTGGATCAAATTTATCATATTGGTTCCAATGAATTGTTTCATGAGCCAACATTTTCATAGCAATTTTTTTAAATGTTTCTGGTCCCCATTTGCCCTCTAAGTTTTTGGCGTGTAGAAATATTCTTACACTTTTACCTTCTTCTGGATCCCAATCTGCTGCAGCACTAATCCATTCATCTGGATCTTTTCGTGGCGAATGGTCAGCAATAAAGTCAATAGGTAAATCATCGAAATTGTTAGCATTTAAAATCTCCTCAAGTTCATCAATATCATCCTTGTCACCATTATCAGCAAGATATTCTTGGTATTCTTTATTGGCTTCATCAATGATTTCTTCAACCTGAGAAAGAAAGTCTTCATCAGGTTGTAATCTTTTTTCTTGAATTATGATTTCATTTATTTTCATGATAATATTTATCATTGATCCTAATAAACTATTATTATTTCAAGTAACGCGGGCCAGTCCATTGAACAGTATAATCATCTGAAAGAATATTGCCACGAGCCGCATTACGAGCAGGCGTATTAAAACCTGCTGCTTTCAGAATATCACCACGCTTGAATTTTTTGTCATTATCAGTATTGACAATAAAACCCCAAACACCATTATTAATAATTTTAATGTATTTGCTACCAGTCTTAACAGTAAGACGATTGTTAAACTCATTAATCATATTCTGAACGTGTGTTTCAGCATCGGCAAAAGACTTACCACGAAGTAACCATTTGGCATAGTCTGCTTTGATTGTAGCGATAAGAGTGTCAATTTGATTTTGCATTGTGAGATCCTTTGTTTCAATCTATACTTACTTTATATAGTGATTCGTTTAGAATGTCAACCTTTATTTTAGTATGGTTCAGTCCAACTTTCATATTGTTTGTCAGTGATCAGACCCTCCTCAACCAGGTTCGATATCTCTATATCCCACAAACTATTTTTGCTCCAAGCAGGACTAAGGTAATAATTATGGTTCATCTTTGCCAATTCACCTTTGTACTTGCGCTTGAAAACTTTAAGAACGTGCGCTTTAGTTAGTTTCATAATAAATCCTCTTTCTCTCTAACTTATACATACTTTATATAGTGATTCGTTTAGAATGTCAACCTTTTTTTATGCTGCCGATAACATTTCTGCAGGAACTTTCCAGTTCATATGTCCTACTTGTACGTGAATATAACGACGGTTTACTTTACTAATAACACCAGTTTCAACCATCTTACTACGACTAGTGAATTTAACACTATCACCGACAACGAATGACCGAACTTTTTGATTAGCCAAGAACGTGCGCTGTAGTTGAACACGCCTAGCGATTTCGTTCAATTGATCATAGTCTGCTTTGCCTACTAGTACAAGAATTGTTTCCATTTCAGTTGTTGACAGTTTCATAATAAATCCTCTTTCTCTCTAACTTATACATACTTTATATAGTGATTCGTTTAGAATGTCAACCTTTTTTATTCACTTGACGCTGTTATCATTTTAATATCAATTACATATTTCATTTAACCTATCCTTATAATTAGTCCCATAAATTTTCGTAATACTCACCAAACAATTTAAATCCGGCTGTCATACGTTCCTGGTGTTTTCTCATACCGTCGCAATCAATCCATTCGAAATGTCCTCCTAGAGGTTCGTCTGGATTTTCTTTGTATGGTCCATAGAACTGTTCTTCCCAGTTATCTTTATTCTTTTGATCGAACGCCCAGATCATTTCATCTAGTATTTCATTCCAACGTTCTTCTGTAAGTTGA
>Ga0209771_1001207_pt1 | contig 16799 bp, 13 predicted proteins | sample SaaInl59LU_5_DNA_FD_184639 | JGI IMG/M metagenome (GOLD analysis project Ga0209771, IMG submission 184639) | Marine microbial communities from expanding oxygen minimum zones in the Saanich Inlet - ESP_59LU_5_DNA (SPAdes) (version 2) | ecosystem: Environmental > Aquatic > Marine > Intertidal zone... | reverse complement strand
CACTGCGTTCAATTTTTGATAAAATATGTTTTGGAAGTTTTCTAAACAAGTCATTTTCACTATCAATTCCCATAAATTCAGCAGTTAAACTCAAACTAATAAGTTCTAAATCACTAAATTTTGGTTAACGCCTTTGATAACTTAAAAGTTGTTCTTTTGATATTTTTCTTAATACTTCCAAAATTCTTTCGTAATTTGCATTTAAGTTGTTCATATTTAATGATTTGGGTTTAAATCAATTTACTGATTTTCAGTAATATGAGCAACTTTTTTATCTTAAATCATAATGCACAACGGGTTTATAGACTAAAACTTTTCCATTTTCAATATTTTCAGGAAGTTTATAATCTAAATTAATAAAACCATTACTCGGGTTTGGATAAGCTTTTACTTTTATATTATTCAAATTAGCTTTTGCTCAAGAAAGAGTAGCTTTTCCTGGTGATGAGTAAATATATTTTTTATTTTCTGAAGAGTTAACATCACTTAAAATCATTTTAATTCTAGAATCTGTATTCTTTATCCAAGTAGGATTTTGTGTATCAATATCACTTTTATAAAGTCCAACTTTATAAGCAATACTTGATATAATAGTTCCATTCTCATTCACAACTAATGTTTTTGTATTGGAGTTATTTCCGTATAAAGTGAATAAAAACTCAATTTCAGAATCTGTATCAAAAATATTTTTACTCAAACTGATTATTGGAAAATATTCGGAAAAGTAATAGTCATAAATATTATTTTTTTTAAATAAGATTCCATATTTGGTTTGCTTTTTTACTATTATTTTTAAATGATAAAAACAAAAATAATATCATTGAAAAATAGGATATCAATAATTTATTGAGTGGAAAATAGTGTTTATTTTAAAAAAAAACAGATTTGTCCATATATAGCAAAAGTGAGTCTATCTTTTAAATAATGATAAATAGTAATTTTAACAAAAATTTAAAAGTTTATTATTATGATAAAAAAGATTACATTAACGCTACTATTTTTTACTTCAGCTTTTATTTATGGGCAAACCACCATATCTAATTTTGAAACAGGAGAACCGGGGGTAGATGCTTTAGCTGGTGGTATAGTTGCCTCTGTTGAAACAAACCCAGTAATGTCAGGGTTAAATACATCTGCTAATAGTTTAAGAGTAAGTAGATCTGATACAGGTTGGTGGGGATTTGTAAATGTAGATGTTACTCCTGATATTGCTATAGCTGCTGCACCTAATGACGTTAAATTTTTAAGTATGTTGGTAAATTTCCCAGCTCAGCCAGATTTAGGTGTTCGATTTTCTGCTGCTGCAGGGGATAATGGCACTAACGATATGATTATAAGAGGTTTTAATAAATATGATGCTTCTGCTGCAAATACTTGGCAAGAAATAGTATTTGAGATTAGAACATCAGAGACTGGTACACATACTTTTACTACAGAAACATTGTTTAAACTTGTAATTCATCCTGATCAGGGTTATGAGAATAGCCCTTCTGGTCAAGTATTAGATGCAACAACGTTTGGTTATATAGACAATATAAGAATATTAGATACTAATCCCTTAGAAAATACTTGGTTAGGTGGTACGTCTTCAGATTGGTCTACAGCAAGTAATTGGTCTAAAGGAGCTATCCCTATTTCTACAGATTTTGTAGAAATACCAACAGGTACTACTTTTACTCCGGTAATAAGTAATACTACTGGAGCAAGCATTCAAAATTTAACAGTCGCTACTGGTGTTAATGTAACAGTAGAAAATGGAGGTTCTTTACTTATCAGTGGAACTGCACCTGAAGTTACTGGTTCTATAATATATAAAAGAACATTAACAGCAGATGCAGATCCTTCAAAAGCATGGCATTTAGTTACTTCTCCATTAGCTGGTGTGAGTATTATTAATTTTATGGCTGCTAATACTTTGGCATCAGGAACTACAAATACAAATTTTAGAGGAGTAGGTAATTATGTTAATGACGGATCTGGATTTAATTATTATTCAAGTAATTATTCTGGTTCAGATGCTTTTAATGTAGGTAAAGGTTTTGCTATAAAAAATGCTGCTGCTGGAGACGTCGAATTTTCAGGTTTTTTTAGAAAAGGAGATAAGCATTTTAGTATATCTCAAGGAACAGACAACTTTAACCTAGTAGGAAATGCATTTTTAGCATATATGAATTTAGGTACTTTCTTTACAAATAACAATGCTACAGATAGATTATCAGAAGCTACAATTTGGTTATGGGATCCTAGTGCAAATAGTGGTAATGGAGGTTATGTTACAAAAATGGCAGGAACAGATGCTGCTTTTGAAGTTGCTCCTGGTCAAGCCTTTTTTGTTAGTGCAGGCCCTGTTGCTTCTAATGTAGTTTCTTTTTCAGAAGCTAATCAAAGTCATCAAATAGATACGTTCTTAAAAAAGAATTCTACTAGAACCGAAATTGAATTAAAGATAACTCAAGGTGGTTTAATAAATAACACAAAGTTATACTATATTGAAGGTACTTCAACTGGTTTTGATAATGGTTTTGATGGTTCTCTATTTACTGGTACTGTAAGCGATTTATCTATTTATACAGAGTTAGTTGCTGATAATAATGGAAAGAAGATTGCTGTACAATCCTTACCAAATTCAGATTATGAAAGCATGATTATTCCTATTGGTGTTAAAGCAACAAAAGGTAAAGAAATTACAATATCTTCATCAACACTAAATTTACCAAAAGAAATTAGTGTGTTTTTAGAAGATAGAGAAAACAATACGTTTACAGACTTAACTCAGTCTGATTTCAGTGTAGTATTAGAAGAAGATTTAGATGGATCAGGAAGATTCTTTTTAAGAACGTCTTCTCAAGTACTTTCTACTAACTCTTCAGAACTAAAAGATATTAGTATTTATCAAAGTAATAATAATCTTAAAATTATTGGGTTACAACAAGAAGATGGTAGTATTTCTATATTTAATATATTAGGTAAACAAATAATGCTTAATAAATTTGAAACAAGTAATACCTTAAATGTAGGGTTATCTAGTTTAGCTACTGGTATTTATATTGTAAGGTTACAAACCGCTAAAGGAACTTTAAATAAGAAAATAATAATAGAATAAATTACGAGTATTTAAAACAATAAAATTATGAATAAAACAATAAAGACAAATAAAGATATTTCTCGTAAAGAAGCTATTAAAAAAATAGGGAATTACGGTAAATATGCCGCACTAACTGCATTAGGAACTTATATGATTTTAAACCCACGAAAGTCTCAGGCTCAAAGTCCTGAGGCACCAGGAACTGGGTTTTGATAATTATTTAGTTTTGATTTCAAAAAGGCTATCATTTAAAATAAATGGTGGCCTTTTTATATTTATTTAAAATTGATAACGAACCGAAAAAGCAACTATGGAACGCAAACCAGAATTTTCTATAATACCAATTTCTGGTCTATAATCTAAAGAAAGTAAAATAGGAGCATCAAAATTATATTCAATTCCAATATTTCCTGAACCAAAAATAGAAGTACTACTAGTTGTAGCTAAACCACCACCAAAGCCAGCATACCAATTAAAATTTTCTTCTGAATTCCAAACCCATTGGTATAAACCTACTGCTTTAAAGTTTCCGAAATTATCCCCTAAACCTAATCCAATTTCTAAACGATTAATATCAGACAATGCTTTTTGGTAAGAAATTTCTGCACCAAAATCTTCTCCACCACTTAAACGAAGTCCAATGGTATTTTCAGAAATTTCTTGTGCTTTAGTAGTCAAAGTAAAAGCTAATAAACAAGTTATAATTAAAAATATTTTCTTCATTTTTTCTTTTTTATATCAAACAAAAATAATTTCTATAAATGTGGCTGTAAAAAGTTGAGTTGTAATTTTTTGTTAAACAAAAACTAGAAAACAGAGATCTAATATACTTTTTACTTCTATTTTGCTTTTGTACATTTACTTTAAAATAAAACAAATTAACATTCATTTTATTGCAATTGGGGAAGTGCAATGCACAATTTAGCCATTGCTTTGCGTCAAAAAGGATATACTATCTCTGGTAGTGATGATGCTATTTTTGAACCATCAAAAAGTCGTTTAGGAAATTATGGATTACTTCCAACAGCTTTCCTGATAAAATTACAGAAAATCTAGATGCTATTATTTTAGGAATGCAAGCAAAAGAAGATAATCCTGAATTGTTGAAAGCACAAGAATTAGGTTTTAAAATTTACTCTTATCCAGAATTTTTATACGAGCAATCTAAAGATAAAGCTAGAGTGGTTATTGGTGGTTCTCATGGTAAAACAACCATTACTTCTATGATTTTGCACGTGTTGAATTATCATGAAAAAGAGGTAGATTATGTGGTAGGTGCACAGTTAGAAGGTTTTGAAACGATGGTGCATTTAATAAAAGATAACGTATTTATTGTTTTAGAAGGCGATGAATACTTGAGTTCACCAATAGATATACGTCCTAAATTTCATTTATATATACCAAATATAGCTTTGTTAAGTGGTATAGCTTGGGATCATATTAACGTTTTTCCAACCTTTGATAATTATACTGAACAGTTTCGAATATTTACAGAACCTATGGTAAATGGTGGGAGTATGGTTTATAACGAAGAAGATGTAATTGTAAAAGAAGTAGTAGAATCATCAAACAATCATATTGAAAAATACCCATACCAAATACCAGCGCATTTTATAAAAGACGGAATCACCTTTTTAGAAACCGAAGAAGATGATTTACCTTTAGAAATTTTTGGAAATCATAATTTACAAAACTTAGCTGGGGCTTGTAATATGATTGCTTTAGGAAAACAGTGACCTTTTAACATCTTTTTTATTGTAAATAAAAAAAAATGATTTTTTCTTACATTAGATGCGACAGAAGATTGTTTTATATTCATAAAACCATATTTAATCAATTAAAAAAATGCTTTATATTTTTTGGCGACTACTTCAGCATCTAATTTTAGATATTTAAGAAACGAGCGTTCACTGCTATGACCAGAGAATTTCATAATTACAGAAGCGGGGAGTCCCTTTAGAAATTTATTAGTACAAAAAGAACGACGGGCCGTATGTGAACTTACCAACTCATATTTTTTAGAAACCAGCTCACGAGTTCCGTATTTACTTACTTTCTGTACTAAAACCTCTTGGTCTATGCCCGCCTCTTCGCATAACGAACGCAGGGTTTTATTGAAAACAAACGTATTATAATTCAGTTTAGGGAGTTCGTAATTGTAAGAGCTGGCAATTTCTCGATGTAAATCGCTTAAAGGAATGATTAGTTTTGCTTTGATTCCCGAAGATTTTACTTGAAAGAAAATTAATTGGTCGTCTTGGTAGTTTATTTTTTTAATCTGAGTTAAATTTTTAAAACGCATTCCGGTTTCACAAGCAATTAAAAACAAATCACGCGTTTCCTTTTCTTTAGTTGATAAATCTTTAAGTTCATATAGTTTCTGTATTTCATCTTGGGTTAAATAAACTTTATCAGACTCTACTTGTTCTACAACCATATGTTTTAAAGGAAATCGCGTACATATCTCTTTGTCAAAACACCAATGTAAAAATGCTTTTAAGTTTTTTACATTTTTTCCTACGGTATTTACAGAAAGTCCTTTATTGCCTTCTTGGTTAATGGCTTCGTAACTTAGGTATTCATAAAACAGGTCATAAAAACTATCACTTTCTTGTTTTAAGCTAGAAAACCCTGTTATACGTCCATGCATTGACTCTGTTGCTTTTAAATGCTTACGGAGTGAATAATGATAATCTCTATAAACATAACTAGATTGAGTCTTTTTTTTAAAGGCTACAAATTCATCAAAATAATACCAAAAAGATTTTCCGTCTTTCACGTAAGAGGGAAGTTGTGCTTCTTTTTTAATACGTTCTTTAAATTCTTTTGCACTAATTGTTGTCTTTTTATCAATTAGCTCATAAGTGATTTTCTGAAAGGAAGTTTCAAAGTTCTGGAGTCGCTCATTTATTTTTTTTGCTTCGGGAAATGAGCTATGGACTCGCGCTCTCATTTGCTTTTGAATCCACATACTAGGTTTAACTGAAAGACCAGTTGACATCTTAATACGCAGGTTGTTAAATCGACAAACTAATTGTATGCTCGTAGCATAATTAGCATGTGGGTCTCTAAGATAGAAGCTCGTTTTCCGCATATCATAGGGTTTTATAGGGACAAATGTACAAAAAAATGGGGGACTAAACCGGGGACTTTTTTTACTTATCAACTTTTTAAAAAATATTATTTTTAAAAATAAATAATTGTATTTCAAGTATTTAAGTCTTATTATTGGAGATAATATTTTATTTTAAAAAATAATATTTAAAAAACATATTTAACTTATAATCAATATTTTAAGTTAATTTATAAGTCCCGTCCAGACCGCAAGAAGCATCTCATAAATGAGATGCTTTTTTTGTTTTAGTATGTTACCCCAACCAACCTTCTCTGTCTAAACTTCTATATTGTATGGCTTCTGCAATATGGTCCGGAGAAATATCGTTTTCATTAGCTAAATCTGCTATAGTTCTTGCTACTTTTAAAATTCTGTCATAAGCTCTTGCAGAAAGATTTAATTTTTCCATGGCTGTTTTTAAAAGCGTTTTACTTTCTTTAGATAATTTACAAAATCCTCTAATTTGTTTTACGCTCATTTGTGCGTTATAATGCATGTTTTCTAATGTTTTAAATCGTTCTGATTGTATTTCTCTTGCAGCTGTAACTCTTTTTCTAATTTCTACAGAAGATTCTCCTCTTCTTTCTTCAGAAAGTTTATCAAATGGTACTGGTGTAACTTCTATGTGAATATCAATTCTATCTAACAACGGGCCAGATATTTTACTTAAATAACGCTGCATTTCTTGTGGAGTAGAAGTCATTGGGCTATTTGGGTCATTAAAAAATCCAGAAGGACTTGGATTCATACTAGCTACCAACATAAAACTACATGGATAAGTTACTGTAAATTTTGCTCTAGAAATGGTAACATCTCTATCTTCTAATGGTTGACGCATTACTTCTAAAACATCTCTTTTAAATTCTGGTAATTCATCTAAAAACAAAACACCATTGTGAGAAAGTGATATTTCTCCTGGTTTTGGATATTGGCCTCCACCTACAAGCGCAACATTTGAAATTGTGTGATGTGGGCTTCTAAAAGGTCTTTGGTATAGTAAACCTTCGTTTTTAGTTTTACCAACCACAGAATGTATTTTTGTAGTTTCTAAAGCTTCATGCAAAGTCATTGGTGGTAATATAGAAGGCAATCGTTTTGCCAGCATTGTTTTTCCAGATCCTGGAGGTCCAATTAAAATAATATTATGACCACCAGCTGCTGCAATTTCCATACATCGTTTTATAGATTCTTGGCCTTTTACATCAGAAAAATCGAATTCTGGGAAATCGATATTTTTGTAAAACTCTGCTCTTGTATCGACAATGGTAGGTGCAATCTTTTCATCACCATTAAAATGATTGATGACTTCCATAATGTTATCTACTCCTAAAACTTCTAAATTGTCTACAATAGCAGCTTCTTTGGCATTTTCTTTAGGTAAAATTAAATGCTTAAATCCTTCTTCTCTCGCCTTTATGGCAATAGGCAAAGCGCCTCTTATAGGTTGTAAACTTCCGTCTAAAGAAAGTTCTCCCATAATTACATAATCATCAATATGGGTAGATTTTATTTGGTTGGATGCCGAAAGAATTCCGACAGCTAAGGTTAAATCGTAAGAAGCACCTTCTTTTCGAATATCTGCAGGTGCCATATTAATAATGATTTTTTTACCAGGAAGTTTGTAGTTGTTATTATTGAGCGCTGCAGAAATTCGGTACGAACTTTCACTAACCGCTTTGTCTGGCAAACCGACTAAGTGGTAACCAATTCCTTTGTCAATATTTACTTCAACAGTAATTGTAGTAGCTTCTATACCAAAAACGGCAGAACCATAGACTTTAACAAGCATATTTTTTTTTCTAAAGATAAAAAAATAATTGGGAATCTAAATTTCTCCGTAAATCACTAAAAAAAAACAGACTACTTCTAAATTTAGAGATCATCTGTCTTTGAAATTATTTAGATTATTAAAGTAAAACTAACTTTTAAGCAGAATTTCTACTCGCGTTAATATTACCAAATAAAGAACGCATTACCATTTTTTCGTAGGTTTCTATTTTTTCTTGATTTCCATCTATCTTTTGCAAATCTTGAATTTGTTTTAAAGCAAACTGTTGTATTGTTAATAAAGGCAATACAATTTGTTCTCTAATTTCTATAGATGCTTTTCCAATAGGGAAGTTTTCCATCAATTCTTTATGACCAGTAAGCTTTAAAAGTAATCTCTTTGTAGTTTTATATTCTTTGTAAATTAATTTCCAGAAATCTCCAAAAACAGGGTCTTCTGCCATATATGCTGTTAAACCAAAGAAAGATTTTGTTAAACTCATCATACTGTTTTCTAACAATGTTTTAAAGAAATCTGAAGCATTGTAAAAGTCTACAATTTCATCAAAACGTCCTGCATCTTCGTACTTTTTTAATGCTGTTCCTACTCCAAAAAAACCGGGTACATTTTGTTTTAATTGACTCCAACTACCCACAAATGGGATGGCTCTTAATGCAGAAAAATCTAGTGTATCAGAAGAAGCACGTTTACTTGGTCTACTTCCAATATTTGTTTTAGCATAATATTTTAACGTACTCATTTGTTCTAAATACGGTAAAAATTGTGGATGATTTTTAAAATCTACATAGGTTTGGTAACTGGTAGAGGCCATATCTTCTATCAACTCTCTATGTTTATCATTAAGTTGGTCTTTGGTAAAAACTTCATTTTTTATACCAGAACTAACTAGTTGTTCTAAATTGTATTGAGATGAGGTTTGCGTACCAAAATTAGAACTTATAGTTTGTCCTTGTATGGTTAATTGTATTTCTTTATCCTCAATAGTTGGTCCTAAAGAAGCATAAAACTGATGCGTTTTACCACCACCTCTTGCTGGTGGTCCTCCACGTCCGTCAAAGAAAATTACCTCAATATCAAATTCTCTTGAAACCTTTGTTAAAGCTTCTTTGGCTTTAAAAATCCCCCAGTTTGCCATTAGATAACCACCATCTTTGGTTCCATCAGAAAAACCAAGCATTATGGTTTGTTTATTTTTTCTTTTTTCTAGGTGATACCTGTAACTTCTATTAGAATACAACGTTCTCATTACATCTTCTGCATTTCTTAAATCTTCTACAGTCTCAAAAAGAGGAATTACATCTACAGGCAATTCGTTTTCGAAACCACATAAATTTAACATGGCAAAAGTTTGCATTACGTTTAATGCAGTTTGGTTATTACTAATAATATAACGATTTGCACCACGTTCTCCATTTCTTTTCTGAATTTCTTTAAGGGCATACATAGATTCAATCGTTTTTACAGAAATATCGTCTGTAAGTATTTTTGGGTCTATATTTCCTTTTACAACTGCCAAAATTTTAATTTGTTCAGCTTCAGATAAATGTTCAAAATTTTCAGGAAAAGTAGTATCGCCAATGGCTTGTAAATCTTTTACAATTTGGGTAAAGGCTTTATGATGCACTCTACTATCTTGTCTGATATCTAACGTAGCAAAATGGAAACCAAATATTCTAACTTTATTTATAAAATCATCTAATTCTTCTAAAAATAAAGATTGATGTTTAGTTTCTATAATTTTTCTAGCAGTTGCTAGTTCTTCTAATAATATTTTTTGAGAAAAGTTGACTTTCGTATAGCTTCTTACAACGTGTTTATAAAGGCGCTTTTCTATTCTTCCAAAAATTTCTTGAACACCATCAAACGTAAAACGTCTTTTTAGTTTTCTAACATCTCTATAGTAATTTCTTAGGATAGTTTGCCTTAATCTTTCTGCAACATTTAAGGTAATTTCTGTAGTTACAAATGGATTTCCATCTCTATCTCCACCTGGCCAAAAACCAAGATCTATAATTTCGTTATCAATAGGGTTTCCATCATATACATTATTTTGAATGTAGTTGTAAATTTTTGGTACTGAGTGGTAAAATACGTGTTCTAAATACCAAATTAAACTTACAGCTTCATCAAAAGGAGATGGTTTTTCTTTTTTATAAAATGGTGTTTTACCTAATTGTGCTAGTAATCTTTTTATAAGAATTAAATCATCATTTTGAATCGCTTTATCTAAATCTGTAATAATACCTAAAACGGAACCTGGATAAAATTGTGTTGGGTGTGCAGTTAATACAATACGCACCTTAAACTCTTCTAAATAAGCTTTTAATTCTTCTTTTTTATTTCTAATAATAGAAATTTCTTTAGAGTTCCTAAGGGTACCAATACCATCCATATTATTTACTTCAGGAAAAGCAGCATCTTCTATAGCATCAAAAAGAACTACTTGACGTTCTATATACTGTATAAAATGGAAAAGCATGTCTGTTTTCTCTTTCTCTGTAGGGTTTTCTAAGTATTTTGTGAAGAAAGAATTTATAATTTCTGTTGGATTTTTTCCTTCTTCGAAACCTTTTTTACATAATTCATGAAACAGCGGTAACAATACACCTGTATTGTTTATAGAATCGAAAGGTAGCGTTGTAAATACACTGTTGTAAATTTGGTATTTAGACAATACGTTTTCGTTAAAACGAGATAATTTTGGTAGTCCAGACATACATATAAAATTTTATGTAGTAAAGCTACAAAAAAGCCTTGTTACAGAACTTAGTTTTTTGCTAATAATTAACCTATTATTTACGAAAACGATATAAATGTCGAGTGATTTTTATAAAAATCTAAAAAAGTGTCTGTGTTACTTTTATTAGAAACTCTTATTGATTTAAAAAAAATACAAAACCACCTGATAGAAAAAATTACTGTGACAAATTTTTTAATAAGTTCCTTTATTTTTTAAAATTTTCTAAGCCTTTTTGTAACCAATTTTTATACGTTTCTGTATCAGTGTATTGTTGTGGTGTGTTTAAAATTTCTAACTCTGAATTCATTAAAACATAATAAGGTTGTGAGGCGTTTTTAAAGTTTATAATTTGAAATGTAGCCCACTTATCACCAAAGGTTTTTATTTTTTTTATTTGTCCATTTGCTTTCTTAAAATCGAATTGCGCAGCCTTTGGTAATTCTTTTTCATTATCATCTACGTATAAAGAAATAAGAATATAATCGTTTTGCAAAATGTTATATACTGTTGGGTTGCTCCAAACATTTTCTTCCATTTTTCTGCAATTTACGCAAGCCCAACCTGTAAAATCTAATAAAATAGGTTTGTTGCTTAATTTGGCGGCTTGTAAACCTTTATCAAAATCTTTATAACAATTTAAGCCTAAAGGACACTCTGATTCTTGTTGATAAATACTATAAAATTGAGGTGGAGGAAAGCCACTTAATGCATTTAAATTCCAAGTAGGTGTTTTAAACGTACCAGGAATTAAATAAATAACAAAAGCAATTACTAAAACACCAAAAGAAACTCTAGAAAACGATATTTTTTTTATTGGTGAATCGTGTGGAAACTTTATTTTGCCTAAAATATATAAAGCCAATCCTAAGAAAATAACAATCCAAATACCAATAAAAATTTCTCTTTTTAAAATTTCCCAATGCCCAACTAAATCTGAGTTTGATAAAAATTTAAAAGCAAAAGCCAATTCTAAAAAGCCCAAAACTACTTTGGTGGTGTTAAGCCAGCCACCAGATTTTGGTAACGATTTTAATAGGTTAGGAAACAAGGCAAATAAAGCAAAAGGTAAAGCAAGTGCTACACCAAAACCGGTCATACCTGCAGAAAGCTGGCTTGCAGGATTGCCAACTGTGCTTAAAGAACCTGCTAAAAGAGAACCTAAAATTGGTCCTGTACAAGAAAAAGAGATAATGGCTAAAGTTAATGCCATAAAAAAGGTTCCTACAATTCCTCCAACACTAGAGGCAGAATCCATTTTATTGCCCCAAGAACTTGGTAATGTAATTTCGTAGTAGCCAAAAAACGAAAAAGCAAAAAACACTAGAATGATAAAAAAGAAAATATTTAACCAAATATTGGTAGAAATGGTATTTAAAATATTAGGATCTAAGCCATCAATTAAATGAAAAGGCACGCTTAATAAAATATAAATTACTACAATAAATACCCCATACAAAATAGCGTTAAAAATACCTTTTCTTTTGTTTTTACTTTGTTTTGTAAAAAAAGAAACCGTTAAAGGAATCATAGGAAATACACATGGTGTTAATAAAGCTAACAACCCACCCACAAAACCTAATAAAAAGATACTAATTAAAGAGCTATCCGTTTCTGAATTGTTTGTATTCTGCTTTAATAAGGATGTGTTTTTTAAATCTAATTTTAAATTTTTAGTTAATTGTTTACTCTTATCATCTAAAACAACAATTTCTTTTTCAAGTTTTTTTCCTGATAAAGAAAATGTAAATAATTCTTCTATTTGTATACAAGCTTCTTTACAAACTTGCCCATAAACTTGTAATGAAACAGTGGATAGACTTGTATCTGTAATTTTTATTTTTTGAGTTAAGATAGCAACATCACTAAAGAAAATTTCTTCTTTTTCCCATACCTCAGAATATTCTTTATGGGTTTTACTTTCTATAGCTTTACCAACCAATTCGTAACCAGTTTTACCTTCTGGAATTAAAATTTCTAAAGGTTGAGAGGCTCCATCTGGATTGTATTGAGAATACAAATGCCAATCTTGTAAAAGGTTTGCTGTGAAAACAATATTGTATTCAGTATTAGAAATTTTATTGATAGTACTTTGCCAAACAGCAGGACTTTCTTCGGTTTGTGAAAAACTTATAAGTGTAAAAAGTAAAATAAAAAGAGAAAAAATTTTCTTCATAATTTGCTATGCATTAAAGGTTTAAACTATTTAAAGTTTCTACTAATTTTTTGTTTGATGGTCTTGGTGCATTGGCGCTAATAATTTTACCTTCTGCATCTAACAAAATAAAGCGCGGAATTCCCTTAATCATATAATCTTGTACAAATTGAGATTTCCAAGCATTTTCTGCTAATAATTGGATTCCACCCAACTCTCTATCTACAATCATTTTTTTCCACTTATCATAAGCATCTTCTGTGTCAATAGAAACACTTACAAATTTTATGTTTTTATTATGAAATTCTTTTTCTACTTTCTTTAAAGATGGTATTTCTGCAATACAAGGACCACACCAAGTTGCCCAAACATCTATATAAACATAGCTTCCTTTTAAATCTTCTAAAGACATTTTACCACCTGCATTGTTTTCGTAGTCTGTAAATTTTGGAGAAGGACTTCCCTTTGCCAAAGATTTTAGTTTCTTATAATCTGCAGCAATTTTTGTGTTATTTTCTTCATCTGTAGAGTTTTTAGAAAATAATTTGTAATATTCTTCTAAATTATCTGTGTAGGTAATGCCATATCTAGCATCATCATACAATAATTTGTTTTTTATTTTTTGATTATTTAATTCTGATACCACTTTTAAATAGGTAATATCTCTAGAGATTGTTGAGTCTTGTTTAACCAAATTACTTGTTTTATCTCTTAATTTAGAACTTACAATATCTCTATAAAATTTAGAGTTTAAAAAATCTTTTTCATTTTCTAAGTCCAAACCTTTTAAATCATTAAGAAAATTTTCTGATGGTTCAAAAGCTCTATTTTTTGAATAGTAACCATGGTAAGTTTTATAATTGTTCAGCGTAGCTAAATATTCATAATTTATACTGTTTTTCTCCATATTAGAAAAATCTTCTGAAATGCCATCTGTTTTAAAAAGTAAATCTTCTTCTGCCGTTTTTATTTTTAAAATATGTTCTTTAAACGCAGCTTCATCTTTTAAAAACATTTCTTTTTGATCTCCTATTAACTCTTTAGAAAGTTTTCCTTTTGCAAGTAAATAGTTGTTAATAGCACTTAGGCTTCCTGTAATTTGTAAAGTAGAATCTTTTTTAGTGGCATTATAGCTAATATTTGATTTACTGCCATTTGGCGCATAAAGTTCAATTAAATTATTGTCTTGCCTTAAAACAAAAAAATTGCTATCCATTTTTAAAGTATCTAAAAAAGTACCATCTTCAGCTAAAGAAATATCAACTTTTTTACTTGTATCATATTGGCTAAATAGGGTTAGTTTTTTTGTTTTTACATTTTCTATTTTACCAGAAATAATTGCATAGTTTATCGGTTTTTCTTGCTGGCAAGAAATCATTGCTACGATTGCTACCAAAAGGCATATTTTTTTCATAAATTACTAATGTTGATTCATTTTTGGAAAGTACAAAATCTTACTTGTTTAGCATAATTTTTAAACTAGTCTCCGGGCTTTTGCTTAAAAAACGATTGTCTTGTCTTTTGTTGATAACCCAAATAATGTCGTTATTATTGTTGCAGAGCAACCAAATTTGTTGTTTTTCTATGAGTGATAATTTTTCGTCCTTAAAATATTTACTTAATTTCTTTTTTCCTTCCATTCCAGAAGGGTAAAAATAATCGCCATTTTGCCACTTTCTTACAATTAAAGGGAATTTTAGTTTTGTTTTATCAACAAAAATGCTGTTTTTAGTATCTGTTGATTTTTCAATATTTTCCTCAAAAATCATGTGAATGGGTTTTAAAATTTCAGATTGATTTTCTTCAATTTTAAATATTGATTTTGATATAAACGAAAAATCTCTTTCAGATAAAATCAATTGACTTCTGTCTTTTAATAAAACATGAGTTTTAGAAAAAATTTGTTTACCTGATTGTGCAGCAAGTAAATGGTACACATCATTCCACTCTGTAAAATTGTAGTGTTTTAAAAGTTGATACAAATAAGCTTTTGGGTTAGATAACTTTTGGATTTTTGAAACATCTATATGTAAAAGCCCATTTTTTTTGCTAATAATTTCTTTAGAAACCTCAGTAATTTTATCTTCAATAATTTGTTGACTTTCTTTTAGGTTTTCTAATGTTTTAGAAAAACTGTCTAATAAATAAGGGTTTATTTCCTTTAAAACTGGCGCAATTTTATGTCTAATTTTATTGCGAACATATTTGGTAGCAGCATTGCTTTTGTCTTCTCTCCAAGAAATTTTATTTTTTTTCGCAAATGCGATGATTTCTTCTCTAGAAAAAGGTAATAGCGGGCGTACAATATTTTTGTTCACTACAGGTATTCCTGTAAAACCATCTAAACCAGAGCCTCTTGTTAAGTTAATTAAAAAGGTTTCTAAATTATCATCTGCATGATGTGCTGTTAATACAAAATCAAACTGGTCTTTATCAATTAATTCTTGAAACCATTGATAACGCAACTCTCTTGCTGCTAATTGTACAGAGCCAATGGGTTCTATAGTAAAATGAATGGTTCGTGTTTTTAGTTTTAGTTTTTCACCTAAATCAATTACAAATTTTTCGTCTAAATCGCTCTCTTCTTCACGTAAGTGAAAGTTACAATGTGCTAAAGAAATATTGAAATTTAAACGAGTTAAAAGGTTTGTTAATACTACAGAATCTACGCCGCCAGAAATGGCAATTAATAGTTTTTTATCCTTTAAAAAAGGAAGATTTTTAGCAATATGATTTTTAAGTTTTTCTTGCATCTGTTGCTCAAAAGTACTGAATAATTTAGAAATTATTATAGTTTGTATTTAGCAAGATTTCATAGGTTTTTAAAACCTGTGAGGTCTATTTTTGACTTTTCTTATTTAACCAAACTCTTATTTCTTTTCTTAAAGACATTTCTGGTTTTGGTAAAGGAATTGTTTTACCAAATTGTTTACTTCTGTTAAATTTAGAAAACGCAATTTTTAGTTGTTTCCATTCAGTTGGATATATTTTTAAAAAAGCATTAAACATATTTTGCTCATTGGGTTTTTCTTCTAAACTTTCTAAAGTTTTTTGGAATAGCTCTTCTTTCTTGGGTATCATAGAATTTATTTAGAATTTGACAACACATGTTTCATAGCTTTTGCTTTTAACAAACACTCTTCATATTCTTTTTCTGCTGATGATTTTATGGTAATAGCACTTCCAACAGAATAAGAAATATACTTTTCTTCTTCGTTATATAAAATGCTTCTTATCACAACATTAAAATCGAAATCTCCCTTTGGAGTAAAATAACCAATTGTACCAGAATACAAGCCACGTTTGGTTTCTTCTAGGTTTTCTATAATATTCATGGCAGAAACTTTGGGTGCACCTGTCATACTTCCCATTGGAAACGTACTTTTAATAATTTCTACAGGATGTATGTTTTCTTCCACTTGAGAAACTACTGTAGATATCATTTGATGCACTTGTTTAAAAGGATACACTTTGCACAATTCTTCTACTTTTACAGTTCCCATTTTTGCAGTTTTAGACAAATCATTTCTTACCAAATCTACAATCATTACATTTTCTGCACGCTCTTTTTCGTCTTTTTGTAAATCTGTTGCAATTTTCTCATCATCAACTTTACTAATTAACCTTTTTGCAGTGCCTTTTATAGGTTGAGAAATTACTTTGGTTCCTTCTTTTTTAATATATCTTTCAGGTGATGAGCACAATGCGTATTGATGCTCCAATTTTAGAAAACAAGCAAATGGAGGTGCCGCAATATTATTAAGTTGTTGATAAGTTTCTACAGGATTTATAGTGGCGTTTTCAGCATAAAACTCCTGACAAAAATTAACTTCATAAATATCTCCTTTTTGTATGTGGTCTAATATTTTATGTATCTTTTTATGGTATTGATCTTTATGAATTCCAAGTTTTATTTTG
>Ga0209771_1001205_pt1 | contig 16826 bp, 16 predicted proteins | sample SaaInl59LU_5_DNA_FD_184639 | JGI IMG/M metagenome (GOLD analysis project Ga0209771, IMG submission 184639) | Marine microbial communities from expanding oxygen minimum zones in the Saanich Inlet - ESP_59LU_5_DNA (SPAdes) (version 2) | ecosystem: Environmental > Aquatic > Marine > Intertidal zone... | reverse complement strand
TAGATAGATTTTTAGATTAATAAATTGATATTCAGAGCCTTTATTTACTAAAAATCTATCTTCTTTACTAATAAAATCTATCTAAATATTAATCGAACTCAGGTTACTAAGGTCTTTTTAAAACTTTGATCATAAACTATTTTACCCATATTGCTAAGTTAAGTTATTCACTTAAAATCGTACCAACAAAACTAGACATTCCAAGGTGTTATGGGCTGTTATATTAGTTTCAACACAATATGTAAATTATACTCAATGATATAATAGAAATAATAAATATAATGAAGTGTAATTTAGAATTTTTATTCAAAGTTTTGATTACACCATTCTCAATAATTTCAATTTCATTTCTCTTGTATAAATATCTTAAAGTATGATAACATATTTGATATATTATTAAGATGAAAATTAAAAGATAAATCAAATTTAATTCAACATCTTTTCCTATCATATAATAAACTAAATGAGTAGCTAAAATAAATCCAATAAAAAAAGAAAAAATTAATTTTAAAGAATAATATTTTAATAAGACATCTTTATCACTATAATCTTTGTCTTTACTAAAAGTAATAATTGATAAAGAAAATGCAATTAACCAACTACTAACCCTTATATCATTTTTTGTTAAAAGAAAATAAATTAACAATAAGATACTTGCAGTTAAAAAAAATATTCCAGTTTTTTTAACTTTATAACTATAACTTGGTAAAAAACTTATTTTTGAAGTACTTCCCATAATTATTGTTTTACACAATCACCTTGCTCATTTGCTAATAAAGAAAATAAAGCTCCTTGAACAACTGATGAAATAGGTCCTAATATAGAACCATATAAAGCACCAGCAGCATCAGCTAAAATGATTTGTTGATTACAATCAAGAGCTTTTCTTGCATAATTCTCATTTCCTTTTTCAGTCCAAAAAGTATAAGAAGCATTAAAAACTTGTACAAAAGAGTTTATATATTTTTTATCTTCATTATTAAAATTTTCTGCTTTTAGATTATTAACTTTTTCTAACAATTCATTGTTTGTTAATTTCTCTTCAACAATGTCTGAATTTATTTCATTCAAAAAATTATTCAATTTAGAAGAGATAATTCCCTTTTCCTCCATCTCACTAAATACGTTTGAAAAGTTGAGTTTTTTTGTTTTTTTACTTTTCAAGTTTGTACTCTCTAAATATTCATAAGGAATAACAATATTACTATTTTCAAGGTTAAATAATTTTGAATCTTCTTTTATTAAAGTTTTAATAATTAAATTTTTTATATCTTCTGGACTTGTGTTTTTATCTATTAAATTAAGGTTCTCTTTTAGAATTAAATTATGATAAACCCCAATTTTACTCTCTACTAAATTATTATTTTCAATAGTTGTCATACTTTGTAAGTCAGACTCATTGTTGTCATTACAACTTATAAAGATAAATATTCCTAATACTGTAATAACTAATGATGCTAAAATTCGTCTTTTTATAATTTTCATTTTAGTTTATGTTTAATAATTATCGCATTCAATTTTTTAAGAGTATTGAACACTTGCAATTTTGCCTTCTTTTTCAAGAAACTCCGTTTATGAACAATTCAAAATTTTAACTCTTTTGTTTTTTCTTCCAAGCAGAGTTCATTCTCGGATATGGTTGAACTTCGGTTTTAATTGCCCATAACGGTTTTGTATATGAAAAGTAGCAGAATAAAAAAGCTACTACATTCAGTTTTAAAACAAATATAGCAGAAAAGCACAAATTTTGAAACTTGCACTTAACTGCTATTTTTTATATACCGTGTTATGCCACGTTATCATCTTTATTCTTGTCTTCCTTTACCTTTTTTACATAATATAACATAAATAGAATTGCAGATATAGTAAATGAAATAAAAATACTTGTTTTATCGAGTAAAACTTTCCAATTTTCGGACATATCTATATCAATAATACACAAACTTAAACTTGCAAATGTCATTGATAAAATCATTAAAATAAATAAGGTTTTTTTTGAAAATGAAATCATTTTGTAGTGTTTTTAAAGTTATTCAATTGCTAAGCACTCATTATACAAATTTCTAACGGCTATACCATACCCTACCAAAGCAACTGTACATAAAATAATTGTTGCACAAGCTGCTAAGCCAACAATTGAAACCAACCAACCAACTATAGCAAAAAAGCAACCCCAACTTTTAGCAGAAAAAGATGACCTTTCATTAAGATTAATTATCTCAGAATTATTAATTTCAGAATTGACTAATTTAACAGCATTTGCAAAATTTTGTTTTTGTAAAAATTCTTCTTCTGATAAATTCATGTCTAATACACTATCTTCAAAATTCCCAATAGCAATATCAAAACCATTATTCTCATAATCATAGTTAAATGTAGTTATTAGAGTCTTATCATTTTCAGAAATCCATCCTTTATTGCGTGCAACTTCTAAAACTTCTTCACCGTCATAATCTGACAATTTTAAAATTTCATCCGAAAGATTTAATTCAGATCCAACTTCAGAGTTAACAATTTTTAAGATTTCTTTTTTAAGTTCTAAATTCGAGTTTGCTTTTAATTTAAAATTATCTGCCCTTACTTTCTCATAAATTTTATCAAAAAGAGGGTTGTTTTTATAGGTATCAAAAATAGCATAGTCAAAAGCTCTATTTCTTATTTCATATTGAGAGCAAGAAAAAAATAGCATAAACAAACTTGCATAAATAGGAAGTTTTGGGTTTCTTAAAGTTTTTAAAATATTCATAATTTTGGTTTTAGGGGAAAAATCTTTTTCATTAGTTTAGACTTTTCCAAGTTAATAAAATTTTCTTTTTCTACTCTTTCGATTTTCGATAACTCGTTTTACTTTTTCTTTTATTTCGGTTTCAACTTTCACATTTCCGATTTTGAATGGTCAGTCCGTTTTCGACCGTTACCTGTTTTTTATGTGGCATAACGATTTTGTATATAAAAAGTAGCAAAATAAAAAATCTATTACTTTCAGTTTGTAAATAAAAATAGCAGAAAAAAACTAAACTTTGGTTTAGCACTTAACTGCTATTTTTTTATATACGTGGTTGTGGTTTGTATTTTATTTATTAAAAACTATATTATTTGTTTCATATTTTATTAATTTTCCTTTTGGGTTCTTTATTTGTTTAAAACCAAAGTTTTCTATTGATTTATCTTTTCTTTCAACCCAATTTTCAAAATATTTTGTAATGCCAAATTCAAATAAATCTTTTATTTCGTTAATATAGAGGTTTAAGTTTCTACCAGTTTCATTTACAGAACAGTTTAAAAGTCCTAAAATAGCAATATTATCTCTTGGGTCATCTGTAAAACCTTCTATACCAATACAAAATATAGCAACATAAATATAAGTATCTATTTCTGATGTTTCTTTAGCTTTTAGTAATATTTTCGAAATATTAAAAGCTGTATTTAAAGGTTTTAATGTTTTATTATTATAAAGTTGTACTCTTAAAATATTTCTATCTTTTGTACTGATTTTTTTAAATTTTTCAAAAAAATTAAAAATTTTATTTACTTTTTTTTGATTCATATATTTTTATTTTATTAAATAAGCCCCACTAAATTTATAACCTTTAGAAATCAAATAATCTATTTCTTGTTTGAAAAAACCGTCTGCAATATTAGGATCAGAAATCATCCTAAAAACATCACCTCTTGCTATTGCGTCATCTAACCAACCTTGGTTTGTTAGCCAGCTACTAAAATTAGGATCATTCAAAACATTGAAAGTTGTTTTAGATGTTATCCCAGTTATACTTTCTGTCAAACCGCTTTTAATTAGTGCATCTGTACCATTTGGTTGATTTTTTGCAAATTTACCAATCAGAGTTGTTGTTTTAGTAGAATGTGATATTATATCACCACCATAAGCAGGAAATTTTAGGCGTAATACATTGCTTAAAACGCTACCTACTTCAATACCAGCATTATTAAACAACTTTACTATATTATTATCTAATTTTACTTTTAGTCCATTCTTAATTGCTTTACCAATTGTTTTTACATATTTGTACAAAAGTTTAAAAGAAGTAAAAACTTTTTTCCCAATTTTTATTGCTTTAGTTAGTCCTTTTAATATTGTGCCTCCAAAAGCATCTACAATTAAACCCGCTAAACCAATTGCAACTGCAACTGCATCTCCTTGGTTAGCACCTTTAATAACTTCAATGATGTCGCTACCAGGAATAAAACCTAAAGCTAACTCAGGTAAAAACTGAGCAAACAAATTACCAATTACAGCCCATTCTTCATCATTTTTTGGCCAATATTGGCCTATTATGGAATTGACACTCGGTAAAAAACCAATAAATAAAGAATTTTGAGCAATTGTTTTTTGGTCGGCAAGTGAATATTGACTAATGTCAGCATAATTATTTAAATTTATTATGTCAAATATTTGATTTGCTTTTGTATTAAAAATAGATAGTTCTATGGATGAAAACCCATAATTTAAGGTTTTTGTTAAATTATTTATAATTTGGATTGAAAAATTTTGATTAGTAAGTGAGTTACTATTTTCTAATAAACTTTTTATAATATTAGCTTCATTGTCATTATTAAAAAGCCAAAGAAGTTCAGCATCATTTAAAGTGTTGCCTAATAAATTATTAATTGTATTAGCAGTAATTTCCCCACCACAATTATTTGTTTGACAACTTGGAGGTAACGTTATACCAGTATCAATAGGGTTAGAGTTGTTTGGAGGTGTATTGTTACCAGGATTTCCTGTATCAGTTGGGTCCCCAGTATAAGTGCCACCTCCAGTACTTCCACCACCATCACATTGATAATTTACTGTAACGTGTATTGTCCAAGTAGAATAAGGCCCACTATTTCCTGTTTCTTCATAATCACAATTACCTTGTTCTGAAACACCATTATGCTTACCAGTATAACATTCATGTTCAGTTTCTACAACTGTATATTCATAAGTATTTTCACAACCATTTTTATTAAAAAGCCCAGATACACTTTCTATATCTAGTTTTTCAAAATTTGTGACAACAAAATTTTCTTTCTCGTTTTGCATTCCACTAGGGAAGGAGTAGGTAATAATATGCGCTTTATATTCATTATCATCTAATGTTTTTGATAAGACTAAATTTTCAATTATGTTTGTTTTACTTATGTTATTTCTTTCTATATAGAAAGAATATGATTCTCCCTTATTATCAGCAGTTTTAATATAAGTTACTCTTTCTTTAAAAACAGTAAATGCGTTGGTAGAAAGGGTGTTTTCTTTTGAAGCTGTTTTATTTATAGATTTAGAAAGTTTGTTTACTTTGTTAAGTAAATTGATGTTGTTTTCTATAAAGTCAAAGTTCTTATGAGCTATATTAAGTTTTTGCTCTTGTGGTTCAATTAGTTCATCATTGTCACAACTGGATAGTATTATTGAGAACCCAAATAATAGAATTCCAATTTTCAAAAAGTTTGTTAATGTTTTTTTTTTCATTTTCATAATTGTCTAAGTTAAAGATTAATATTCAATTTTAGTTGTTTAGCAAGCTGCAATTTTTTAAGTTTTCAATTCCATAAGTAAATTAGAGAAATATAAACCACAACTCTTTATAAACAAATAAAAAGTTGTTATATCCCGTTTATAAAGCGGGTTATCTTTTCTGTTGTAAAAATAAACACTAAAAACGATGTTGTCAATCCCTGAATTCAGGGATATTTTGGTATCCCTGAATCCAGGGATATGAATTTTTTAAGAACTTAATAATAAGGGTTTTATGTTTTGGTGTTTTTTGTGCAAAAAAAGAAAGCTTAAAAAATGAAAAGCTAGCAAAAGAAATTTTAGCTATTGTTGAACCTTATTATTTACTAAAAAAAAGAAAGCAACGTTAAAGAATAATAGTTTATTCTATTTATTAAAATAACTCATTATCTTTGTCGTATGAATACAATATTCTTATTTATTAGCGGTCCAGAAATTATGGTTATCATGTTAATTGTGGTAATGGTTTTTGGTGCAGATAAAATACCTGAAATTGCCAGAGGTTTGGGTAAAGGAATGCGTCAGGTAAAAGACGCTACAAACGATATTAAAAAAGAAATAAAAGATAGCTCTGAGAAAACAAAAATAGATACTGATGTTGCCAAAGACATCAATAAAGAAATTAATGCTGTTAAAGACGATATAGACGACTTAACTGGCCCTATAAAAAGACAATTTTAAAACTTTTATTTTACTCTACTAATGGTTAAGCCATCTCTAATAGGTAGTAAAACTGTTTCTATTCTATCATCTGTATTTAATAGTTGATTATACTCTAAAAGTACTTTGGTGTCTTTATCTTTAGGGTCTAACTCTTCTACCACTTTTCCACTCCAAAGTACATTATCAGACAAAATAATACCTCCAGAATTCATTTTATCGATAATTAAATGAAAGTAATTCATATAATTAGATTTGTCTGCATCTATAAAGACCAAATCAAACTTTTTATGAAGGGTTGGAATAATTTCAAGTGCATTTCCAACAAACTGTTTTATCTGTTTTTGATAGCCAGATTTTTTAAAGTATTTGTTTTGTAGTGTTTCTAATTCTTCGTTTTTATCAATAGTAAAAATAGTACCCTCTTTTGCCAAACCTTCTGCCATACAAAGTGCTGAATAACCTGTATAAGTGCCAATTTCTAAAATGTTTTTTGGAGAAGTAAGCTTTGTAATCATCGACAAAACTCTACCTTGAAAAGCTCCACTTAACATTCTTGGGTTTAGTACTTTTTGCCACGTTTCTCTAGTTAATTCTTGCAAAATTTTCGGTTCACCTTGGGTATGTGCAACAACGTAAGTATCTATTTTTTCTGGTAAAAAGTGCATCTGATTTAATTTATTCTATTTTTAAAACTAATATGTACGTAAAAAACCGCAACAGAAAATCAAAATTACAAAAAAACGGAACTTATACTTACAAGTTCCGTTGAATTTTATCTTCTAAAATATTAAATTCGTTTCTTTTAAAGCTTTGCAATTTTCTCTTCTTCTAGTGTCTACCAAAAAAATAATTTTCCATTGATTATCTTCTTTAAAAAGCTGAAATGAGTTGGCTCCACAATGGCTAAACTTTCCATTGAAATAAAACTCGTAAGGTGTCCAAACAGAAGCTAAATTTGTATCAACATTAATTTGATAAGAAAGCAGCTTTTCTAAATACACATGTTCTGGTTTTTTATTAGCAACCGAGGTTAATAATTTTAGTCTGCTTTCATTTTTTATATTACTTGTGCCTTCTTTATTTATAGAGATGGTTTGTCTTTTAATATCTTTATGAAGTGTAGTTTGCATCAAAGTGCTATCACCTTGGTGTAAACCTTTAAAAAAAGTGCTAATTACTTTTTTTATTGCTAATTCTTCTTTGTTTTGTTGTGCATGTAGATTGGTTATCCACAAAAAAAAACAATACAATCCATTTTTTTAACATAGTCCGTTTATTTTAAAGTATTTAAAACTACTAAATTAATTTTAGAATTGGGTTTTTAAGATAAATAGCAAAAAAATACACATAACAAGAAATCTATAGCTTTTTCTTACTTTTACCACTTTAAAATAAAATATATGTCTGTAGCTAATAAACAATATAAACGTATAACTGTAAAATCTTTGGTAGAAATGAAAGCAAATGGAGAAAAAATCTCTATGCTAACTGCTTACGATTATACCATGGCAAAGATTTTAGATAGTGCAGGTATCGATGTATTATTGGTGGGCGATTCTGCCTCTAATGTAATGGCAGGTCATGAAACAACATTACCAATTACGTTAGATCAAATGATTTACCACGCAAGCTCTGTTGTTAGAGGTATAGAACGTTGTTTGGTGGTAGTAGATTTGCCCTTTGGTAGTTATCAATCTGACCCAAAAGAAGCTTTACGTTCTGCTATTAGAATTATGAAAGAATCTGGCGGGCATTCGATAAAATTAGAAGGTGGTAAAGAAATAAAAGATTCTATAAAACGAATTTTAAATGCAGGTATTCCTGTAATGGGGCACTTGGGTTTAACACCACAATCTATTTATAAATTTGGTACGTATACTGTAAGAGCAAAAGAAGAAGAAGAGGCAGAAAAATTAATGGATGATGCTTTAATGCTAGAAAGAATTGGTTGTTTTGCCTTGGTTTTAGAAAAAGTGCCTGCAAAATTGGCTAAAAAAATTGCAGATGCTTTAACCATACCTGTTATTGGTATTGGTGCTGGAAATGGTGTAGATGGTCAGGTTTTGGTTACGCATGATATGATTGGTATGACACACGAATTCAATCCGCGTTTTTTACGTAGATATTTAGATTTATTTAAAGATATGACAGGCGCTTTTGAAAATTATATTACTGATGTAAAAAGTGGTGATTTTCCTAATGAAAAGGAGCAGTATTAATTTAGACTCCTAGGTTCTTATGAATTTGATAAACTAAACAATACTCTGAATCAAATCATTAAAAGGATGTCAAAATTCGTCTCCTTTCTAAAAATTTAGTTATCTATATTGTCCAATAAATCCAAAAAGCGAAATTTTGAAAATACTACATCTAGATACCAACCATCCATTAATGCTCAATCAATTAAACGATTTAGGGTTTATTAATGAGGAAGATTACACATCTTCTAAAGAAGAAATTGAAGGAAAAATTCATTTGTATGATGGTTTTATTATTAGAAGTCGATTTTCTATTGACAAACACTTTTTAGACAAAGCTAAAAACCTAAAATTTATTGGTAGAGTGGGTGCTGGTTTAGAAAACATCGATTGCGATTACGCAAGAACTAAAAACATCGAATTAATTGCGGCTCCAGAAGGGAATAGAAATGCTGTTGGCGAACATGGTTTAGCCATGCTTTTATCGTTATTTAATAAACTAAACAAAGCCGATAAAGAAGTTAGGAACGGAAAATGGTTGCGTGAAGAAAATCGTGGAATTGAACTAGATGCAAAAACCGTTGGTTTGATTGGCTATGGAAATATGGGGAAATCTTTTGCTAAAAAACTACGTGGTTTTGATGTAAAAGTACTTTGTTATGATTTAAAAAATAATGTTGGTGATGAAAATTGTACACAAGTTTCTCTTAAAGAATTACAAGAAAAGTCAGACATTTTAAGTTTGCACACACCACAAACATACCTCACAAAAAATATGATAAATGCCAATTTTATCAATAGTTTTAAAAAGAATTTTTGGTTCATTAATACTGCACGTGGTTCTGCAGTAGTTACTAAAGATTTAGTAGCTGGTTTGCAATCTGGTAAAATTTTAGGAGCTGGATTAGATGTTTTAGAATATGAAAAATCATCTTTTGAAAACCTGTTTTCTGACGTTAAAATGCCAGAAGCTTTTCAATATTTAATAGATACAGAGAACGTAATTTTATCGCCACATGTGGCAGGTTGGACAATAGAAAGTAAAGAAAAGTTAGCACAAACCATTATAAATAAAATAAAGGCAAAATTTTGTTAACTTGTTGTCTTAAAAAACAACTGTTATGCAAAACAAAGCAAATTTTCTAGAAGATTACATTCACCAAGCTCCAAAAGAAAGACAAATAGTAATTAAAAAAATTAGGAGGAACAATATCTTTAATTGTTAATTTTATACACTGTTTATTTGGCATCGAACTAAAATAGTTAAAAACTATATACTTTAAATAAACTATAACCAATATTTATTAAAAATACCTTTAAAAAAAAGCTTTTAAAGGTGTTTTTATTTTTAGTAAGGTGTTTCTATAGAATTATAACTTAAAAACCATAAAGATGTCTTAAAATCTAAATTATCGGTTTTTTATCACGTAAATCAAAGAGGAGTATTCAGAATTTTGTTTTGCCTTGAGATTTGATCTAAACCCGTTATAAAAAGCTTTTATGGGATTCATTTTTTGGCTCTTGTATTTTTCACTTAAAAGAGAAACATAGTACGCATCAAACTTCATTGGTTTGGTTTGCACAACTTCCATTTGAACTTCTGTAAATAATTTTTGTATGGCTTTTTGAGAGAAATGCCAAAGGTGTCTTGGAACATCAAAAGCAGCCCAATGTTCTTTATACAATTTAGCATCGTAACTTTTATAATTAGGAACAGCAATTACCAAACAGCCATCTTCCTTTAAAAGTGCTTTTAATTTTTTAATGTAAGTTTTTAAATCTTTTACATGTTCTAAAACATGCCACAGAGTAATTACATCAAAACTTGTTTTCTCTATTTTGTAAAGATTATCTTTTAAATAAATGCCTTTTTTGTGGGCAATATCTCTTGCTTTCAAACTAGGTTCTACTCCTAAAACATCCCAATTATTATTGCTACAATGTTTTAAAAAATCTCCTGTTCCAGCTCCAACATCTAATACATTTTTTTCTGGCGTATCAAATGAGTTTATCAATTTTAATTTTTGTTGTAAAGCAACATTTTTTACTTTTTGATAAACTTTATCTAACACTGTTTTTTTGCTATCAGTATGCGAAATATAATTTTCGCTTTCATAATAATTTTCTAAATTTTCTGGGACAGGTGTTGTTACCAACATCTGATAATCTTCGTTAATTTTTACCTGAAATTTTTTACCAGAAACTGTATAATCTTTACAAGTTAAAAAGGGTTTTAAATTGGTGTAGAGTTTTTTTTCAATCTCCATTTTTTACTTTTTATACAAATTGTTCCACGAGGAACACTTAGCAAATTTTTATTTTTTTACCTACCCATATAAACTAACAGAACAGAAATATCACTTGGTGAAACTCCACTAATTCTGCTTGCTTGAGATATTGAGGTTGGCTTAATTTTATTCAACTTTTCTCTAGCCTCATAAGAAAGAGATTTCACTTTATCGTACTTAAAACTAGAAGGAATAATTACATTTTCTAACCTGTTTAACTTGTCTGCGTTGTTCTTTTCTTTTTCTATATAACCAGAATATTTTAAATGAATTTCAGCTTGCTCGATAATCTCATTATCTATATTATACTCCGCAATAAATGTGTTTAATTTTTTAATGTTTTTAAAATCTAAAAAACTTAATTGCGGTCTTGCAGCAATTTTAAATAGTTTCATGGATTGTTTTACTAAAGCTAAGTTTTTGGCTTCTAATATAGGATTTATCTCTTCTTGCTTTACACTTGTTTCGTTTAAAAACTTAATTAACAAATCGGTTTTTTCTTGTTTCTCTAGAACTCTGTTTAAACGTTCTTTAGATGCTAAGCCAATTTTAAAAGCCCTTGGAGTTAATCTTAAATCGGCATTATCTTGTCTTAGTAAAGTTCTATATTCTGCTCTTGATGTGAACATCCTGTAAGGTTCTTCTGTTCCTTTTGTAATTAAATCGTCAATTAAAACACCTATATAAGCTTCGTTTCTTTTTAGAATAAAAGGGGGGGTTTCTTGAACCTTTAAAGCTGCATTTACACCTGCCATCAAACCTTGTGCAGCTGCCTCTTCATAACCGGTAGTTCCATTAATTTGGCCGGCGAAAAACAAGTTTTTAATTAATTTTGTTTCTAAAGAATGTGTTAATTGTGTAGGTGGAAAATAATCATATTCAATAGCGTATCCATACCTAAAAAACTTCACGTTTTCAAAACCAGCTACAGATCGAATTGCTTTATCTTGAATATCTTCTGGTAATGAAGTAGAAAACCCATTTACGTACATTTCACAAGTAGTCCACCCTTCTGGTTCTACAAAAATTTGATGACGCTCTTTGGTAGCAAATCGATCTATTTTATCTTCAATAGAAGGACAGTATCTTGGACCAGTAGATTGTATTCTACCATTAAACATTGGCGAACGATCAAAACCATCTCTAAGTAAATCGTGCACCTCTAAATTGGTATATGTTAACCAACAAGAACGCTGTTTTTTTAAAGAAGATGTTGTAGGTAAATAAGAAAATTTTTCTGTGATTTGATCTCCTGGTTGTTCAATCATTTTAGAATAATCTAAAGATCTACCATCTACTCTTGGTGGTGTTCCTGTTTTCATTCTGCCAGATTCGAAACCTATTTTTACAAGGTCTTCTGTAATTCCTGTAGAAGCACCTTCTCCTGCTCTTCCTCCACCAAAACTTTTATCACCAATATGAATTAAACCATTTAAAAAAGTACCTGCAGTTAAAATAACTGTTTTTGCTTTTATTTCTAAACCTAAAGCTGTTTTTACTCCTACAATTTTATCACCGTCAAACATTAAACCATTTACAGAATCTTGATAGAAATCTAAATTTTCGGTTTCTTCTAAAAGTGTTCTCCAACATTCTGCAAACTGCATTCTATCAGATTGTGCTCTTGGACTCCACATAGCAGGTCCTTTAGATTTGTTTAACATCTTAAACTGTATTGCGGTTTTATCGGTAACAATAGCACTGTAACCCCCTAAAGCATCAATTTCTCTTACAATTTGCCCTTTTGCAATACCACCCATTGCTGGGTTACAACTCATTTGTGCAATATTTTGCAAATTCATTGTAATTAACAAGGTGTGTGCACCCATGTTTGCAGCGGCAGCAGCAGCTTCACTTCCTGCATGCCCCCCACCAACTACTATAACATCAAATGTTGTTGAAAATAAACTCATATTCTATAGTTCCACGTGAAACATATTTTTATTTAATTGATTATCAGTTATTTAAATAAAGTTAAAGCTAAATTTTCTTGTTTCGTCATTTCTAATTGCTCTGTTTCTAACTTATCTTTAAAACCTATGTAATGTAAGACACCATGTATCATTACTCTACGTAATTCTTCGTTAAAAGAAACCTTAAAATCGGTTGCATTATCTGCAACTCTATCAATAGAAATATAAATATCACCATTGATTAATTTCCCTAAAGAGTTATCAAAACTAATAATGTCTGTTAACGTATCGTGATTTAAGAATTCTACATTTAGTTTGTGCAAATAATCATCATCACAAAAAATATAGTTTACCTCACCTAACTCACAATTGTGTTTTTTTATGATTTGATGAATCCATTTTTGTACAGATACTTCATCCTCTAAAATAAAATTGGTTTCGTAATTAAACGTGATCATTCTTTTTTTTCTGGTTCAGAAAAATACTTTCGAACCTTTATTTTATAATTTTGTTGCAAAGGTAAGGATTGTCTGTTTAATATTTCTATTTGATTGTAAAACTGCTTTTTAAATTCGAGTGCCTTTACTTTATATCTTTGACGCTCTTTCAAATTTGGTGTAGATTTTCTTTTGTTGTCTTTACCTTGCTCAAGAGCTGCTTTGTCTAATTTTAGAAGTTGATAATTTAAATTTTGCATTTTTTGAATGGTTGTAGCATTAAAGCCTTTTTCTAAAATTTCATTCTCTAATTGTTCCATGGTTTTTAAAGCTCTTTTTGCAGCTCCATTTCCATTTGGATTTCTTTGTAAAGCTTCTTTTATAGCCTCTTGTAATTGTTGTCTTAATAAAGTTTGTTGTTTGTAAATTTCATAAATTTCACCATCTAAATCATCATTTTCTCCATTACCGTTTTTACCCTCTTTTCCTTCACCTTTCCCCTCTCCTTTTCCTTCTCGGTTTTTACTAAATTTAACTCCTTTACCAGAATTTCCAGTTTTACCATCTTCACCGGGTTTTTTACCATCTTTACCTTGTCCAGGTTTTTCTCCAGGCTTCTTTCCTTTTTTGTCGCCTTTCTTTTTCCCTTCTTTCATTTTCTCAGTTAAATCTTGCTGCTTTTTAATAATATCTGGCAAACTAAACTCTCCTGAGTTTTTTCCTTTGCCCATTTTCATGGACATAGAGTTTTTCATGCTATTTAAAATATTACTTAAATAATCTGCCAAATTATTAGTGGCAGTCATTACATAACGCTGGTTAGAAAGACCATTATTAAATCTGTTTTCTGAAAAATTTTCTAAAGATTGTTCTAAATTGTAATGTGTGGTAGATAAATCATCTTGAATTGTAGCAGAAATTTTTGGTAAACGCATAGAGAGTACATATAAACTATCGTCTATATGTTCAAAATAAGTTCTAATATCATTTTGCTTTTTTAAAGCTTTACCAAAATCTGGATGTGTGGTAGAAATATCGCTAAACTTGTTCATCAAGTTTTCTTGTTTAAAAGAAAACGTGATTAAATTTTCTAGTATTTTTCGTAAATCATCTATGTTTTCTTCCATAGATTCACCTTCCATGGCTTGCATCGCTTTTTGCATTTTAGCACTCATTTCTTTCATTTTTTGAGCACTTTTTTTCTGATTCTTTTTAGCAGAATTTTTATCTTGTTTTTGAAGATATTCTTCCGATTTTTTTAACTCCTTATCAATAGCGTTTTTCTCATCATCTACATCTGGTAATTCCATTGGCTCTTTTAACTTTTCATTATCTTTAGCCAATTCTTCCAGTTCTTTTTTTAAATCGTTAAACTTTTTATGAATGTCTTGTTGCTTTTTAATAGTTGCTTCTTTATTATTTACAAGCTCTTCTTGTTTTTTTGCCAATGCTTCCAATTTATTGGCAATTTGCATTGTTTTTTGCTCAACATAAAAACGTTTTGTTAATTCTAACATTCTTTCTAAACTGCGCTGTTGTTGTTTGTTTTGTTGTGCTAATTCTTTGGCTTTTTTTACTAAATCTTCTTTGTTTAGTTTTGCTGCCATTTTTGCAATTTCTTCCAACAACTTTTCTTGTCTTTCGTGCTTTTTTAATTCTTCAATACGTTTATTTAATTCTTCTTTCTTTTCTTGTAGGTTTATATTTTCTTCTTTCTTTTCGTCTAAATTTTGTTGCAACTGATCTGTTTGACGCTGCATCATTTTTTTATAATTTTCTTGACGTTTTATAAAATTCTCAACCTTCTTTTTATCATTCCAATTTATTTTTTTCTTGTTCTGAAAATCTTGTTGAATTTTATCTAATTCTTCTCTTTGTTTTTGTTGTTTTTGAATTGAATTTTCTAGACTATTAATTGTGTTTCTTTGTTCGTGTAGCAACTCCTCCTCTATTTCGTTTGCTGTTTTTTGTCGGAAATTAAAAACTTTACTTTTTGCTTTTTTATTTCCGTTTACAGCATCATTATCAAAAACCTCAAAATACATTTCATAATTGATCCCTTTTGTTAAATTTAACCCTTCTGGAAATTGATAGAAAAAAGTTTGCACATTAGCTCTAGATATTGGTAAAATATAAGTGTTTAATTGATTTTGGGAATCCATATCATAATAAACCAATTGTAATTTTTTTAAACCATAATCATCAGAAATTTGACCAGCAAACTGGGCAATACCTCTAGAAATACTATCTATATTAGATTGTACAGTTATTTCTGGGGCTTCATCTTTTATTACATTTACAGAAAATTGTAAATTCTCGTAATCTTTTAAATTTTTATTTGAAGATGCTATTTGATAATCTAACGCTTTTCTAACGCTTTTTGTAAATTTAAAATTGTTGTCATCTGTCTTTTTAAATGCTTCTCTTTGCTTTTCATTTATAAAAACAACCTCGTCTGTTTGTTGGGTTGCTACCAACCAAGATATTTTTGTGCCTTCAGGTACTATTAAATTACCAGAGTTCTGAATAGTTTCATTCTTTTTACCCACATAATATGGATATTTTAATTGCAAAGAAATATTATTTATAGTTGGTGTGTTAATGACATTAATTTGATAATCTTGAGACTGCACTCTGTTAGCTTCTACAAAAAAGGTAAGTGGTTTTTGAACATCAGAAAACATGTAAGAAAAAGAACCATTTCCATTATTTTGCAAATAATATTGCTGATTATTATAAATAATTTTAGCCTCTGAAGGCAATACAGAACCAACCGTCTTTAGTGAAACTGTTATGGGTTTGCCTTGTATAACTTGTAAATTTTGATTGTTTAAATTAAAATAAAATGGCGCTGGTGGTGTGTATGTGGTTCTATGGTTTACAACGCGTTTTAAACTATCTTTAAAAATAGCGTTATTACCTGTAAATAAAGTAATTAACCATATTAAAATAGGAACAATTGCATACTTTAAATACTTTTTATTTTGGGTAAAATCAATAGCTTTTACAAACGGAATCGGTTGTAATTCTTCTGATTTTTGATTGATACTTGCCAATAACAAATCAGATTGATTGGTGTATTCTTTAAGTTGTAAAACATTTAACAACTTGTCTTCTACTTTTGGAAAATGAGCTCCAATAATTTTAGACGATTGCTCTAATGAAATCCCTTTTCTAAAACCAATCAACTTAAAAATTGGAATGGCTATAAAACGAATTAGTAGAAAAACTTCAACTACAATAAAAATCCAAAAAAGTAAGGTTCTTGCTGTGGGTTTTAACCACAAAAAATACTCTAAAAAAAGGGTAAAAAATAAGTATAAAAAGCCTAAAGAAAGAAACAGGATTGTTCCTTTAATTAGTTCGTTTAGGTAGTATTTTCTAGTAAACTGATGTAGTTTTTTTTCTATTTTTTCAAATCCATTCATAATCAACTAATAAAAATAGTATTTTTGATAGGAAAACCAACAAATAATTTGTTAAAAGACTTTGTAAGTAATTGTAGATATTGCCTACTAAACTAAAGTAAAAACAATTTTATGAAAAAACTAACTACAATTCTATTTTTATTCTTTACAATATTAATAGTTGCACAAAACCCTTGGACAAAAGACAAAGGAGATTTGTTTATCAACTTATCTTACACAACAATCTCAGATTACAGTGAGCTTTTTGGAGACCTAGATTATACTATTTCTGGCTCAATTACAGATCAAACTTATCAAATTTATGGTGAATATGGTTTTACAAACAAAACCTCATTGGTTTTTAATATCCCTTTTAAATCGATAGATAATAACGAAATAGTT
>Ga0209771_1001203_pt1 | contig 16847 bp, 23 predicted proteins | sample SaaInl59LU_5_DNA_FD_184639 | JGI IMG/M metagenome (GOLD analysis project Ga0209771, IMG submission 184639) | Marine microbial communities from expanding oxygen minimum zones in the Saanich Inlet - ESP_59LU_5_DNA (SPAdes) (version 2) | ecosystem: Environmental > Aquatic > Marine > Intertidal zone... | reverse complement strand
ATTTGTAATACATCTACAATATCTCCGTATCCGCTAATAGCATCAATTTGATTATTAGTATGCACATCAGTAAGTGTCTTTACACCTATTGTTTCTTTAAGTGCTTTAAAGTCTACCATTGTATTAGCAAGCCCTACGCCACGCTTACCGCTCATGCTTGTACGATTTGCTTTATCGTAACTTGCTTTGAAATAGTAGTCAATACCGTATTTGTCACATACACGTTTACACTCACGTGCAATCTCTGCACTTTGTCCTAAACTTTCATGCTGACACGGTCCTGCAATAATTCTCATTGTTCATCCTTGATTAAATAATATGTTGTTACTAACTTGTCCATTATTTTTTTAAGTGTTGGATTTTTCGAAGCTACTTCGCATAAGTTTTTCCACTCACCGTAGTCTAATAACTCGCCTTGTGCTCTTGCAACAGCACCTGGATCCCCGCCTATAATCCAACGAGGTATCTCAGGTTTGTCGCGGTAATGAGCATAGACAACACCGTCGCTGCGCTCGTATATCAATGCTTCACCTGGAATCATCTTAGCCAAGATTACTTGTCCATTAACTCTGCTTTGCGCTTCTCGATAGCTGCAAGGCGTTGAGCTTCTGCTTCAATATCAGCAGAATCTTTTTCTGCTTTTGCTGTTCCGTCTCGACCCATAACCATCAAGATGATTGCTGTGATCAACGGTGAGATAAGTAGTGCAACTAAAAACCAAAGCCATCCATTGCGTCCCCAGTTGTTAGCCCAGTATCCTACTAAAGCTGAAAATACTACTGCGATTAAAATAATATCCAATTTACTTCTTTCCTTTTACTTCAGTGCCGCTAGTACGACGAACAATGTCGTTGTGATTAAATTCAGCCCAGTACAGTTCAAAAGCGACACCGTCTTCTAGTCCTTCGAACTGATGAATCTTACCGGGCTTGACTTGTGTAAAGTCTCCTGCTTCAAGAATAGTTTCATCTACTAGTCCTTGATCATCTTGCCATACACGCACTAACATCTTGCCTGACTCTACAAAGAATCCGTTCCATTTAAATTCGTGTTCATGTTCTGAACACTTGTATCCTGCTTTGTATTCGATTCGATGAAACTCTAGTACACCGTTTGCATGAATTAGTTCTGTGGCACCCCACACCTTACCTGCTTTAATTCCCATGTTATTCCTTTCTTACAATAAGTTTGTATAATCTATTACTTCACTCTGTCTACTAATATCTTTAATAAAATAAGCACAAAGAGGCTTTGTACTGTCATCAAGTGGCACGGCTAATAACTGTCCATTTTTAGTCCTAGGAAAATACCACTTAACATCATTATAAAAATTTGTAACTTTGATGTCGCCGAACTCAAACTTAAAACTGCTTAACGGATTAAACAAGAATGCTTCAAATCCTCTGTCGTTAATGCTAGTTAAAGGCAGTACTTCTAAGTCATTTCCGCTTGTACTATCTCCGACAGCAATGTGCCAATCAATTGGCATCATTATTTCTTTACCATTAATTTCTAAAACCATTGCAGGACTATTAAAAGATTCTAAAAAAATTAAAGGAACAAAAAAGAAATCAGGTTCTTTTATATCCGAGTTATCTAATACAGCAAATTGTATTTCTTCTTCTAATTCATCAGGCATGTTAGTTAAAGAAAATGATTGATTTTCTAATGTTAATATTTTCATGTGTTTTAGTTCCAGTCTATTTTTTCTATAGTGAAGGGATATTCAGCTTCCTTATAGAATTTTTTACGTTGTGTTAAATGTCGCTTTGCGAACTTGCATGTACTTGTCAGATCCCATATCTGAACAAAGTCTTTGTCTTTTGCCTTTCTTACGCCTCTACCAATTGACTGGATAACCCTAACAAAACTTTTTCCAGGTTCAAGAAGAACAAGATTAAAGATACGCGGAATGTTAAGTCCAACAGCAGCAACACCATATGTAGCAATGATTACTTCATTGGTGCCTTCTCGAATTGTATCGTATGTTTCTTTCCTGTCCTTTACTTTGATAGCACCGCTTACAAATGTGCTGCCTGGAATAAGTTCTGCTAATGCTTCGCCTGCACTAATTCTATCTACTAGTATAAGTGTATTGCCTTCTTGTCTCACATTGTTCATTAGTTTTGCAATGTATTCAATACGTGCCTGATTTGTTACAAGATATTTTAATTCTGATTGATAATCACTGTGTGCTACAGTATCAATTAGCTGACAGATGTTTACATGGCATTGTGCTAGTACACCTTTGTCCTGCAACTCCTTAGCACTAATCTGTCCAATAACAGGACCTAAGCTAGCGTGAATGCTCTCAAACTCAAACTTCTCTTTAGGAACAGTACCAGTTAATCCCCAGCGGATAGGTGCGTTCTTTAGATTGCGTGTAAGCAAGTTTTTAAGTACTTCTGCTTTAGCCTGGTGTACTTCGTCTACAATAACTGTGCTTACGCCATCAAGAAACTCTGCAAGTGATAGTACTGCTGTACCATCTTTGTGTTTCTTGTCGAGGATATTAAGTGACTGCCAAGTACAAATAGTATGTGTCTTGTTCAACATCTTTCTGTCTCCAAAGTACACCCCTACGTCAAGTCCACAGTTGATGTAGTCTTCCTCAGTTTGTTCTACTAAGCTCTTATTAGGAACAATAACTAGACTACGCCCGTAAGGTTCACTGATGTGTGATAACGTAGCAGTTGTAATTGTCTTACCTGCGCCTGTTGCAATCTGCTGTAGACTCTGCGGATTAGAAATAAAGTTGTTGATTGCCTCAACTTGATAATCTCGAAGAATAATATCTTCGCCTTCTGCTGGATGACCCTTGGGCCATACAACACCTTGATCTTTCCAGTATGTTTCTGTTACTGTAGGAAAGTTAAATTGTACAGGATGTCTGTTATCTTCAATGTCTGCTATGTGTACATTATTTTTTGTAAGAACTTCTACAATAACATCAAGATGATTAACATACCCTGTACCGCCGATTCCAAAGAATGCAACCTTGCCATCCCAGCGTCCAAGTTTGTATTGAGGCATATACTTTGCATAAGGGACTTCGAACTTGAGAGCGTTTGCTAGTTTACGACGAACATCTACTTCTAGACCTTCTAGTTTAATGTTTACTTCATCTTCGATTATTAATTTACAACTAGCCATTATACCTCTGTAAGTTTTATTTTTTGGAATCTCGTAAAATGAGATACATCTGTATCGTAATGTATTACTAGATCAAAACTATTGAGCCAAGGTAACATTTTATGATTTAGTCTCCTACTTTCTAGTAAGATTGCTGCTTTGGGATCACATTCACTAGTAATTAATGGTTTATTTGGTTTATCTATACTAGTATAGACTATTTTACTATGTTTGTCAACCGGAGAGTTTAATTTATTTTCTTTAATATATTCGTTAAATCCGTTGCTATTTTCAGAACTTAATCGAAACTGTACACTTACTTGGTCGGGTGTAACTATATTTTTAAATGCATTATACGAGTTTACTAGTGCTTCGTATGGATTAGACTCGTCTAATAAAATAACTACAGGAAATCTATCAAGTTCAACTAATGTGTTTACTAGATGATCTGTATTCCACTTATTACTATTAACAAAGACAGTTGGTGTCTTTCGATTGGCAATGTTTTGTGTTAATACCGAAGATGATTCTACAGCATCTATGTTAAGCCCATATTTTAATGATCTGTCTTTAAATAGTAAAATATTATCCTTACTGACGTTACCTAATTCATAAATTAATGCGTCCTCACAATTAGGATGTAGATTTAAAAATTTAAAATCATATATGCCCGGAAGGTGATTTTCTTTTTTAAAATTTGATATAGTGTCATACAATTCTTCTACATTTTTTTCTAAGATAAAGTTTTTATCTTTAAATGCAGAAACAATTTCATAAAGATTTCTTTCACTGTATTCGTAATATTTTATTTTATTAACGGTGTCATAGTGATAAGGTTGAGAACTTATTTTATTATTAATTTGTTCTATAGCACTGATTAATTTTTTTTGAAACGAAAATCTTACTGCAATAAACGGGCTTTTATGACTTTCGTACAGCTGATCAACATCTAACGAATCTACTATTTTAATCCAACGACTGCGGTCAATTTCACGCAATGGATATTTTAAGTTTTGGATTGCATTGTCAAAATTATAATCTAATTCTGTAAACTGATCAGCATATTTAGATAGCTTTTCTTTTGATAATTCGTATTGACGGTCTGTCAATCCGGTGCCTTTGAATACTTGCCTTGCCAAACTATATAATAAATTATGGTCGCTGGATTCGATTTGTATTTTGGATTGGCCTTGCAAGCCTGCAAGAATTTCAAGAAGATCTTCAACGGTGTTAGCTACATTTTTCATACGTACAGTATAACTTAAATTAGCTTAGGTGTCAAGTTCTTTAATGGCAATCCTACTGCAATTTCTTCTATAGTATATTCGGTGTGAGCGTAGTCATTGAGCCATTGTGTTCTATCTGGCATCATAGGATTTTCTATATCATACAAGAAGTCAATGTCGTTGCCTACAGGATAAGCAAGACTATGAGTACTAACAAAACTAGGTACACCGGCTATAACAGAATGTATGCCAGGATTGCTGCTATAGCTAATAGTACAATGTACATTATCAAAGCCCATATCAAAATCATCGTAACTGCCGCTTATCTTTACTGGTTCCTGTCTGTACACATTTTTAAGTCCACGCTCAATGTGTTCTAGTCTACAACGAGGATGCGGCCGAAATAGTATAGGCCGTTCAGTGTGCTTACGTATCTCATCATATGTTTCTAAGAACCAGTTACTCATACGTGACATGTTTTGCCACTGCAAACTTTTGTCGTGCTGTCCTGCTATTAGTATATACTCGCCGTCTGTGCGCCAGGGCTTTACCTCCAAGTTAAGTAAAGTGGCCCTATTACTGCTATTGCCTATATCGCCAAAGTAAGCATCTCTGTTAATACCATTTAATCCAACCTTCCATGTTGTGCCTCGTTTGATTCCGCCGACTTCGAGTACTATTACAGGTTTATCTAACTGTCTATTAATGTCCCAGATTTGTTTATTCTGTCCCATGCGCCCGTTCCAAAGAACACTCCATATAACAGCAACATCGTAATTGTCATAGTGATCCATAACTCTATATGGTTCGTTATAGATTACTGTATGTCCTGCATCGATAATACTTTTAGCAAATGCTTCAAAAACTGGCTTACTGTTCAGTGCACCATAATCTGTGTAGAGGCAGAAAATCATTTGTTAAATACTCCAGTATACTATTTAACAAGGATTAAGATATGCCGGCAATAACAGTGGTTACAACATTTCACCCAGCAGGATTAACAAAATACGGACAGCGATTCCTAGATAGTTTTGCTGCAAGAGTCGACAAACGCATTAAGTTATTAGTGTATGCCGAAAACTGTAAGCCTATTAATCCTGATCCAAGTCGCATTGAGATATTAGATGCTAAAGAGGTGTTGCCTAAACTAAATGCATTTAAAGCAAAGTGGGGACATGTTCCTAAAGCTAATGGAGATGTTAGTAATGAACCACAGCGTCACACACGTAAGGATTGGGACAAGCAATTCAAGTGGGACGCTGTACGCTTCGCTAATAAAACTTATGCTGTGTATGACGCTGTAACACGCTCTAAGGACTGGTGTGTATGGATGGATGCTGATACCTTTGTACACAGTGATTGGAGTTACGAAAACTTTTTAGAACTGTTACCTAAAGATGCATACATTACATATGTAGGCAGAGGTAAAGGATCACAGACGTGGCCCGAGTGTGGCTTTTACGGATTAAACTTAAATCATCCTGTGTGTCACGAGTTTCTTAAAGAGTTCGAACGTATGTACGAAGATGCAGAAAACGGAATGTTCTTGTTAGATGAATGGCACGACAGTTACATCTTTGGCGAAGTATTAAAAATGTATAATCAATTTCCGTCACATGATTATAGTGCAGATATGTATTTGCGTGAAGCTAAGTCGGGTGGAGGCGGACATCCACTAATTAACGGACCATTGGGTAAATGGATTGACCATATGAAAGGTGGCCGCAAGGACAAAGGCAAGAGTTTGAAAAAAGACATTATGGTTAATAGAAAAGAAGCATATTGGAATGAAATTTAGTTTATGGACGGATTATGGCGCACTTAATAGCAGACCGGTGTTTGATGCTTTTGCAAATAGCCTTGTGGACAACGGCTATACTGTTGTTTATAATGATAACACTGCCGACGTTGATGTTATTTGGAGTGTTCTTTTCCACGGCCGCATGGCTAGAAACAAAGCTGTCTGGGAAAACAAAAAGCCTACTATAGTCCTCGAAGTTGGAGGAATAAGTAGAGGTGTAACATGGAAGGTAGGATTAAATGGAATCAACAGAACTGCTTACTTTGGTGAGCAAGACAATGATAGGACTAGGGCTGATCACCTGGGATTGGTTTGTAAGCCTTGGCGATCCAACGGCGATTTTATTTTAATATGCGGACAACACGATAAAAGTTTACAGTGGCAACACATGCCACGTATGAGCAACTGGGTTATAGGGACAATCGAAGAAGTACGCAAACACACAAGTCGACCCATAGTGTTTCGACCCCATCCTAGGTGTCCACTACTGCATATAGAAAAAGAATATAAACATGTATACAGACAAGATCCAAATAAAATTGACAACACTTACGATAATTTTGATATGGAGTTTAATAATGTCTGGGCTACTATCAGTTACAGCTCTAATCCGGGAATTCACTCTTGTATCGATGGTGTTCCTGCTTTTGTTAGTACCCATAGCCTTGCTTACGATGTTGCTAACGACATAGACTTTTTACACGATATAGAAAATCCTGTAATGCCAGATAGGCAACAATGGCTTAATGACTATGCACACACCGAATATACAATCGAAGAAATATCTCAAGGAATTCCGTTAAAGAACTTGACATCTAAACTAATTTAAGTTATAATATATGTATGATATTAAATTTAGAAGATTGCTTAGAACACCTTGCAGGACTGCGTGAGTCTCCTGTAACCTTCACTATTGAAAAAACTGACTATACTATCATAACTAGTATTGCCAAACAGTGTTTCAAAGGTACAGCATTAACTGATAGACAGTCTGCACTTATGCAAGAAAAGCTGCAAACTTATCGCGATCAATTTATTAATTTAGACTGGGACTTTGATTATGCAGTTGAGCAGTTGCGCCAGCCGTTGCGCCATATTGATAGAAGCAAATACATTAAATTACAAGACAATAATATTGTAGTTAGATTTCCTTTTAACAAAACTGACATTTGTTATGTACAAGAATTTTCAAGCACTGCTGACGGGTATCATCATCAAAAAGGTACTCATATGCACTCGTTCGATTACACCGAACGCAATGTACTAAATTTACTAGATAGATTTACTAAAAAAGAATTTACGATTGATGAAGAGCTTTTAGAAATTTATAATAAAGTAAAAGTTATAAATGACAATCCACAAGATTATCTTAGTGGTATTTTAGACACAGAGTTAGTTAACATTCATTCTAATTTAATGCCTGTTATAAAAGATGAAGTAGGAGATTTTACTTCAGAAAATATGTTACAGTTTGTTGATCGTAGATTTAGGTATGGATTTAATTACATTAATTTGCCAACTGATCAGTCTACTCTTGTAAATCAAATCGTGTGCCGAAAAAACAAGCAATTCCAAAGCCGACCATCTATGCATTCATTGCATAACATTTTAGATGCATTATGGAAATTAGATAGATTTCCCTTGTTAGTAGTATTAGACAACGAGCCAGAAAATCAATTACATGAACTTGCAAATCATTTTAGAGATATTTTAAATCCAGAAGAGCAGAGTGTGCTGTTTCGTTTAGAAGACAAAGATGCAGGTTTTAACCAATTAATTAAAGACAGAAAATTAAACAACTGGGTTGACAGTACTACAAAAGTAGTGTATATTAGTAAGAATAAGTTGCCAAAATTACTTGTTAAAAATGAATGGAAGCCTAGTGCTGTGTTTAGTTTTTCAAGTTCAATGGACCGTTTTGTGAATAGTTATGTTTCATTTAACTGTGACTTGATAGTATACAGAGAAGAACACCTGAGTCCAATGAGGAGACATTCGAGATATTATGCCTAGATGTAAATTAATTATTGAAGATGAAGTAAACATCAAGATCGAAGGTCTTGATGTAGATGTACGTCGACAGCTTGCTAACGCATTAAAGTTTGAAGTTCCTTATGCAAAGCATATGCCGCAATACAAACTAGGACGCTGGGACGGTAAAGTCGCTTTCTTCGGTATAGGCGGTAGTGGGTATGTTAATCACTTAGACGTAGTACAGCGTGTACTTACAAAAAATAATGTTGAAATTGCAGACATCGAAGATCGCAGACAGTCGATTGAATTGAACTTTAAACCAGTTACAGAGCGCTATTGGGCAGACCAAGGTGTGTGCTGGCCCGAAGGTCATCCTGTAGCAGGTACAGAAATTATTCTTCGCGACTACCAGGTAGAAGCAATTAATAACTTTTTAAATAATCCGCAGAGCTTGCAACAGATTGCTACTGGTGCAGGCAAAACTATTACTACAGCAACGCTGTCACACATAACTGAGCCTTACGGACGTAGTCTTGTAATTGTTCCTAACAAATCGTTAGTAGAACAAACAGAAGAAGACTACATCAACTGTGGGCTCGATGTTGGTGTGTACTTCGGCGACAGAAAGAACCTAGGTAAGACTCACACAATTTGTACTTGGCAAAGTTTAAATATACTTGACAAGAAGCACAAGGACGGAGCAGCAGTGTTATCACTGGCTGAGTTCTTAGATGGTGTAAGCACAGTTATTGTCGACGAAGTACACATGGCAAAAGCAGAAGTTCTCAAGAACCTTCTTACACGCAACCTGCGTAATGCACCTATTCGCTGGGGACTAACCGGAACAGTGCCTAGAGAGAAGTTTGAGTTTGAAAGTATTCATGCTAGTCTTGGTCCAGTCATTGGCAGTATTACAGCAAAGTCTTTACAAGACAAAGGTGTGCTATCAGAGTGTCATGTTAACGTAGTACAATTAATTGATGTGGTAGCACATTCAGATTATCAAAGCGAACTAAAGTACTTAACATCGGATACAGCACGTTTAGAGTATATTGGTAAAATGATGAACACAGTATCACAAACAGGCAACACACTAATCTTAGTAGACAGGATTAGTGCAGGTGAAACACTAGCAGAACTAATACCCAATAGCACATTTGTAAGCGGTGCAGTAAAAGTAAAAGATAGGAAAGAAACATATGATACAATACGTGAAGGAACTAATGAGGTTATTATCGCAACCTATGGCGTTGCAGCCGTGGGTCTTAACATTCCTCGTATTTTTAACTTGGTTTTATTGGAGCCTGGCAAGAGCTTCGTTAGGGTAATACAAAGTATTGGTAGAGGCGTTCGTAAGGCAAAAGACAAAGACTTCGTACAAATATGGGACTTGACATCAACATGCAAGTTTGCGAAGCGACACTTGACTCAACGTAAGAAGTTTTACAAAGAAGCAGAGTACCCATTTACAATTGAGAAAGTGGACTGGAATTAATTATGAGAATATTAACATTAGATAACGAATGTTTTAACTTAGACGACTTACCGGAAACGATAGAAGACGATGTACGTTTTAGTGTACTAGATAATAGTAACCCTAAAGAGCCGGACTTCTTTTTTGTGCCGTTAATTTTCTTAGAATCGTTTAGTGCACCGGCAATGGTGTTGGACATCGGCGGGCAAGAAGTAACAATGCCCGTTGATTGGAATATTGCAGTAGGTTGTAGCGAAAGCGGAATGGACTTAGAAGTACTACCACTAACTAGTATTAATGATAGAGGATTCGAAGCATTTTTGTTTAATCCTCTAAGTAGTTTTAAAACAGATTTTGCTGAAATTAAAATTGTAAATTTCTATACAGATGTTAAATGGTATTTTCCTAAAATGAAAAATGGCCAGTTATTAACTGTGCCAATTAGAGAAGGCAAAAATCCGTTGTGCGCATACTTTGTAAAAGATATTAGTCGACAGTGCGAAGTAATAGAATATAGCCTATTAATGTAAAGGAAACAAAATGGGAATTAAAGCAGGAAAAATTTGGGGACAGACAGAGCTGATCCATGCAAACGGTGTACTAGAATTTCACCGTATTGAATATAAAGCAGGATACAAATGTAGTGAACACGCACACGAATTTAAATGGAATGGCTTCTTTGTTGAGTCAGGCAAGATGCTTGTTCGAGTTTGGCAAGATGATCAAGGACTAGTTGATGAAACTATTCTTGAAGCTGGAGACTTTACACAAGTTAAGCCCGGCAAGATTCATCAGTTCGAAGGTTTAGAAGACGGCGTTGCCTTTGAATTATACTGGGCTGAATTTAACCATAATGACATTGTACGTAGAACAAGTGGAACAGCAATTGGGAAATCTAATACCAAATGAAGCATTGATATACGAGCGTAGCGACGGTGTTGTCTATGCTCATTATCGCGACAAGCCTGAGATTGAACGTTGGATAATAGGCGGTGATCCTGCAGGTGTTGCTAGAGAACAAGGCGACTTGTTAAGCTACAGTGAATGGCAAGAGCTATGCGAATTAAGTTTAGAGTACTCTACAATAAAAAAGCTCTTAGACAAGTTGGTAGTAACTTATTATACAGTGAAAGAAAATAAATGAAAATTATAGCAGGTCCATGTCAGCATGAAGGTCTAGCACAATCAGCAGAAATTGCTAGAGAGTGCAAACGTGTGTGTGACAAGTATGGCATTGAATATTATTTTAAAGCAAGTTACGACAAAGCCAATCGTTCAAGTCTCGGAGGCAAACGTGGTATGGGTATGGAAGCTACACTCACAGACTTCCTTGCACTCAAAGTAACACTAGGTGTTAAGACACTGACTGATGTACACGACTATGTACAACTAAAACGTATTGAGCGTGAGTTTCGAGATGCAGTTGATGTCTATCAAATTCCTGCATTTCTTTGTAGACAAACTGATCTAGTACAGGCAGCCTGTGCTACAGACAAAATTGTTAATATTAAAAAAGGACAGTTCTTAGCACCGTGGGATATGACAGGCATACTAAGTAAGTGTGAAGATGCTAAAGAACTTTGGATAACTGAAAGGGGTACTAGTTTTGGATATAACAATCTTGTCGTTGACTATACTGGTCTTATGTATATGCTTGACACTTATAAACATGATATTGTTTTTGATGTTACGCACTCTGTCCAAAAGCCCGGAGGACTTGGGTCTAGTTCAGGTGGTAACCGTGATTATGTCCCTGGGTTGGCTCGTGCTGGGAGCGCTCTTGGCATCCGGAATTTTTTCTTGGAAGTCCATCCTAATCCTGATGTAGCGCCTAGCGACGGACCTAACATGTTACGTTTAGAAGATTTTGAGGAGGTAGTTGATGACATCCACCGCTATTCTTATACCCGCTAGATACGGCAGCACACGCTTTCCGGGTAAGCCATTGATATCATTAGATAATATTCCTATGATACGCAGAGTGTACGAACGCTGCCGCAAGACAGGTTACGATGTATACGTGCTTACAGACGACACACGGATTGCAGATAAATTTGAACCTCACCAAGTTATTATAGATGTAACAGATTACGACAACGGCACAGAACGATGCGCTGGTGCAGTGGCTATGCGTACACTCGACGACTACGATCAGTTTGTTAATGTGCAAGGCGACATGCCTGATGTGACTCAGGAAATGATTCATAGATGTATTACTAGTCTTACTGAATATGAAGTAAGTACAGTATACACTGAGATGACAGAAGAACTACAGAATGATCCCAACTCAGTTAAGATGGTACGTGCAAAAGATCAAGCATTATGGTTTGGCAGAGGCATGACTGGATATGGCGATTGGCACTTGGGTGTATATGGATATCGCAAACATGCACTACAAGCTTATCCTAATTTACAAATAGAACAAGAAGAACGCATAGAGAAACTTGAACAACTACGCTGGTTAAAAAACGGTTGGCAAATTGGTTGTTTGAGTGTATACTTTAATGGAGTAGAGATTAACACACCCGAGGATGTAGAAACATGGCAGCAGAAAAACTTGCAATAAAAGAAATCCTCAGTTGGATTGACAATGGCGAAAGCGAGATTTGGAATCATCTTGAAGATGATCATAAAAAGCAAATTAGTTTTTGGTTGTTGAATAGATATGTTAGTGGAGTACAAGGCAGTCGCGAGAAACAAGAACTTGCTGTATTTAAAACTAACGAATACTATAATAAGCACTTTAATGATATTGGTGTAGGTAAAGATACTGGACATCAAAAACTAATGTGGCAGCTGTTGTGCATGTGCGGCAATACAGGCAAAAATGAATTTCATCCTTGGATTGGATTTAAAAAGCGTGACGGTAGTACAGGCAAAGCAATGTCGCTGTTAGAAAAGTTAAATCCAAATATGAAAACAGATGAGGTTGAATTACTTGCTAGAATATCTACAAAAAAAGAACTCAATGCACTTGCAGAGGAACATGAAATTGCAATCAAGCTCTAAGCCATATGTATGTGAATACTGCAACTCGGGCTATGTGCGTGAAAGTACACTCATGGCACACGTATGTGAAAAGAAACGCAGGGCATTGCAAAAGGATGAGCGCAGAGTACGATTAGGGTTTTATGCATTTAATCAATTCTACAAACTTAGTGCAGGTGCAAAGAAAGATAAAACTTATGAAGAGTTTTGCAAAAGCAGTTACTATAATGCGTTTGTAAAGTTTGGCAGTTTTGTATCTAATGTAAAACCATTGTATCCTGAGAAGTATATTAACTATGTTGTAACTAGCGGAGTTAAACTTGATCATTGGTGCAAAGAAGAAATGTATGAAACATATGCAATTGAACTTATTAAAAAAGAAGGTGTAGAAACTGCACTTGAACGTAGCGTTAATACTATGATAGATTGGGCACAAGAAAACAATAGTGTGTGGAATCATTATTTTTTATATGCTAATCCTAACAGAGCAGTATGGCATATCAGAGATGGCAAGATTAGTCCTTGGCTTATGCTTAACTGTAAGAGTGGAAAAGAAATGCTGGGCAATTTTAATGACGAACAGTTAAGTATGATTTATAATATTGTAGATCCAAAGCACTGGAGTGTTAGATTTAAAAGACAAACAAAAGATGTACAATTAGTCAAAGACGTTGTAAAGGAAAGTAAACTATGAAATTAATTAAATACCCAAACGAAATTTTAGCACGTGAAGTTAAAGACGTTGACCTAGAGAACCCGGGATTTGATCCTAAAGAACTTAAAGCAGAAATGGTTAAGTTTATGATAGATAGTAACGGCATAGGCCTTGCTGCAAATCAAATTGGCCTAGATGCTAAAGTATTTGTTATGGGCGACAGTGTAGAGAATAGTACAATGTGTATTAATCCTACAGTACTGCAATACACCGAAGAAACAGTAGATGACATTGAAGGTTGTTTGAGCTTTCCTAATGTGTTTGTTAAGATTAAACGTCCTAAAGAAATACTTGCACAATACTGGAATGAAAATTTAGAAGAGTGTAAAGTAAAGATTGAAGGCTATAGTGCCAAGTGCTACTTACACGAAATGGATCATGTACTAGGTATTACTATGAAAGATCGTGCAAGTAAACTTAAATGGAACATGGCTGAAAAGAAAGCACGGAAATTGGAGAAGCAAATTGCCTGATATTGACATAGACTTTGCAGACAGAGATATTATTTTGTCTCAACTCAAACATCGTGTGGCAAAGTTAAACACAGGCAAGAAGCACAACACTGGAGTCTACGCAACAGAGATTCCACACAACCCTATTGACAACTTAGCCACAGTTGAACATAAGGCAGCAGACGAACGTGGCTACTTTAAACTAGACTTCCTTAACGTAAGCATATACAAAGACGTTAGGGATAATGAACACTTAACACAATTAATGGAAAGAGAACCCCTATGGCAACTTCTGGAACACGCAGACTTCAGCGATCAAGTCTTTCATCTAAACGGGCACAGCGCACTATTGAAACAATTGAAGCCCAACTCGGTACAACAATTAGCAGCGACACTAGCGATCATTCGACCGGCGAAGAGACACCTAGCGAACAGCAATTGGAATTTGATTTTACAAGAGGTGTGGACGAAGCCGACGGACAATAGTTACTACTTTAAGAAAGCCCATGCAGTGAGCTACGCAATGGCGTGTGTAGTGCATATGAATTTATTGTGTGAACAGATTAGTTCTTAGGTCTACGCATTAGTTGAACACTTTTACGTTTAATACGTTTAATAGACAAATTATTTAAATTAACGCATGGCCCTATCGTTACTTTTACATCTTTTGAATTCATTGTCATAATTGCATATCTAAATGGTTCTATTTCTCCACGTAAGAATATATTAATGGGAATCATCCTATTTGATTCCCACCACCATGCTTCGCCCAGTTCTAAAAATGCTCGTTGTTCAAGTTCTGATTTAATGTCTGTGTAGATATACATACTAGTTACTGTAACGTCTTGATTAATAATGATACCGATATATTCGTTGCCACCGTATGTGACTACACTTAAAAATGGAAAATTGTCCTGTATATCTTTTGTTAGCATGTGATTCCGATAAATATTAGTATGCAATTGTTACCTAGATATTTATGCAACAACACAACCACAGTCATAGCAGATATGGCGGGATTCATTACGGAGTACAGACCAGTGTATAGTAAACAGCTTCAAGTATATAAAGGCATAGATAATGTCTTAGAGTTTAGATTATTAAACGCAGATCAAAAGCCTGTAGACATCACAAGTTATACTCCAAAATTTGTAGCGTTTGATGAAACTAATCAAATGGTATTAGAAAAGGATGCTACTATATTAGATGATGGATCAACTATAACTAGAGGCAAGTTTAAAGTTACAGTGACAGAAAATGAGTTACTAAATCTTAAACAACAGTATCTAAGCTATAATATCTACCTAGTAGAAACAGATGGCGATAAAGTACTTACATATTCACAGCCTAACTTTGATAACGACGGCGTCATATATGTCAATGCAAGAACATTCCCGGGTCCGCTAAACTCGTATTCAGTGACTACATTCGAACAAGAAGCACCTGCTATTGAAACTTGGTACAGTGAAACAGTTGACGCACAACCAAGCATTAACGGCAACGAAGCATTACATACCGCAGCAGTGTATACAAGCTCGTACACGGGCGATGTAGTAGTACAAGCTACTTTGGATAATCAAGTAACAGAAAGCACACAGTGGGCTGATGTAGCGTCTCTAACATTTGTTGGAACAGAAACTACTCCAACTCCAATTAACTTTAATGGCGTGTTTAGCTTCTTACGCTTTAAAGCAGACGCAAATCCAGCAGACAAAATAACTAAAGTATTAGTCAGAAACTAATTGACAACTACAATATTGGTGCTATAATATTAGTATGAGTATTGTATCCGACATAATTACAGCACACTTGCCTTCAAAGCGTAAGACTACTCCTAGTGGGTGGACTAGCTTTAATGCACCTTGCTGTCAGCACAACGGTAACACCGCTGATACTAGAGGACGCGGCGGACTCATTAGCGAAGGCGACACTGTAAGTTATCATTGTTTTAACTGTGGATACAAGGCTAGTTGGCAACCAGGCAGAGCGGTGTCACAGAAGCTACGTAAGCTCTTACAGTGGTTGAACTGTAGTGATGATGACATAACACGACTGACGTTCGACGTCATGCGCTTAAACGAAGGTGTTGAAGTAGCAGAGCGTAAGATAGAAATACCCACGTTTGAAACTGTGCCGTTGCCAGACGATGCTATTCGAATTGCAGACATCACAGAGTTTAACAAGTTTAGCATAGCCATAGTTGAATACATGGCAGCACGGCACTTGACGTTAGATGATACAGATTACTATTGGTGCCCAAGTCTAGCATACAGAGATAGATTAATTATTCCGTTCTACTATGAGAAACGTATTATAGGATGGACTGCTAGAACTATTACAGCAGATAAAAAGCCCAAGTACTTGAACGAGCAACAACCTGGCTTTGTGTATGGACTAGACAAACAAACATATGATAAGCAATTTGCTATACTTGTCGAAGGTCCAATGGATGCTATTCACATAGATGGATGTGCGCTCGGCGGCAGTGAAATAAATGATGCACAGGCATTACTGCTTAACAGGCTAGGCAAAGAGATTGTTGTTGTGCCTGATAGAGACCATGCAGGCAAGAAACTTGTAGAAGATGCTATTGGCAGAGGCTGGGGTGTTAGCATGCCTGAATGGAGTCAAGAGATTAATGACGTAGGCGATTGTGTAGATAAGTACGGGAGACTATATGCGCTATATAGTATTGCTAGTGCAGCAGAAACTAGTCCACTTAAAATTAGATTGAGAGCAAAAAAATGGTTCGTATGATAAAGAATATATTAAAAAAGATTTGGGACATTGTTACGTGGCCCTACTACAGAGTCAAAGAAGAAATTAAATTTCGCAAGCGTATGAAAGAACTTCGCAAAAAAGATCCTTTCATTTACAAATAGGAAGATATAATGATTACTTGGGGCATTGTCGCTAACAGCCACGACGCAAGCATAGCAGTATTTAAAGATAACAATTTACAATGGGCAGGGCTTGCTAAAGACTTTAGTAAGATACCTAACGACCCACATCTTAACAAAAAACTAATACGCAGAGCAATGCGTTTAGGTAAGCCTAATAAAGTTATTTGGTATGAGCGTCCGTT
>Ga0209771_1001200_pt1 | contig 16870 bp, 11 predicted proteins | sample SaaInl59LU_5_DNA_FD_184639 | JGI IMG/M metagenome (GOLD analysis project Ga0209771, IMG submission 184639) | Marine microbial communities from expanding oxygen minimum zones in the Saanich Inlet - ESP_59LU_5_DNA (SPAdes) (version 2) | ecosystem: Environmental > Aquatic > Marine > Intertidal zone... | reverse complement strand
CGAATTAAAAGCCAGCGCCGAGCACTTGGAATCTTTGGTAGCCCAACGTACCAAAGAGTTACTTCAATCTGAAAAAATGGCGTCCATCGGTACCCTTGCAGCAGGTGTTGCCCATGAAATTAATAACCCTATTGGCTTTTTACTGAGCAACCTGTCTAGCCTTGATGAGTATATGCAAAGCGTTGTTCCATTAGTTACGGCGTTGTCTAATTTATCTGAGGCTGATAAAAAACAAATAGAAGACATGTCGAAAACCAGTATTAATTGGAGCGACTTGGCGTTTATGGCTGAGGATATCTCGCCTCTCATTCAAGAAAGCGTAGAAGGCGCCAAACGCGTGAGCAAAACGGTGTCTGGATTACGTAGTTTTGCGCACCCTTCTGACTCGAAGCAGGAACAACTTTCTATTCAATCGGCTATCGACCTAGCCATATCGCTGGTTCGCAACGAATTAAAATACAATGCCGTGCTGCACTATGAACCAGGTGACGATTTTTATGTTACGGGTAATTTAACCGAGCTTAGCCAAGTGTTTGTTAACCTGCTGGTTAACGCCGTACACGCTATTAGTGAAAACGGGGCGATTGAAATAAATATTAAACCCACAGATAAAGACGTTGTGGTGAGCGTGAAAGATAACGGTTGCGGTATTCCGCCCGAGAACCTCGACAAACTCTTTCAGCCGTTTTTTACCACCAAAGAAATTGGCACCGGTACCGGACTAGGCCTCGCTATAAGTCACGGGATTATTGAAAGCCACAACGGCAAAATAAGCATTGAAAGCAAGGTAGGCGAAGGCACCTGCTTTACTATTACACTGCCCGCCGCTCGTTTATAAAAGACATTTAAACAACTGCAGCACGCCGTACTAGCTAGAAAGTCAGACGTTGTGTAGCACCAAAACAACACATTCAATGTGCTCGTAAAACAACCACCTTGTCTGAATATTCAGTATGAATATCCAAGTTATCAGCTAATGCTGCCAGCAAAGCGTCTACATCATTAGTATTAAAAAGACCTGATACTTTTAAACTAGCCAGACTGGTATCGCCAAGTACAATCTCTCTATCTGTATAACGGCTAACTTCATCGATAACGTGGAGTAGCGAGTCGCCTCTAAATACTAATTTACCCTCTCGCCACGATAGCTGACTTGCCATTTCATCCTGACTTACTGCTTCTATCTCTGACTTAGGCATCGATAACAAAGACTTTTGCCCTTTCGTCAGCACCATTGCTTGGGCGTTCTGATTTACCTTTGGGCGAGTGATAACTTTCTTGTCTTCTAATGAAAAGCTATTCACTTTCACAATTCCCTCAGTGACAAGCAGCTCTAAATCGCCTCGATGATATTGCACATTAAAAGCAGTGCCTACCGCTTCCATTACCTTGCCCGCTGCTAACACATTAAGTGGGCGCATGGGTTCTTTGGCAACATCAATATGAAGTTCACCCTGAATAAGCTGAATAACGCGCTTGGTATTAGTAAAGGCAATACTTACCTGCGAATTGGTGTTCAACCAAAGTGTACTGCCGTCTTCTAAGCTTATTGTTTTTTGCTCCCCGGCTTTGGTAGATGCCTGCAAACTGTAATTCGGCGTTGCCGCTTCAACAGATTCATTCTGATTGGGAAAGTAGGCTTGGAAATAATGTGAACCCTGCCAACTTAACAATCCAACCAACAATATCGAAGCCGCCATGGCAAGATAGCGCCTCCGCGGAGCATGGGCACTTTCGGGAGTATGGGGGACGATATCGCTAAGCTGACTAAGTACCGACATTTTGTCCCATAGAGTTACCATTTCCATAAAAGTCGTCCGATTAAACTCATTCTTTAACCATAGCGTTAATGCGGCTTTATCTTGTTCTGATAAACCTTCCTCAAGCTTAACCAACCAACGACTGGCTTCATCGAGCACATGTTCATCGGCAACCAAAGGCACCACATTGTTGTCAGTGTCATGTTGCTGAAACTCTTTATTCATGTGAGTCTCTCTTTGGGGACGCGGTGTATTGATAAGCATTCGACTGGTCGTTGTTTACCGTCTGCCTACGCATAAAAAGGGTGCATCGCTTAATGCCTTCTGCAATGTGTTTTTCCACTGTTTTTTCACTTATTCCTAACTCTTTGGCAATCTCTTTAAGAGAGTAGCCATATACTTTTTTTAATACAAATGCACGTCGACATTGCGTAGGAAGCATACGAACCGCGTCGCAGAAATATTTAAATTCTTGCTGAGTGGCCGTGTTGTGACAGGTCTCATCTTCTATCCCGTTCACTGCACTTTCTAATGCAGTAGCGGCTTCAACGCTGTCGTCTACCATACGCGTATTAGAGCGTTTGAGGTGATCGTAGGCCAAATTTTTTGCTGTTTTAAATAAAAAAGCTTTCGGCTCTTTTATGTGGGCAGTAGTTTTAGCCTGGCATAACCGCACATACGTGTCTTGTAGAATATCATCTACTTCTTTAGGCGGCACAAGGCGAGACAACATTTTTGCCATGGAACTTCTTGCCGACATGTAGGCATTGTGTATTGCGGTTTCTACAGGCATAGAGTTAATTATTTATTATTCTTATTCACTAAGACGAGATACCGAGGATTTTCCCCCAACCTAAATGAAAACACTAATGAAATATAAAAGTTGTTAAAATCTTGTATATAATGCGAATTTGATTTACAACAATGTTGGCGTTTACGCGCATTCCAGATGAAAATAAAAAGTTACTAAGCGCACATGCCGGTTATTCAGAAACAAAAAAAATTGCCCATTCTATTGCCCTACAAGCTTCGCGCTGCAACGTTGGCGGTATGGGCATCTTCATTGTGTCTGTGCAGTATGCCTAACTCCTATGCGGATGTTCTCACTGAGCCGAAAGATGCTTTGCAGAAAGAGCAAACAGTCTATTTTAACATCCCACCATTAAGCGGCGATGAGGCACTTATCGCGTTTGCAAATCAAGCTGATCTGACGGTGGTATTTCCTTACAACAAAGTAAGGCACATTTCGGCTAATCAAGTGGTGGGTCACCATACACCCCAGCGCGCCATAGCAATGCTGCTTGCGGGGTCTTCATTACACGCCAATGTGATAAATAATAAACGTATTAAAATTTTACCTAAGCATAATGACACTGCTGACTCTACTATTTTTTCACGGTTGCTCAATGCCATTACTGCGCAAGATGAGTCACTCATTGCAGTACCCGATGAAGCAGGCCGCTTTGATATCGAATACATAGAGGTACGGGGCCTGCGAGCTCGCGCAGCGCAGTCGGCGGGCATTAAAAATGATGCTAATGTTATTATTGATACAATTCAGTCTGTAGAAATGGGAAAGTTTCCCGACCAGAATTTAGCAGAAGCGCTTCAGCGAGTGTCAGGGGTATCTATCGATAGGGCCGAGGGAGAGGGTCAGCTTGTTACGGTACGCGGTTTCGGCCCCGAATTTAATCGAGTACTGATTAACGGTAGGCCGCTGGCAACTGACAAGCTCGGCCGAGCATTTAGTTTTGATACCTTGGCCTCTGAAATCATCAATAGCGTAACGGTATACAAGCAGGCGCAAGCGGCTATGCAGTCTGGAGGCATTGGCGCAACTATCGATATTGAAACGGCAAAGCCTCTGTCTTTCAGAGGAATGCGGGCCGCTGGAAGTGTTAAAATGCAATACGATACTAATTCGGCCAATTTTGCTCCCTCAGCAACAGCCATGTTCAGCAATACGTATTTGAATAACCAGCTGGGTTTACTCGCCTCTTTTACCCACCATGAAAGAGATGCTCAGATAGAAGAAGCGCAGATAGACGGCTGGTTGGTGAATACCAACATCCCTTCTTCGGAATTGCCTGACGCCGTCCCCACCCTTTACGTACCAAGAAACTATGACCAACGGGTTCGGTTCGACAAACGAACTCGAACCGGCGCCGCACTGGTTTTACAGTATAGACCCTCGACTGATCTTGAGCTCGCCATGGACTATTTAGGCTCTCAGTTCGATGTCGATACTGCCGCAACTTCAATGGGGCATTGGTTTACCTCGAGTAATTTAGAGAATGTAGTCTTAGATAACAACGGCAGTGCGGTGGCATTTTCGCAATCTAGCGGCCATGCAACTGACTTTCATGCTCGTACATTTAATCGCTCATCGAATGTTCAGAGCTTGGGCTTTAGTGTTGATTGGGCTATTCACGATGATGTTTTATTCAATGCCGACATTTCAACTTCAAACGCACGCGTGAATGATAAAAACGGAGAAGGAAATTCTCTATCCCTTATTGGCTTTCTTAATCAATCTAAATTTGACCATACTGAAGGAAATATTCTTCCAGCTATATCTGGTTTTGAGGGTGCCTTAGGACAAGAAGGAAGTGACTTTCTATCTCCCGAAAATGGTCGCTCACATGTCATGTTGCGCCGCGGGTGGGACATTGACGATAATATCGATCAGGGCCGAATGAATTTAACTTTTTTAAGCGATAATAGCTGGTTTAGTCAACTGAATACCGGCGTTGCGATTACCCAGCGCCATAAAACCAACGAGCGGCGGGATAATGAAGCCAATGCAAGGCATTGCACGTTTTGTGGCTATTTTGAAACGCCTGATATTCCAGATAGCTTTCAATCGGTTTTTAATGCCGGAGAAGGTTTTTTAGATTCAGTGAGCGGGCATCAAAATATTCCGCATCAATGGCTTCAACACAATGGTGCTGAGCTTTTTACTTTTTTAGAACGCAGCGCCGGTGTAAGCCTTGCTGCTGAAAAACGCGGAAGCTCATTCGCTGTTAAAGAGACTGTCTATGCCTCGTACGCACAATTAACAGTGGAGAAGGAGGTATCGCCTTGGTTTTTCGACTTTCAAGCGGGGCTTCGGGCCGAGTATACGCGCGTTAACGTCATTGGGGTTGATGAAAAGTTATCAGCCCTTGTTATTCTAGACCAAACCGAATTAGGTCAAGAATTTGGCCAATCAGTCGCAATACAAAGCGATTCAAGCTATATGAATTGGTTGCCAAGCGTCAGTCTCAAATTTAGCTGGCGCGATGAGTGGGTGCTTCGCGCCGCATACAACCACAGTTTAACGCGACCCACTCTTGAACAAATGTCTCCTGGAGTGACGTATACTACTACTCGCCAAGGAGGAGATTTACGCGCCAGTATTGGCAATCCCGAACTACTTCCTTATGAAGCCCAAAATATTGATTTGGCGATAGAGCGCTATTATCAAGACAATAGTTACCTTTCACTGGGTCTATTCAAAATAGATGTGGATAACTTTATCGTTAGCGAAAGTAAACAAATTACTTTCAATGACGTTACCGACCCAAGCACGGGAAGAGATACAAACGCTCCCGATAGTAACGATGAACTCGCTTTTTTTACTGTCATCTCCCCCAACAATGGCAGGTCGGCCACGGTAGAAGGAGTCGAATTGAGTGTTCAACACTTTTTTGGTGAGTCAGGATGGGGCATGCAGGCAAATGCCAGTTATGTAAGAAGTAACGCCGAACTCGATACTGCTAACGTGCGCTCTACATTCGCACTAACCGGGCTGTCAGGAACCAAGAACGTAGTGGCTTTTTATGAGAAAGACGCGCTTCAATTGCGTGTAGCTTGGAATTATAGAGATGGATTTTTACAATCGCTGAATCAGTCCCAAAGCACCGAGCCTACCTTCGTAGCACCTTATCAGCAGTGGGATATGAGCGTTTCTTATCAAATTAGCCCCCACGTATCGCTATTTGCTGAAGGCATTAACCTAACGAATGAAACAGTGCACAAACGCGGGCGGTTTAGCAATCAACTGCTGTTAGTACAAGACTCGGGAACGAGGTATGCGCTAGGCATCAATGTCACCTATTAAGGCAGTATTTTTTCACCAGTTTTAGCAAACTAAGCATGCGTTAGCAGTCAATCGCCCCGTTTTGAGGCAGGTAGGTAGGGTAAGGTGATTAGGTATAAGCCCGCTATGCAGGACATTTGCAGGATAAACAATCGCACGATTAAACGCGGCATCCACCTGCCCTATTTTTTCAAATAGAGCGCTATCTTCGCCAATATACGCTTTAGGCGGTAAGCCTACGGTAGTCGCTTGCCGCTTAAGGATATTCATATATTGTTCATAGCTGGACGACGTTATTTGTTCTAGCTGCGTCTCCTTATGTCGGTAAAAAGCTGTACCGCCGAGTGGCGTACTAAACAAGTAGTGCACCAATGCCCATTCTTTCTCGGAGTGAGTATCGATATGAGGAATACACTGAATCGGTTTTAGTGCATTGGCGCTGAATGTAGCCATTGAAAATTGCGACATGCTTATTTTGGCACTTGACCATTTTGCAGCGTATTCAGTGGATTGACCCTGCAAATAGCGGCTAATATATAGAGGCAGAGAGTTAGTAACAAACTCAATATATGCTAGGGGGCTTTGATGACGTAAACCGGGATAATGGTCATCTTTTCGTGGCTGAAATTTTGAAAGTGACAGCTGTGAAAGCATTGCATCGGGAGCAGGATAGCAGTTGTCTATTATAAAAATAGGTATATTGGTTTTACCCACGTTAATGTGGCTTACCTGAGGACTTCCCGCTCCTTCAGATGGGTGTGAATGGACTAACGTCGATTTAGTTTTCAAACCACGCATCACCTTGTTTAATGGCTTTATTTTTCTTGTCGATTAATGCATAGATCTGTGCGTTTGACGCAGCCAACGTATAAATAGTTTGCAGCCAGCCTTCGGTATGCAAGCGTGTAATAGCGTTTGCACTTAACGCCCCTAGTTTTTCCTCATCGACGGTATACAAACCAGTAATTGATGTGTTCGCCCCGTTCTCAAAGGTTATGTCAAGCGTGATGGGAGTAATGAGATTGAGTGACTGAAGCGTTTCAATAAACATCTGGTTTTGTGACTCACCATCTAAAAGTTGCGCTAGAATTTGCTGCTTCTCGGCTAAAAATGCAGTAGGCTCCCCGGTGTTATCAAATAAGGCGCTACCTTCACTTTCATTAACGGCGGCGTTATCCATGTCCACACATAAAACGTGATTAACAGTATCAGATTGCTGCTCACTGCCAATAAAGAATGGGAGTCGGTCAATTTGAGCAGGAACATACACGGCCTCCCACCTACCTTGCTGCCAGAAAAGATTTTCACCCTCTTCAAAACCTAATAGGGCTGATAAACCGAATTTTCCAGTGTCATCAAATTTTGTCAGTACAACGGGATAGTGAACGATGAGTTTATTTATCTCAGTAGTCACTATCGGCACCAGATGCTGATTGGCACCTTGAATATGAGCATGCTCGGTAATTCGTAAATTAGCATGATGTTGATTGTTTATAGCCACCATATTCGTCATGGGCTCTCCTTACACGGCCTGCAAGCCAAATTGATTAATTTTGTTTATAAGTTCGCGATGTGCCGGTAATTTTTCTACCAGCATGCTGCGCACCTTTTGATTTTGAGCGAGTTGCTGTTTTGCAAAATGATTATCAACCCACTGTTGATGAGGTTGAAGCTGGGTCTTAAACCCCATGCCATAAAGCACATATTGATAACTCGCTGCAGGAAACACTTCATTATTGCTGGTGAAGTCAAGGTCTGAAGGCGGGTGGTACTGCCAGAGATCTAATAACTCATGCAATGATTCGGGTATTGAAGTGCTTTCGCGATTGTCCCGCCAGAATTCGCTGTCGTCCCGTTGGCTTAAGCAGTAATGAAGTTTCAGAAAATCGATAATACGTTGCCAGCGATAACTAAACGTATCGTTAAAGCGCTTTGCGATTAGGTCCATTACTTGGCGGTTTGCTGGAAGTTGTTCTGCAATCATGGTAGCGGAAAGCTCTACGAGAACAAGCGCTGATGCTTCTAACGGCTCTAAAAAACCTGCAGATAGCCCTACAGCAACACAGTTATTCTGCCAAAAACATTTTCGATGACCGCTTTTTATAGTGATTTCTTTAGGCTTGAGCTGATTGAATAGGCCTTTGTTATCGAGGTTCACGTAACTCTCTAGACGCTCGTAAGCGTCGTCTTGGCTTTGATGTTTACTTGAATAAACATAGCCTACACCCCTTCGCGACTGTAAACCTATGTCCCATACCCAACCTGCATCTTGGGCTGTGGATATAGTATGGGAAGCAATAGGACTACTTTCCTGTTCATAAGGCACGTGAACAGCAATTGCTCGGTCGATAAAAAGGACATCGTCGCAGGGTATAAAAGGCACTTGGAAGTGCTCACCCAGAAGTTTAGATTTAAAGCCCGTGCAGTCAACGAAAAGGTCGCCCTCTATTGTAATAGCTTGCTGCGTGAGAAGGGATTTAATGTCACCGTTTTCATGACTAACAATATCGCTAACGTCGGCCAGTATATGTTTTACCCCCAACTTCTCTTGGCAGTGTTTAGTAAGAAACTGCGTAAACTTGCCAGCGTCCAGGTGGTATGCGTAATTTGCGGTGCCTGCAAATTCAGCATGCCGAATGCTCTTAGGCGCTAAGCCTGCTTCACATATGGCTTCTTGAAAACAAACGGCGTGAGAAAAAGACTCGCCTAAGTCATCTTGTGTTGTTTGCCAATAGGGTCCTAAATTACCCTTGCTAAACCCTTGTGGAAGCATTAGCGGGTGGTAGTAAAAATCGTCTTTCTTACCAGTACGCCACTGTGCAAACTTTGCGCCTTGCTTAAACGTGGCGTTGCACTCTTTGATAAAAGTGGTTTCACTGATGCCCAGTTTTATGAGTGTAGAGCGCATTGTGGGCCAAGTACCTTCGCCAACCCCGATAATAGGCACATTCGGGCTTTCTACTAGCGTCACTTGAATACGCTCAGACGAAGCGCATTGATGTTCAGCAGCAATCCGACCTGCAGTCAACCAGCCGGCGCTACCGCCACCCACGACGACAATACGTGTTATTGGAAAATTTTTCACTTGCTATCCTACCTTAAAGTAGCGGCTACCAAACAATAGCCGCAACATGTGATGTATCGCTACGCGAAATTAAAAACTTCCGCGTAAACCGAGTGCCCAACGTCTGCCACTGTCCTCTACCAGTAACAAGTGATTAGAGAAGCGACCTCTTTTATGCACAAACTCTTCGGTTAAATTGATACCTTCAAAGAAAACTTCCATGTTGTCAGTCACTTTGTAACTACCGCTAACATCAAGCTGTTGATAAGATTCAACGATTGTAGGGCCATCACCCTGACCTTGTGTTAAAGACTGTACAAACTCATCACGCCAATTGTAAGCAAGGCGAATTTGATAACTGTCAGTCTCATAAAACGCAACCAAATTATATGAATCGCTTAGCCCAGTAAGCGCAAAAACTTGATCTAAATTAAATGGATCAAGCTCTGCGTCACTCTCAACAATAGTACCGTTGGCCAGCATACCAAAACCATTGTCGAAGGTGTGTTGCAGTGCTAATTCGAAACCATATACCGTAGCATCTTCACCATTGTTTGGTAGCGAATTAGTGAATACTGCTTCTCCATCTGCGGCATCTGCAGCACTTGTGTCAGCGCCAGTGGATGGATCGGTAAGTGTCGAGCCATCAGCTAATGTGAATGTTTTATCTTCTTGGCTATTAACAATAAAGTTGGATACCAACTTTCTGAAGTACCCTACCGATGCATAACTTGCCTCGCCATAATAGTACTCCAATGAAAGATCTAGATTGTCTGACTGGAAGGGCTCCAAGCTCGGATTCCCACTTGTAGACGTTAAATCTCCACCTTGGCGGGTGGTTGTGATAACCGTAACCGGCGACATACTATTAAGCGTGGGACGAGTGAGTGTCGATGATGCGGATAAACGTGCGATTAAATCGTCTGTTATTTCTAAGCGCACGCTAAAGTTGGGTAATAACACATCATAATCAGATTCTGCCGCAATACTCTGTGCATCACCGAAGCCCGCTAACATCTCTGTTTGATCGAGAATGGTTAAGCCGGTAATTGGCGCTTGTGTGCCATTTACCATGACGTCAGTAGATTCATATCGAAGACCTGCTGTGGCGCTCAGGTACATATCAGCGACTTCGCCTTCAAAGTCCATTTCTAGGTAAGTAGAGAGAATATCTTCTTCGACCTCAAAGCTATTGTTTCGGCGAACAGCATCAAAACTAATCGCTTCACCGTTCACATTTTGATAGTAGGTTTCTAGAAAGGCAAAATTTGCTTCGCCATCGTGAGCAAGCCATGAGGTAGGCATACGCCCGCTTCCACTTACGTCAGAAAGAAAGTCGCCTCCAGCATCAAACACATCTTGAGAGCCGGCGGGAATTTCCGGCAAATCTGGATAGCCACAATAAGTACAGTGAATTCCTACGCCTTCATTGTCCCATCGTGTCAGCGATTTCGTTTCTGTGCTGTATTGGCCACCAAAGCGAATTTTTGTCAGGCCACCACCGTCAGTAACATACTCACCGTCAAAACGTAACTGACTTACTTCGTCTTCTACTGCCCAACCCCTTCTTAACATAACATGAGCACGGCTATTGGCCTCATCAAGATGATTACTGACGCCGTCGGGGCCAAGTGCAGCGTTATAGATGGGAAAGCCATCTGGGCCAGATATAATAGCTCCATCGAGCTCTTGCTGGCCGCTGTATATATTTTGGTTGGGTGATGCAAACATACTCGCAACAGGCAAAATACCATCGTCTACTTGGAATCTTACGCGGTTGGCATATCCAATCAGTGAAAGCTGATCACCACCGCCATTATTGGCTTCACGTTCCGCACCTGAATGACTTAAATCAAACGCTAGATTAAGGTTATCAGAGTATTGGTAGTCAAAGTTTAAACCCACTGCATAGGTATCGGTAAGGCGATCAAAAGTTTTGGCGTGCATGTCAGTAGCCAGCCCCACTTCCTGATACAAATCTATAATGGTGCCATTCTCGTCCACTGTTGGACTGCGTCTATTTCCGTTTTCATCAAACAAGCTACCATCATCGCCGACGCCTTGAATATTAGGAGCGGTAAACCAATGACCATAGGAAGTAGCTTCAGATTCCACGTCGAAGTCTGAGTAAAGTGCATCAGCAGTGACAACTAACTTATCGTTTGGTGCATACTGCAGTACTAAATTAGCGTTGGTCCGGGTACGTTCTTCAAACGTTACTTTATGGTCATAATTACGTGGAGAGAAAACATTACCTGCCCAACTTTCACCACTTCGTGTAACAGGGTTAGGCACACCTACATTTTCTAGCCACCCATCCATTTGAGCTTGGTTTAATCGGGTTTGACGTTCTTGATGAGAAACTGCAAGCAACACACCAAACGTTTCATCGTTGAAGGTATTGCTAATTAACCCAGAGAATTGCGGTGTTGTTTCTTCACTATTTTCGTCGTAGATCCCTTTTACAGAACCAGCCACTTTAAAACCATTTAACGCAAATGGGCGCGCCGTGTTGATGTTTATAGTTGAGCCGACTCCACCAGATTGCATAGTGGCAGTAGAGGTTTTGTAAACATCGAGGCTACTTACCAGATCAGATGCTATCGTGTCGAAACTGAACGCACGGGAATCATTTTCAGACGCAATTTGTCGACCATTTACTAGTACAGTATTGAACTGTGGGCCAAAACCACGCACGGTTATAAGTTGTCCTTCACCCCCAGAACGATCTATTGATACACCGGTGATTCGCTGAAGTGACTCAGCTAAGTTGGTATCGGGAAAGTCCCCTATATCTTCTGCACTAATCGCATCGACAACGCCGGAAGAGCTTCGTTTGACGTCCATCGATTTTGCTACTGATGAACGAATACCATTTACCTCAATCACTTCTACATTTTTGTCGGGTTGGGTGTCTTGAGCATATGCACTAGTTGTATAAATAGCGGAGGCTAAAACTGCTGCAACTGAGCAAGCAAGCTTGGTTTTCCTATACATGATGTTGTGTGTCCTAATGTTCCGGTACTTTTTAAAGTACTGGCATTTATTTTTAATATTGTGGTGTGCACCCCACAAACGTTTATATATCAACAGTATTTGACTGCTAATCCATCAAGACGATACGAATTGTAAAATCCCCCATATTTATTTAACAAATATTAAACAAAGGAGTGGGTAGGTATTTTAGTCTAGGCCGCCGAGCTCTTTGCCAAGATAGCTAAAGCTTCACATGTTTAGGGTTTGTGTTTCGAGTTGCTTGAAAAGCAATTACTTTGATATGGCCCTTTTAATTTCAATCTAGGGCAAACGAGTAGGATGGCAGCAATAGCGTTGAATGAGAAATTGTCGCTTACGTATGCGCTAAATGAAGATACGCCAGTACCCTATTGGCGAGCAGAACTTAACGCTGCTCGCAAATGAAGTTGAATTTATAGATTGTCCAAGCCCCATTACGCAATTTCTGAGCGCTTGTTACATTCGAAATTTCTGATTTATACATTGGTAATATAAATTGAATTAACCTTGCATACTCTCCAATGTTTTACCTTTTGTTTCCTTGACCATCGTCACAACAAAGGCCACTGATAATAACGCGCATAGCGCATAAAATCCGTATGCGCTTGCCAAACCAATGCTTGTTAACATTATAGGGAAGGTCATAGTTATTAAGAAATTTGCTGTCCACTGTACGAACCCAGCTATCGCCAAACCGGAGCCTCGAATTTGATTTGGAAACATTTCTCCTAACATCACCCACATGATTGGACCCCATGAAAGATTAAAGAAAAATACATAAGCGTTGGCAGAAATTAAAGCCAACGTGCCATTACCACCTAAGATTAAATTGCCATTCTCTGCAACACCAGCATTAGCGAAAACCCATACGAGCGTTAACAAGTTGACAGTCATGCCCGCTGAACCAATGATCAAGAATGGCCGCCTTCCCAGTTTGTCGATAAGGCTAATCGTGATGACGCAGGCAATAATGCTAACAGCCCCAACAATAACGTTTATCATTAGAGAATCAGATTCCGAATAGCCTACCGCTTGCCACAATACGGCGCCGTAGTAAAACACCACATTAATACCAACTAGTTGCTGGAACATAGCGAGGCCAACTCCCACCCAAACAATGGTTCGGACTTTGCCACCGGACATAAGATCTGAGAGTTTTGGTTGATGATGAACGGCTGTCAGTGATTTCTCGATTTCATCTATGGTTTGTTTTGCCTGGTCTTCTCCATAAAGCTTGATGAGTGTGCCTTTTGCTTCTTTGTGCTTACCCTTTATCACTAAAAATCTCGGACTTTCAGGTATAACAAGCAAACAGACAAAAAAGATTACTGCTGGAACAAGTTCAACCCAAAACATCCAGCGCCACGTTTGATAATCTAACCATAAAACTTGTGTTGAGCCACCCGCTGCGTTGGCGAGGAAATAGTTGCTAATAAATGCGCTAAACAGGCCAAAAATTATTGCTATTTGTTGAATAGTGGCAAGGCTGCCACGCATACGAGCGGGTGCGATTTCAGCGATATAGGCCGGAGCCATAACCGACGCCGCACCAACAGCTAAACCACCGAGAATTCGGTAGAAAATGAACTCAGCTGAACTGTTCGCAATACCTGAACCCCATGCACTAATAACAAAAAATACAGAGGCGATGACTAATAAGCCTTTACGCCCCAGTAGATCAGCCAATGTGCCAGCAGCAAAGGCGCCAACTGCACAGCCTAGCAACATGCTTGCAACGTTAAAGCCTTGACCAATCGACTTCGCTTTAAAAGCCATTGTTAATCCATCGACGGTGCCATTTATCACACCACTGTCAAAACCAAACAAAAAGCCGCCGATAGTCGCCGCCATGCTGATAAGTACAATAAAAAGTAGATTTTCTTTTTGGGAGTTATTGTTCATTAATTAGTTTCACTTTTTGACGTCTGAAAATTTCGTAGTCGGCGTCACTCACGTGCATTTTTTCGATTAAGAAATGCTACTTTGGTAAAGCATTACCTATTAATATCAATAACTTTTGCAGAGTTTTAAGCTTTAGCGCCGTAAACACAGATAGAAGAGGCCTTAATTGCTACAATCAAACTAACAATTCCGTTTCCCCCTCTACCATGTTGTGTATGGGGGTGCTCCAGTGCTTATTTAAAATAATGGTTTTATATATTGTGGTGTGCCAACTACGACCAACTATAAATTAACAGCATTTTTGCCATTAATTTATGAAGACGAAATAAAATGTAAAATCCCCCACTTTTAATTAACAATTTAAAAACAAAAATAATAGCTATGCAGGTATTTGTGCCATAAATAGTCTCTCTAAAGTTGCCGAGTATATTATGCAATAAATTTTGCAGCACGATACTCGGCAAGGCTATATTACGATTTAGGCTCTACCCCAGACATAGCAATGTCTACCGCACTTTTTCCCATAGTTTGATTACCAACATATTGTGGGTCGAACGCAGTACGAGTAAAAATACGGCGAACTAAAGGCTCGAAGTGCGACAGTGGCTTGGTGGGATAGTCTGGGTCGAAAGACGCCTGATCCCATTTCTCACAAAAATCTACGCACGACTGATACCACGGGTGGTCTTTTAAGTAGTCACGTTCATTTCTGTCGCCACCTAAATGATGGGCGTAATAGAAATTTTGAAACAAGCCGTGCTGATTAATGACCCACGTCACTTCAGGGCGCACGTAAGGACGTAAAATAGAGGCCGCAAACTGAGAGTGATTGTGCGGCGCTAAATCATCGCCTAAATCGTGAATAAGGGCAGCAAGGATCATCTCATCATCTGCCCCGTCTTCTTCTGCCCGCGTAGCCGATTGCAACGAGTGCTCTAATCGCGACACCTGATAGCCAGAAAGCGTATGATCTAATTGCGCTAGCGCCTTTAAAATTCTATCGGGCAGCCCTTTGGTAAACTCATCTTCGTGCTTATCAAGAAATTCGAACTCTTCTTTTGTGCCGTCTTTCATTTGTTTGAATGTTACGGTTTCCATACAGCGCCCCTTATTGACCACTCATTTTTTGCTTTAACAACTTATAACGCCCTTTCGGTGCATCGTAATCGATATAAGCGCCGTGCAGGTGACGCAATCCTTTGTTTGGATCGAAGCCTGTTCTGCCGTGTAACACGCGGGTATTGTGAAACATTTGAAGCTGACCAGGCTGTAAACAGAATTTCCACTCAAACTCTGGCGAACTCAGTAGCTGACCCAAGCGCTTACGGGCATTGTGAAAAGTAATAAGGTCGTCATCGCTCAACAAGGGTAAATTGTCTAAACGCGGGCTGTAGGCAATGCCGGTTACTTTTCCGGTCGCATCAGATTCAATAATGGTGCGACGCTCAACCAAATCGACTTCGCTATCGAAATGACGAAAACGCACCGGCACTTCGCTAAGCATTTTGTAGCCCTCTGGCTGCTCTTTCTTTAGCTGCTCTAATACAGATAAACTGTCCACCAGCGTTGATAAGCCCTCACCCGCCTGGTTTTGTAAGCAATGCAATAACTGAATTCCTGGCATCGGGTCGCGATACGGGTTGTCGGTGTGCGGCCCAAGTGGTACCGAGCGATACGCTAAGTCGCTTGAATTAGGGCGGGAATAAACTTCAAAAGACTTACCAAAATTGGTTTCTCTTACGTGGCCAAAAATCTCGGCAACCTCAATGGTGGCCTCAAGATTCTGCGGCACGTTATCAACAATGATAACGCCATAGGTAAGAAACTTTTCAATACCTGCAATAAGCCCTTTATCGGAGTGCAGCGAATGATAGTCCACATGAAAAACCGACTTATCGATATCACTTTTCCAAGGACGAGGGGCTGGAGCGCCATCAAGATGATCGAAATCGGCGTTAAACTCGCTGAGGTCATACTCACCGCTGTACCCATCGCTGAAGGTTAAGCTGGCGCGCAGCTCACTTCTCTTTTCCACCCGTGTGAGTGCTAAATCGGTATCTAGCTGATGCGGATCGAACAGGCGATGTTTGGTTGTCTTATCCACGTTTTCTGTATCCTGACAACGTTCTCTTAGCCACAGCGCTGGTAATGAAATTTCTTTGCCATCAATGGAGGCCAGTACGCGAGCTTGTTGTTCATCTATGCGGTAATTGAGTGTTTGCACCTGTTGCACTTTTGATTTTTCCTCTGTGAAATGTCAGGCTGCGAGTATCAAGCAAAATTACCTAGCAACACAGTAGCTATGACTTATAGGAAACATGCAAATTCATTATGAAGCAGCGCAACGAACCACCAACACTGAATAGCCTTATTGCGTTTGATGCTACCGTAAAGCACGGTTCGATGACCCTTGCTGCTGAAGAATTAGGCATAAGCCAGCCCCTGGTGTCGCAGCGAATACGGGCACTAGAAGAGGTACTTGGCGGTGTATTGGTTAATAGGGAACACAAACCGACCTCTCCCACCATGGCCGGCATGAAATACTATAATGAAATAGAAAAGGCCCTTGCCACTATTCAGCGAGCCACAGATAGCGCAAAAACTGACTTTAACGATTTTAGAACCAAAATTTCTATCAGCGCCTATTTTGGGTTTGCGTTTCATTGGTTAATGCCAAGACTGCAGCGTTTGCAGCAAGCCTTTCCCGATTACCTGTTTGAAATTCAGCCAACAAACAGCTTATCTGATCTTCTCGCTTCGCAAGCAGACATTGTTTTTCACTACTCAAGCTTGGCGGGTAAATATGAATACGAACATATGATGATTGAGGAAGAGGTGTTTCCAGTGTGCTCACCTGAGCTTGCCGACAAGCTGGGCCTTAAAGCTGGACAAAACCTGACTGATTTAAGCAATATACCTTTGCTTCACAAGGATGTTGACGACCCTCGCTGGCCTAATTGGAAAAGCTGGTCGAAGGGCGTAAAAATAAAGCCTTCCACCAACCCTATTGTGTTTCGTTATAACAATTTCCCATTAATTGTTGAGGCC
>Ga0209771_1001190_pt1 | contig 16905 bp, 17 predicted proteins | sample SaaInl59LU_5_DNA_FD_184639 | JGI IMG/M metagenome (GOLD analysis project Ga0209771, IMG submission 184639) | Marine microbial communities from expanding oxygen minimum zones in the Saanich Inlet - ESP_59LU_5_DNA (SPAdes) (version 2) | ecosystem: Environmental > Aquatic > Marine > Intertidal zone... | reverse complement strand
CATCAATGACCTTCTTTATCTTCCCTGAGCGAATCATAAGCTTGGCCTGTTTTGCATCCAAGAGGTTTTCACCAGTAAATGTGTATGCAAGCGCTGCAGCGCCGATGGCGATTATCACTGGGAGCATCTCTGATATGTACTCAGATTTTACTTCCCGCCCAATTCATGATTTGTGTGAGTGACCACGAACTATTGATACCACTTGGGACTTTAACTTTCATCACAGTTCTTTTAACCTTTTCAACATCTTTAGGAACTTGTGCGACATGATTCAATCTAAATCTTCGACCATTTGTATTCGTAATTCTAAGAAAGTATGGAAAGTTCGTCACAAAGTATTTCCATTTGAATGAAGTTCTATTTGATGGTGGAGTATATTTATGTATAAGTCCCCACACAACCTTCTTCACAAATTCAAGGCGATCTCTTGGATCCTTTGGACCGATGGGTGTTCCCAATGTATCGTGCATCATGGCTATGAATGCTTCAATGTAGCAAAAGTGATGTTGCGATAACTCGTCATATTGTGAAATCTCAAAAGACCTTTCAAGAACTTTCTTGTTCCGAATGTTAACACTTACGTTGTTAAGAAGTTGTTTGTAATTTTTTGTGTTCGTGGTCACAAATCCACCCGTCGGTTGGAAGGAAGAGTTTTTGTTTCTTAATGTGTAGGTATTTCCATAGACTGTACGAAGTTCATTCCTGAACTCTGACTGACCCGCACCCATTGAATTGAACAACGTGATTTCGTTCTTGTTGTGATTCACTTTTGCGAGTGCGTAGTGACCATCACCACTCTCATAGGTGTGTGAGATATGAAGATACTCGGTACCCTTACGATTTTTTGCAGGTTTAGTCATATTGGATGTTCGGCGACACCGAAACTTGAAATCGTAGTCAGCTTCTTTCTTGATGTCCTTCGCGATTTGTTCAAAAACGCCAGGTCTCTGGATGAGTTGCTTAGCCATTTCCGAGGCATCTTCAATAGCCATGAGATATCTCGCCGCGAGGTTTGTATTCATTTTACGCTCAATGTAGTCAGATGTGTCAATTTCGGCATTCTCACCTTTGGCTCTTAAAAGGGTGTTACGAACATTGCGGTTCTTGATAAGTTTAATTGGGACAAGATCCATCCTAACTTACATATCACCGATATTTTTAAATAGCATCGTTTGTTTTAATCGTCGCGAAGAATCCTGTAGTTGATAACGTAAACGCAGTGCATTATAAGCACTCCAATTCTGTCATTGTATTCGCGTTCCCGACTTTTCCTCTAAACCATGTATTTAATGACAAACTTACCCGCACACCATTTGAATTATCAGGTCTTTGTGGGACCGCGTGTTTAAGTGTAGATGGAAAGATAACCATACAATTTTTAAACACCTTAAGCTGCGGAGTTCCACTGAGGAGTGATATGCTTCCCAAAATATTATTATGATTAGAAAATTGAATCACATCCCTTTCATCTACATCTATGTAAAAAACGCATGATAATAAACTATTTCCGTGTGAATGTAATGGATGACCAAATCCATTACGAGTCACATTAATCCATGACTGTGTAATATACAATTCCATGTGTGTAGCCGGTTTGAACACATTAGTAAAGTATTGATTTATTGTGTGGGTTATAATATTTTTCAAATCACTAAGTTCTGGAATATCAAGCACCCTTTTATTATGTGTAACTAAATTACCTCTACTCCAGTTTATATGTGTATCTTTTTTTAGAACTTCTATAATTTTTATTTCTTCGTCGTTGAGCTCTCTTTTTAATTTACTAATACCAACTGGTGTAGGGAATAAATCTACTATATCCATTATAAATAAAAGAAAATAGATCTTTAATTACGTTACTTTCCACTCAATTGGCAATTTGTTTGAATGACCACAAACTGTTGATATTCTTATATAAAGGTTTCCGGTGTTTCTATAAGAGATGAATTTCATTTATGAAGTAGAAAATTTTTTAGATAAGAGGACGTGTGAAGATATCATTAAAAGATTTGAAGACGATGATCGCAAAATATGCGGCTCAACGGTAGGTGGTGTTAGTTCGGCTGTTAAAGTTAGTACAGACTTGCCAATAGGTTTAGAAAACTTTAATAGTAAGTGGGGTGATGTTAATACTAAAATAGCGAAATTAGTTTATAAAGAAATAAATAATTATTTTAAATACATGTTTGAAAATGGTCTTGTGACAAAAGAAAGTCCGGAATATACAATCGGGAGGTTTGGGGTTGCTATGCCCCAAATACAGAAAACGGTAAAAAATGGTTATTATAGGTGGCATTCCGATGAAGAGAAAGAGAGACTAATAACTTACATAATATATTTGAATGATGTTGAAGAGGGTATTGGTGGAACTACCGATTTCAGATGCGGCAAGTCTATACAACCTAGAGCTGGTAAACTTATTTTTTTTCCTGCAACATGGAATTACATACATCGTGGTAAAAAATTAGAAAAAGGTGAAAAATATATAATGACGAGTTTTATTATACGTACATATCATTGATATTTAAACTAATCATATGTAAGTTTTGTTTAGTAATTTATGAATAAACTTAGTTACCGAAAGCAACACCAGCCATACCGTTCTTTACTCGTAAAATATTGTAGTTGACCGCGTAAACTCGTGCAGGTTTTGTACTATCCGCGGAAGTTACATTGTTAAGCAACAATTTGGCGTTGTCAATACGGGAGAAGTTAAGGGAACCACTTGGCTGAGACTTGGCCAATTCAAGACAGAATGGCCATGTGTAAACGGTATCTTCATCGAGTGTACCGCTACCTATCGCTGTACAATGCATTTCTGGTACAACCTCATGGTGATAGACATTGGACATATTTTCAAAGAGAGCGGTGCCGTTGATATAAAGAGATGCACTTTCAAAAGTATAGTGCTCATCCCAAGGAGAATCATCTCTATCACCCGGAACCAAGTGAATTGCCTTCACTGGATGGTTAAAATAGGTAAGATCAAATTCGGTGTCGGCTTGAGTACCTGGTTGATATTGAGTTTGAGTAATCAACAATTCGTGTTCGTTGTCGGTGAAGAACTTGCGTTCATCAGTGTCCAAGTAGATGTAGTTGGCATAAATCTTTGGCGTACCCGCCACACTGTATTGGTCTTGTAATTTGATTCTAAGTTCAACTTCGTGGTACTGAAGAGCTACCAATGGGAGGCACTTAGTCCAATCTTCGCCAAAGAAGAATGGAATGACATAGTGATCACCCTTTGAATTGGCTTGTATAGTCTCTACTGTATAAGCCATAGACGCCTTTGCTGCGTTGGTATTATAAAGAACTTTGTGAACACCCTGAACAAAGAGGGAGTCAAGTTCGCACACCTTTTGACCACCAATCCACAATTGGAAAGTGGTTGGCTGAGACGCAGATGTATCAAACATGGCGTTGTTACCACCAGGTGTGGCAATACCCCCGGCTTCAATCCAGATGTAGCTCAAGAGATCACCCTTGGAACGAAGTGGAACAACAACTTCATTGGAAGCTCCGAAAGTACCAATGTAGTCAACGCGTTCTGGACGCATCGCAAAGTTTGTGTGTCGCTTGTAATTTTGACGGAAAAAGCTGACCTGTGGTTGACCAGTAATGAACACATCCTGGGCACCTTTAGATACAAGGTCAATCAAAGCGGCTGACATTTTTACTAATAAAGTATATTAAAATTTTCGGCCGATGATTACACAACTAGAAGGATGGTAGTTTTCCAAGCACTCACATGGGAATCCAGAGATACAGATGAGGAGCACTTGATCAGTATCTTTGGTAAGACCGAGGAAGGAAAGTCCGTCTGTCTCACAACAGCATTTACACCGTATTTTTTTATTAAACTTCCAGGGAATATTACGAATCAGAAAATTCAGAGAATTTATGACATCCTCGATCAACAATGTAAAGATTCCCTGGTGGCTTATTCCGTCATGAAGTCCAAAGATGTTTGGGGATTTCAAAATAATGAAGAGTTTGCATTCATGAAAGTGAACTTCAAACATCTTCAAGCACGACGACTTGTGGATTCATTCTTGAGAAAACCTCTCGATCGCACACCCGAACTTTTTGGTATTTTGGGGGTCAGGAATGTAAAAGTTTATGAATCAAACCTGGATCCAGTACTGCGCCTGATGCACCGCACAGGAATCCAATCTACTGGATGGTTAGACACGGGGGACAAGTGTATTCGTTCGCATCTCGCCCGCGTTGATTTGGATCTTTTCTGTAATGACTGGACAACCCTCAAGCCTGTGGTGAGGGATGACATCGCTCCATTTGTCGTGGCATCTGTGGATATTGAATGTAATAGTTCTACGGGTAAGTTTCCTGATGCAGATGTTCCCGGGGACGCCTGCTTTCAAATCGCAATCTCCCTATGTAAGTTTGGCTCCGACGAACCATACGATAAGACATGTCTTTGCTATAAGAAGACGGATCCCAATCTGGAAGGTTCCACTATTCTGAGCTACGACACCGAAAGAGAAATGTTGGAGGCATTTCAAAAGTATCTTCACAAAAGTGATGTAGATATCATTACCGGGTGGAACATTTTTGGATTTGATATGGAATACATATACAAGCGTGCACAAGTCAATCGGTGTCACTATGAATTCTTCAACTTGGGTAAGTTGAGGGATACGGAGTCGGAACTTGTCATTAAGAAGCTCTCATCAAGTGCCCTTGGAGACAACCTCCTGAAGTTACTCCCAATGTCTGGTCGCTTCATCTTTGATATGTTCCACGAAGTCAAGAAGGGATACAAATTGGATAGCTATAAATTGGATAGTGTATCTAAATTGTACCTGGGAGATCAAAAAATTGATATGGCGCCAAAGGAGATGTTTGCTCGTTACAAGGAGGGAGATCCCGTAAAATTGAGGGAAGTTGCTGAGTATTGTATCAAGGATACACTTCTTCCACATCGCCTGATGAAGAAGCTGTGTACTCTCCTAAACATGGTGGAGATGGCCAAGGCAACTTGGGTTCCGGCAAACTTTCTTGTAGAGCGTGGGCAACAAATCAAGGTATTTTCTCAACTGACAAAGAAGGCGAGGGAATTGGGTTTCATGGTTCCGACAATTCGGTATGGAGCAATCCCCGAAGAACCCTACGAGGGAGCTACGGTTCTTGAAGCACAAAAGGGTGCATACTATACTCCAATTACTGCTCTTGATTTTGAAGCACTGTATCCATCAATTATGATGGCACACAATCTATGCTATTCGTCATATGTCATGGACGAGAAGAAGTATGGCGCGGTTCCGGGAATCACCTATGAAACTTTCAAGGTTGGTGACCGAACTTATAAGTTTGCCCAAGATGTACCAAGTCTTTTACCTGCGATTCTTCTTGAATTGAAACAGTTTCGTAAGCAAGCCAAGCGGGACATGGCGGCGGCTACAGGTTTTATGAAGGAGGTCTACAATGGTAAGCAGTTGGCTTATAAAATTTCAATGAACTCCGTATATGGGTTCACTGGAGCAGGGAAAGGTATCCTTCCTTGTGTCCCTATTGCATCTACAACAACATGTAAGGGGCGTGCAATGATTGAAGAAACAAAGAATTATGTTGAGAAGAACTTCCCCGGTGCAAAGGTAAGGTATGGCGATACGGATAGTGTGATGGTTGAGTTTGATGTGGGAGATCGCAAGGGTGAAGAGGCCATTGCCTACAGTTGGGAAGTGGGTGAGCGAGCCGCTGAAGAATGCTCGGCTCTCTTCAAGAAGCCAAATAATCTTGAATTGGAGAAGGTCTACTGGCCGTATTTCTTGTACTCCAAAAAGAGGTACGCCGCAAAGTTGTGGACAAAAGGCAAGGATGACAAGATGCATATGGATTACATTGATGTGAAAGGTCTTCAATTGGTGAGACGAGACAATACTCCCCATGTACGGGAGGTCTGTAAGGAACTCTTAGATGTTGTTCTCACATCAAGTGACCCCGGTCCACCGAAGGAATTGGCCAAAGAGCGGGCGATTGAGCTGCTTTCGGGAGATGTTCCCAATGACAAACTTGTATTGAGTCAGTCTCTGTCGGATACTTACAAGGTTGCTGGTAAGAATGTGTCTGTAACGAGTGCTGAAAGTGTCAATATTAATCAGTCTCATGTTCAGGTTGTCACAAAGATGCGCCAAAGAAAGCCTGGTTCTGAACCACAATCGGGCGATCGGGTACCATACCTTCTCACAAAGACCGAGAATGCCAAAGCCAAAGCGTACGAAAAGGCCGAAGATCCAAAATATGTAGAAGAGCATGGTGTACCTGTTGATTATCACTATTATTTCCTTAACAAATTCCTAAATCCTGTGTGTGATCTTTTGGACCCATTATATGAGAATGTCAAGGAGGAAATCTTTGGTGAAATTATTAATCAACACAAGCCACCGAAACCGAAGAGAGAACCAGCCCTCAGCACAATGAAGAAGGATGATCTCATTGCGGAATGTCAGCGTCGTGGCCTTGAAGAGACTGGAACTCTTGCGGTTCTCAGAGCCCGTCTTAAGGAGGCGAGACAAGGTTCAGTTGAAGACATATTTAAAAACTACGAGCTAAAACAGTGTAAGGATGAGTCTTCACGAGAAGATTACACAGCTAGTTGATGAGGAATTGGAAGAGCGAGTGAACGCAATTCTCAACGAATATGCCCTAACAATTTCAAAAAAGCACGCGATACCTCTCGAACTTTTACTCAAAGATATCCCAGTTTCATTTGTGAGTACCACGTGCAAGGGAACAAAGTCGGATGGTCATAGATGCACTTTCAAGGCGGTATACAATGGGTACTGTCGTCATCACAAAGCACAGGGTGAACGGATATGTCATCGCACATTATCAAGTTCAAACTTACATAACCATGGTCCAGAACAGATGTTTGTGAGGGGGTGTCCAGGATGTGCATCATCGAAGGAGCTTATAGATTTGGGAGTCTAATAGAGTAATGAGCAAAAACGATATTCTACTAACATCCATCAACAACTTTTACGACAACGAGAAGAATAGATCTACACTCCTCACTATATTAGACAAATCAAGTGGTATTTCTCTCCGCAATTTGGAATGGTTTATCACAAACTATGCAAAGAAGAATCATACTTCTTACCAAACCGGTGACGGAAAATTATTCACAGTCCATTGCGCTTACAAGTCAAGTCTTAATGGATATAGTAAGCAACTGTTTGATCCATTCTGTAGATCTCAAAAGTTTGCCTACACAGTACCGGGTACATCCCATGAAATCCAAACGACGTTGGCGCAATTGAATTTCATCAAATGGTGTATCAAGAATAATATTATTGACTACATATCGGAAAACAAGGAGAGTCTTTTTAATAAGCAATCGACATAAAGCCTTTATGAAACACAAAAGTTTGATATCCAGTGTAGTACATATTCAGGGAAAATGTTTCTGTGGAGATGTCTATACCTGAATCTGTGTCTAGTTTTACCTCTATGTTAGTCTTATCTGATTGAATTTGACTAAAGTCCAGGTTTCCCGATGGCTCCACATTTACCGGATTCAACGAGAAACTATATGTGTAAATATTTCGTATTGGCCTAGACAACCTTTTTTGATATGGAATTAGAAATTTGTAATAATCATGACCCGTTTTTGTTAATTCGGGTAACCTGTTCCCGTTTATATAAAATGACGCATCTTTCATTATTGGGTAGAGAGTTGTATTTTCACCCTGGAAATCCAATGTCGCTGAAAAATTGAACCTGTTTTCATATAGGTACTCACCACCCGAACCACTACCTTCTGCATCATCCTCGTTTTCAAAAATCGTATTTCTCACAAACCAGTGAATACATTTCACTGGGATGTTTGGGACAAGGTTGTTTTTTATGGTATCCTCATTAAGTTCACTCACCGCCACCGAGTGTTTTCTCACGAGATCGGTTATAAAGACTTGTCTCTCACTCACCAGAAATCTCCTCTCGTCTGGACTTATGGTTATTTCTTCCGTCACAACATTGAAAGATGGGAGTGTCACCGTCTCGGTTGTATTTGTGAAGAATGTTTGTCTGTGGAACTCAAATTCAAACTCAATTTTCTGACGAAATATTGAACACACCGGAAAGTATGGTCGGTTCGGTTTATTGGTTCCATATTCATCACTTGCAAATTTACGTGAAAAAAAGAAGTGAATAGGTATCACCAGGTCCGCATCATATTGCGCGACACTTGTACTTGTTGGTGAGTCGTCATAACCAAGGTTTCTATTTACAAGAAATCTATTTGCTACTTTTGCTGATATTTCTAAATAAAGGTCGTCATAGATAATTCCCCAATCGTCATGTATTTTCTCGACTTCGATGTCATCCACAAACATTGTCACACTTTTAAGAATATGTCTTCCTACCTGATCCGCATAGTTACCATCAGATATACCAGGAAGTGTTAGACTCAAATACATGTTACTCAAAAGATCTCCCATGTTTGTGGGGTTGAATTGTACTTTGATTGTCTCTCCAAATGGCCATGAAGGTTTTGCGTTCCCAGGCTTAACAACATTTTTACTCCTGTGATACTTTCTAAAGTCGGAATGTCTCCGATCGGTGGTATAATTAAAGAAGGACTCGTCTGGATCTTTGGAAAGCAAATACGTGTCTTGCTTCCCAATAGCCTTGAGCGAAATTTTCGCAGCTTCACCCATACCTACTATTGCTTACATATTTTTAATATCCATTTTCCACATGTCAATGTGTGAAGTACCCTTCATAATTTCAAGTTCTTCCTTCGCTTGTTTTGATTCTTTGAGGAGTTCTTGTACACATTCTTCAGTGTACTGGACAGTCTTGATATTGAGGAGATAGTCAAAGTTTCCATTGATTTTGGGGAAGATACCAGCCAATTGTCGCTCAAGGTCGTCCTTCTTTCTCTTGAAGACTATGATTTGCCCCTCAATGACCATTGTGACAAACTTTGATTTGTATCCACACATCTTGGATCTCACTTCAAGCACTTTGATGAGGTGTTCTTTCCTCTTATTGTAATGTTCAAGACGAAGATCCACGAAGTCTTTGAGAATCTCTTCGGGACTTGAGTACTTGTAGATACCCTTCACTGGGTGGAAGAGGTGCATGTTGGATGTATGGAATGACTTTCTCATCTTGAGGTCCTTCACAAGATCCTTCCCATTGTAGCCCATGATTTCAAAGTCAACATCTTCGGTCGTTGAATTGTTTGTGAATCCCGAGATAACTTTCTTTTCCGCGAGACCGTCAAGATACTCTTTGTAGTCTTGAGTCCAACGACCTGGTGGCAACTCGGTGACTTTGAGTCTTGATCCAGTGTCTCGCCACACACCCTCTGTAATCCAAGTACCGTCTTCCTTGAAAACTTTACCCTTGAAACCCCTAAACCATGGAGTCATCTCTTTGAAGTCGAGGCCGCTCAAAGCTCTTCCGATATTCTCCTTGATGTCCTTGGGATTGAATGGTGGAACATAACAACTGAAACCCGTACCAATACCTTCCGTGCCATTCACAAGCACCATTGGCAAAGTTGGCATGTAAAAGTCTGGTTCAATGGAGCGCCCGTCATCGTCGAGATAGTTGAGCACTGGATCATCCCGAGGATCAAAGATCTTACGAGCCTCCTTGGTCAACTTTGTGAAAATGTACCTCGTTTGAGACGCATCTTTGCCACCCATAAGACGAGTACCAAACTGTCCACATGGTTCGAGGAGGTTGATATTGTTTGAACCCGTGTAGTCATTTGCCAATTTGACGATAGTATCCGCGAGAGACACTTCGCCGTGATGGTACGCCGACTTGTCCGCAACATACGCCGCTAATTGCGCCACCTTCATTTCATCTTTGAGATTCTTGTGGAAGCATGCGTACATGACCTTCCTCTGTGAAGGCTTGAGACCATCTGCCATGTGAGCAATGGAACGCTTCAAGTCTGCCAGACTGAAATTGACCAGGTCTTTACGGACAAAGTGGGTAATACTCAAGTTCTTGACTGAACCATAGGGAACTTCCAACTCTTTTGGATCCTTTGCAGTACTTTCCAAAAGCCACGACTTTCTGTCATCAGCCTTCTTTTTGTCAAAGGCAAGGACGATGGACTTGTCTGTCATAATATCCATGTCAAACTTGACGGTGAGATCTTGAATCTTCTTGAAATACTCTCGAGCCTCGGCCGAGGTTGAGGTACCCAAACCCTTGTAGTACTTGATTTTCCAACCTGCTTGTCCAGTACCATACCAGCTACGGAAAGCCGAATCTGTATAGAATGATTTTGATTGACCACCCTTAGAAGCTTTGATAATTGGTGTCACCATTGAGACTACAAATCCCAACTTGAGGAGCGACGGCCAAAAGTAGTGAATCATATTGAGAATGAGACCCTTGATATGGGAACCATCATTATCCGCATCAGTCATGATCATGAGGCGACCATATCGAAGTTCAGAAACATCTTGGTAGTCCTTGCCTTGTTGAAGTCCCAAAATCTTCTTGAGATCATTGAACTCCTGGTTTGATGTCAATTGTGCCACTGAAGCGTCTCGAACATTTTTACATTTACCGCGGAGTGGGAAGACACCATAGTGATCACGACCAACGACAGAGAGACCCGCAACAGCGAGAGTCTTTGCCGAATCACCCTCCGTCACGATGAGTGTACACTTTCCAGATTGCGCTGTACCAGCCTTGTTTGCGTCGTCCAACTTGGGGATACCGGTAATTTTGGACTTGCGAGCACCATCCGTCTTCTTGAGTTCCTTCATCTCCTTGAACTTGGACAAAGCCGTGAGTTCATCACTGATACCAGTCTTGAGAGCATTCTTCACAAAGTTCTTTGGTGGTTCAAACTTACTGCCAAAGTCTTGAGCCTTTGAAGTACATTCGGATTTGACTTGACTCGAGAAAGTTGGATTCTCAAGAGTTGCCTTCACAAAGATATTGAAAGTGTTCTTGACTTGTTGTGGCTTCAACTTAATCTTCTTTGCCATCTCATCGATGATACCTGAAGCGAGGTACGACGCCACGTGATCTACATGTGTTCCACCCTTGGTCGTACAGATACCATTCACAAAAGACACTTGCTCAAGACCATTCTCCGAAGGACCAATACACACCGACCATCGATCCGTGGTCACCGAACACACATCCGTCACACCTTCGTGCATCTTGGCATATGCTTCAAAGGAAGTCTTTGGAAGTGCTTCGTCTTGAAACTTAACCTTACAGTTGGGGGTTGTACAAATGTTTGCGTCCCATACCCGCTTTTCAAAAATCTTGTAAATGTTGTTGTCCATAGATTTCATACCAAATCTTTTCCAATCTGGAACAAAAGTAATTGAAACTGAAGAAGTTGAACCAGAATGTTTTGTAATTTTTGGAGGATGACACACAGTCATATTGTTTTCCCATTTTTGACAGTACGTTTGTTTTGTCTCACTGTCCTTGATAACCACAAAAAACGCAGATGAGTAAATGTTTGTCAACTTGGCACCGTATCCATTTCGACCACCAACGATTCGCTTCTTATTGTCATCGTAATTGGTACTCGTGAGAAGATGACCAAATGTGAGTTCTGGATTCCACACACCTTCTTTCTCGTGCATCTTGACACTGATACCGCCGAGCGGTCCATTGTTCTCAATGGTCACAGAGCCAGTCTCCTTGTCTATCCTCGCCGAGATGCTCGTAACGTGTTTCGGATGTAATGAGTTGCGGTCAATCGCATTGACAAGGATTTCATCAAAAATCTTAAGTAAAGCCGGTGAATAATTGATGCTCTTCTTCTTGAATCGGTTATCAGTCTTGTGATGAATCCAGTACTGTTCAGAACTGAGGTCCACCGGACCAACATAAGAATCCGGTCTTTTAAGGACATGTTCGATGTGTGTGAGCTTTTGAACACTCTCTCCCATCTTTCTTTAATTTTTATAGAGTCATCTCTTTACTTAGGTTTATTCTCTTTGAGAATCTTGTAAAAATTCTTGACCCATATTTTCATCTCATCTCTACTAATAGAGTTCGTTTTAGGTACGATACTCTTAATGGCGCCAATTTGTCGAAGAGCGTCAATTCGTGGATTGAATTTGATACTCCCTCTTTCGTAGCAACATGTACACACACGAGTATTCTTCCAATTGTGGGTGTTGTTATTTTCAAATGGTAGATTTGTATCTTGAAGATATTTGTCAAAGAGCCTCAATTCATACCTCTTACACCTTGTGTAGTATGGATCGAGTGGTGCGAGGCATACGGCACAGACATACTTCCATTTTATTTTCATACTTATAGATAGAAGATGGCTTATCTTTATTTGATAGCTACAATTTTTGTACTTTATCTCATGATGAAAAATAAGACTCGTGGCATGAATAAGGCTATAGAAAAACTTGTGAGGCAGTCAGCCCGTTACGCAGTGGCAGCACAACAGGATGCTTCACCGGTCATTGCTGTGCTTCATGCTAACTATGCGGCGGCGTATTTCTATGCACTCAAAGAGTTTGCCACCGATTCACAAATCCACAACGCTACCGGAATTGACGTTAAGAAATTCAAAGAGCATGTCACAAATGTTCAAGATATGGTGACCAAGAAAACTTCAGCTAAATGCCCCGAGTTTGTTGGTGAAGTTGATATTTACCTGGCACAAATTGGTGGCGAGGCTGCTTAAAATTAAAACCCCGTAAAAGTGTATGGATGACTATGTCATCGTCCAAGACCCAAGGAATCACATAGTTTTGGGTGTAAATGAAAATCGTCAAGTTCCGGAAACTATCATAGAAATACATATTGAAGAGCGGGATGATGGAATTCATCACCAAAAGGTAATGTGTTTTGTAGTATCCTTTATAATTATTATGGTAGGTGGAACCATGCTTTTTTAATACCTAAGTTGTCAAAGGTTATCCACATTTTCAAAGTCAAAAAAAATGGAAGTCATCCGTGATGCTATGTGGTCTACATGCCTCTCTGACGCGACAAAGATGTATCGCCTCAGAGAACCAAATGAAAAATGCTATCGCCTTGCAGATGCTACCTGGAAATGTAAAATGTCTTACATCAAACACACAAATATAAAAAAGAACAAAGCAATTGTAGTTCTTGATGCACCACCAAAAGAAAATACACCCGAGCAGCGCACATCCCACAAGATTTGTTGTGCGACCACAATGTCTGGTAAGCCTTGTCGTTTCAAGGCGGTGTGTGGCGACTACTGTCGAAAGCACAAAGTGGCTTCAACGAGTATTGGAGACAAGGTGGATGTCAGCGACCTTCTTTCCAAATTAGAAGGAATTAAAATCCAATAGTACTATAAACAACATGTTAGATCAGGAGACTCTTAGACCTGTAATAATAGCGATGGCGCTTTACCTCGCCATAAACATTATTGTCCCCCGTATTTTGAAGAAGCCAACTGGTATCAAACCAATTGATGATCTTGTTATGACTATGATTGCACAACAAGACTCTCTAATGAATGGTACCATTCTTATCGGCCTTGTCGTTCTCGGTACCAATTACATTCAAGAGGAACTCTTGTAAAATATTCTCCTTCCCAACTAATTTTTTCGTGTGCTCGTGGTTCATATAGCGAAGTTTTTTATTGTACGCATCTTCCATGAACTCCAAGAGTTGGCTCGGATTTGGTTTACCCCAAGTCATCCCCTTTTTGAAGAGGAAGTCGTCCCTCTCCAGCTCTTGAAGTTCACAGTCAATCGTATATGGCGTCTTTACATATTCGGGTGACCCACCGTAGTTTGTGATGATGACTGGTTTGTCACGGAGTGCCGCCTCAACGGGACCCATACCGACACCTTCAGATTTTGAGAAACTCACGTAGCAGTCACAGCGATCATGGAGTTTGTCCATTTCTTCGTCGGAGATGAGGCCATTGATGACCTCAACATTTGGGAGTTTAATTTCAACATTTGAGTTACACGTCGCTTTTACGACAAGATTTGTATTTGGTTTATTGAGGCGCACAAAAGCTTCTAGTATTCCACGGAAATTCTTTCTATCATCTATGATATTACCAATGTGATAGAATGTATATGGCTTTGATGGAGGTGGAATATGAGCGTGGATGATATAAAAATCATTATCAGGAAATTGTCTCGAAAGAACCCGCTTACAGAATTCACTTGGTACGGCAACTCTCTTTGACTCTTTCATGATCAGTCCATAATCTTCGTGAACTGTTTCAGTTTCACAAACTGTCATGACTGCAAGGTTCTTTATACGAGTTCTTGCATATTTTAGGTATTCGATGTGAGGCTTCACGGGTAATATGAAGAGGAGTCCATGGTCTGTCTCAGGAACCTCGGCACCTATGAAGTAGTATGAAGCATTGTCAAATACTTTTGTATATTTGAAAGCATGTTGACCTATACCACTATTGAGTTGTGCACCTATGATGATCATTTAGTTTAAAGATAATCTCTCTTTTATATATAATACAATGGAGTCTCTTCGTAAAGAAATTCAGGATGAAATGAAGCGCGCCCGTCTCGACAAAGGTCGTCTCTATGAAGTTTTGTTGAAGCTAATTGATGAGGGTTTTGGTTCTAATGCCCTCCAGGGTCCACCAGGTCCAGTGGGTCCAGTGGGTCCAGCGGGTGCTAGAGGCCCTCATGGCTTAACAGGTCCAGGAGGTGCGATGGGTCCAATGGGGCCACAGGGTGAAGCGGGTCCAGCGGGTCCAGAGGGTCCAGCGGGTGAATGCAAGTGCAAGTGCACAAAGGAGGAAGCTCCAAAGAAGACCACTACAACTGCTACCAAGAAGAAGACCACTACAACTGCTACAAAGAAAACTACAGCCTAAGTCATAAATATCTTTCACATTTACTCAAGCAGTTCACACATCTGCATCAGTAAATGAAGCATATTACACCAAATTTTAAACCTATTGTGATACCACCAAAGAAGAACATTCATGGTAAGCCAATGAAGTCAAAAATATTCTTTGAAACTAAAATTACATGGCCGAAGGTGGAGCGCGATTCACGAACCAGACGAAACCTCCGAAAATAGTCGCCAGAATTAGTACAAGGAGACCAAAGGAATACTTCTCTTTGGGTGGCTCCGGAGGTTTATCTGGCAACCGCTGTACATTTTGATTGAGTAAATCTATTTTACCAATCAGCTGCTGTAATGCTTGCAATATTTGTAGCTCGCGATCTTTAGGCTTTTCTTTTACATTTACAGTTGTAATTTCAAGCACCATGTACCACTTTGCATCTGGTTGAAGCAACAAGTAGTCCCCATCATCCTGTTGTTCGTAAATTGTAAAGTTCAACTTTTTAATTGAAATTGGATTGAAATAATTTTGCTTTCTACCAAATATTTTAGCCTGTTTATCTCTTAGTATGAGACCAGTACCACCAGAAATATGCCTCTCTAATGGCACTCTCGCGAATATCTGCCCATGTCTCTCGTCAAGGATCTGGGCGACTTTTGGTACTTCTGGACATACAATGTCAACAAACTTTGCAACATCTGTACTCGTTCCAGCATTTTCACCTATTTGTGTAATGTAAAAGTCTACCATTTTGATACCGAGAACTCGGCTCATGTCTTCAACATGTGTATTTGATTCAAGTTGGAGATCTAGGGAAAATGTGTTATTTGTACCAGTCACAAAGTTTGAGTCGATTATAACATATTGAACCCTCTTGGGTATGTCGTCTAATGACATTCTGAAGTATACTGATATAAAAAATAAACTTGATTGAATACAAATGTATGCTAAAGCTATTTATAGAACCATTATGTCGATGACGCCATTTTATGTTGAAAACTTTTGTGTATGGGTAAAGACTGCCGTGTGGGATGCCCCTAGAAGAGTCTATCTTGATATTGATTTGGAGAAGCAAAAGCTTGAGAGAGAAGAAGAACGCCTAAGTAAACTTGGTGGTGAAGTAAATTTAACCCATTAAATGGACTATATCCCATTAGTCACCAACGATTTCCGAATCGCATTCTGTCAGGCAACTGAACCCCTCTGTTCAGACGTACAGCGTATCATCTGGAAAAATCTTCTTTATAAAGATATAGAGTTGGAACCTCCGCCAGCACCAAAAAAATGTCCTATAACATACTCAAGACTTTCTGGGAGCTCCTTGCCCCGCAACCTATTCGAAAACCTACACCTGATCCAATAACTCGGCAATATTTGGAGTACGAAGAAATCATTGCCATCAACGAAGCAAAAGAAGTTATAGTTTTGCATATGCCAAGAAAGTATGATCTGACTTATAGGTTAGACCTCTAATGATATCAAAGATGGAGCAGCGTCGAGACAAGCTTGAAAGCTTTCTTTTGAAGTGTGACGACGCTCTTACAAAACTCAAAGAAAAGCGACGTTTCAGTTTTGTTCACTTTGGTGATAGCCGAAATGATGAACAAATCAAAAAGTTAACGGAACTTGCAGAAAGGGTAGTTGAAGAACTTCGTGGTATTGATATTGAAGACGATGTAAAAATGGTTGAACAATTACATGATGAATATGATAATTTATCAGATCTTCAAAATGAATTAGTGTCGTCACTTGACAAAGAATTTGAAAATATTGACAAGGAGATCTGGTACAATCAAAACTTTGATGACTGGAAGATGATACCCGAGCGCCAGGAGTGTGAAGAGTATCCACTCGCTCAGAGAGTGTGTTATTCCAAGTGTCGTCGTAAAATGTTCAAGCATCTCGAAGATGATTGGAAGAAAAAGACCTTTCCAACTCTTCATGATAGACTCGAATTTTTCTAATATGTAATGATAAGATGAAACAATTTTACATTCAAATGAGACAACATCTCACATTTTCGATCATCACTGATGGCTTTGGCACCTTTATCCGGAATCTTGTCAAGGAAATTTTCCCCAAAAAACTAAATAAGGACATGATCCGTGGTAGAA
>Ga0209771_1001181_pt1 | contig 16964 bp, 26 predicted proteins | sample SaaInl59LU_5_DNA_FD_184639 | JGI IMG/M metagenome (GOLD analysis project Ga0209771, IMG submission 184639) | Marine microbial communities from expanding oxygen minimum zones in the Saanich Inlet - ESP_59LU_5_DNA (SPAdes) (version 2) | ecosystem: Environmental > Aquatic > Marine > Intertidal zone... | reverse complement strand
AGAACAATGGGTGGATTACTCATTCGGAGCATCATTAGGAACTAAAATAGGAAAAAATTTAGGTATCTTTATACAGGGAGAATATTCTAAAATGTGGGATAGTAAATTATATCAAACAACATTTGGTTTAAACTACTCTTTTAAATAATAGAAAATGGCAAAAGAAATAGGTGAGGGTACTAAGATCACATTAGATCTCAAAACAATTGGTATTATAGGATTTGGATTAGCAACTGTTATTGGAATGTGGTTTTCACTCCAAGCAGATATACAAGAAGCAAAAGAGCTTCCGGAACCTGAAATTCAAAGGATAGAGTTTCAAATGAAAGATGAAGCTATTAGAGACGCTATCATTAACACTCAAGGCGACGTAGAAGAAATAAAAGAGCAACTTAAAAAAATAGACGAGAGGCTTTTTGACTTACAAAAAAGAAACTAATATGAAAAAGTTTATAGTTATAGTACTAATGTTACTTACAGGTTCAATCTACGGTCAGCAGATTTTAACAGATGCAAATTTTGAAAAAGCTATAGAAGGCAGATCAGCCTTTAGTGATGATAATATTTCAATAGTCGTAGTAGAATTCTGGGCTTCGTTCAATGATGATAATTCTTTTGAGCATTGGGATAAAGTCAAAGGCGTTAAATATTACAGATGTGATATCGCTAAAGCACCTAAAGCTAAAAAGAAATACAAGGTAAGAACAATCCCACACATTATAGTATTCAAAGATGGTTTTGACGAGGTACACTTTAAAGCAGGCTTAGACTTTACAATCTCAGAATCACTGGAAGATATTCAAAAAGAAATTAACGAACTATTAAACGAAAGTAAATTTTAGATTATGGCAGACGCAATACAATGTATGATAGCAATTGACGACGTAAAGTCCTCAGTCCAAGGTAATGATCCAAGAACTTGGATGAAGGCATGTGCCATAGAAACTTTACTAAAAGGTAAAAGTGGTAAGCATTTTAAAAATTGTCTAATAGGTAAAATGGAATCTACCAAAGCACACATCGAAGACCCAGCAGGTTACGCAGATGAATTGTATAGTAAGATAAAAAATAAATGTAGTTAATTATGAGCTGGAAGCAAACAGGTACAATAAAAATATTCGCTTTCATAGCAACTGAAATAGAAGTTACTCTAAAAGGAGACGGTAAAAAAGTATATTTTAAATTCAAAAAGAGTGGAGGGTCAGTTGCAGCAGGAGGAGGAACACTTGCTGGTGAATGGTTTGTAAATCCAAAGGACTTACCAAAAAAGGTAAGAATGAGATTTGGAGGATATGCTAGTGGAGGCGGATTAGCTGCTATGCAATTTGTAGATAGAAAAGATGAAACAAAATTATACGGTCAATTTGGAGTTCATATAGGTGGCTTTGCTGCTAGTATGATTGATGATACTGTAAAACTAAAAGTAGGATAATAATATGAGCTGTTATACAAGAGAACAAATAGAAGAAGTAATGAATGCCAAAGGCTACAAATACTTCACAGGAGGAGACTACGATGTTAATATCATTGGAGTAAGAAACTCAGATACAAAAAATAGAGTCACTAATGCTTTCGATGACTGCATGACACTATCTTATAAAGTAGAAGGAGAATGGCAATTCCATTGCTTTCCATGTACTACCGATCCTGGAACACACTGGGTAGAGAACATAATGAATGATAAAGGAGTTGCAATATTAAAGCCAGGTCAATATAGAGGTTCACATAAATTAAGATTGCACCAAGGTAAGTACTTAGCTTTAGGTCAACAAAAACCAGTCAAAGTATATAGAGATAATAATAGAGATAACAAATATGATCTATTAGAAGAAAATGTACATGAGGGTATATTTGGAATTAACATTCATAGAGCTACTGGAAAAGCAGGTGGAAAGTCAACAAGAGTAGACAAATGGTCTGCAGGTTGTCAAGTTATTGCTGATAATGATGATTGGCATGAATTCCTTGATGTATGTCAAATCGCTAGAGAACAATGGGGTAACTCTTTCTCTTATACTTTATTAGAATCTTCTGATATAGTTGGATAATTAAAATATAATTCTTATATTGATCTTATGAATGGAACTAAACTACAGTCATATCTACTATTTGCAATATTAGGTATGTTTGTCGCCTATATGATATGGGGGCAAGATAAAATCGAAGTCGATGTAGAGAGCTATGAAAATAAGATTAAAGCTCTAGAGACTACAATTGACTCTACTTACACAATTAACTCTGAGCTAAACAATAAGATACTGGTACTTGATAAAAGCTTAGAGGAATCAAGAAAGAAAATCCAGCAACTTAATGGAAGCATATACAGAATTAAAAAAGAAACAGATGAAAAACTTAATGCTATTAACGATTACTCTAATGATGAGCTTTACCTCTTTTTCACAGAGCGTTACAGACAGTACAACGATTCAATTAAAGAAACCGATAGTAAAGTTAGTAATTAAAGACCTTATTAAAGGTGATGCAGCTAAAAAAGAAGTAGTAGTATTTAATGATATTATTAAACAACAACAGATTCAACTCTTTAAGAAGGATACCATAATCCTTACACTTAATAAGCAGATTGTAAACTTTGAATCGATTATTTCTACTAAATCTAATCAAACTAACTTAGCACAAGAACTTAATGCAGAACTAGAAAAAGCATTAAAAAAACAAAAAAGACGTACTTTTTTATATAAAGTTGGAACAGGAGTTGGTGCAGTAGTTACCTTAATATTACTAGCGAAGTAACTAGGTTACTATTTATTTATATGAAAACTACACTAAAAACTATTAGAAAAGGTTTCTTTCCCTCACTTATTGCACTATCAGCTTTGAGCGTTTCTATATCAGCAGCATTCTACTCTGTAACAGGACTCTCTAAACTTTTCGCTGGAGCATCAATAGAGGTGATCATTATGGCCGGTTCACTAGAAGCAGCTAAATTAGTAATTGCATCTCTACTATACCAGTATTGGCATACACTAAATAAGTATCTTAGAACGTATCTATCTATCGCTACGGTAGTGTTAATACTTATTACTAGTATGGGTATATACGGATTTTTAAGTGCTGCTTATCAAGATACATATAGACAACTATCACTCAAAGATAACAAGACAGCCTTCATAACTCAGAAAAAAGATTTCTATGCTAAAGACGTTAATAGGTACGATCAAGAGCTTGAAAGAATTTCTAATAACATTAGTGCTCTTTCCAATGCTAGGTCTCAATCAATCCAAGTACGAGACACCTCGGTGGCTGGGGGTATTAGAACAACCATATCAACCTCTGAAATCAGAATGGCACAAAGCCGTATCAAAACTGAAGAAGAAAATCGTAAACTTGTTCAGGCAAAAAGAGAAGTAGCAGCAGACAGTTTACAGAAATTTCAATTCCAAATACTAGAACTTGATAATAATTTAGAAGTAGCAGGAGAATTAGGACCTCTACAATACCTTTCCGGCCTTACTGGAATGCCAATGGATAAGATTATTAACATTCTCTTACTTATAATAATATTTGTATTCGATCCATTAGCTATAGCATTAGTAGTTGCAGCAAATTTTGCATTCGATAAAGCATTCGAAAAAAACCTATACGGTGAATACTCCGATACAGATTCATTATACGATGATGATGATGAAGATGATTATCCGCTACCTAATGATGACCTAATGAAAGCTGCTAGAGAATTTGAAGTAGCCGCTGAAGAAATACTACCAGATGAAGCAAGAGGTTTTGCCCCTCCTACATCGGAAGATCCTCTATTGGACTATGATGAAGAAGATGAAAAGAGAATGAACATAGTAGGGCAAAACGGTAACGATGGAGAACATTACGGTGAGGTACCACTTGATACCGCACCAAACCCTAAACCAAAAGATACAGAAGAAGATTGGGAAATCGCATTTGAATCAGATAAAAGAGTTGCCGAAATACTTCAAAAAACTCCTTCTAAAAGAAGAGTTAGATTTATGGACGGTACTGAAGGATGGATAAATAGATCTTCAGGGTCGGACGATGACAACACAATCAGTTATATGTAAACAAAACGTTAATATTAGTTGCTTAAGAACATATACTTTCTTATCTTTATATTATCAATAGTTATAAACCACAAGAATAAGTTATGAGTGATAGAGAAATCATGAATGCCAAAAGACCAACTCCTTCGGCAAGAGAAATCCTAAAATCTGAATACCCTACTATCCATGATGGATATGAACAGGTTATGAATGAACAATTTGATCTATTTGCTAAGAAGCATCTCGATTACGGTATGCATAATGTTAGTGCTGGTACCAATCTAGATACTAAAGATGAAGTAGAATTTGCAATGACAGGTCTATGGTATAGATTATCAGATAAGATTAATAGATGGAAAAATATGATCATCTCAGGTCGCAAAGCTCAAAACGAAACATTAATAGATACCTTTCAAGATGTTACTAACTACGGTATAATTGCTCAGTTAGTATCTAGAGGGATGTGGAAAAACGATTAGTAGTTTGAAGAAAATCTATCCGGATAAAATAAAGAAGAAAGCTAACCCTCTGGTCAAAGAGGTTTGGGAAAGTAAGATAAAGCAGAGCCCATCTAAGAATAAACATATATCTTACTCTCAGCTAAGCACGTTTACGAACTGTCAACGTCAATGGTACCTTCAGTACTTAAAGAAATTAGCTCCTTATCAACCTTCTATTCATGCATGTTTTGGGACTGCCATGCATGAAACTATCCAAACTTGGCTTGAAACTATATACCATGATAAAGTAAAGACTGCTAATGAAATGGACTTAAGTAAGTTACTCTATGAAAATATGGTTAAATCTTACAAGTCCACTAAAGCACAAAATAGTCATCAAGATTTTTCTAACGCAGATGAGCTAAATATGTTCTGGTTAGACGGTAAACATATACTTGATTATCTCAAGAAAAAAAGAGGAGGATACTTTAGTACTAAGAGTGATAGATTGGCAGGCGTAGAGACGCTATTATACCAAGAGTTACGCCCTGGCGTGATGTTTAAAGGCTTTATTGATTTAGTATTCTATAATGAGAACACTGAAAGATGGACTGTAATAGATATAAAAACTTCTACCTCCGGCTGGAATGATTATGCTAAAAAAGATCAATCTAAAGTAGCTCAGATTCTTCTGTATAAAGAGTTTTTTGCTAAGCAATTTGATATACCTATTGATAAAATAGATGTTGAATACTTTATAGTTAAGAGAAGGGTGCCTAAAGAAGCAGACTTTGCTTCTATGCAAAAGCGAGTACAGATATTTAGACCACCTTCAGGTAAGATTAAAAGAGGACAGGCTCTATCATCTATGAATACATTTGTAGAAACAACTGTAGATAGTAATGGTGAGTATATTGATAAAGAGTACCCTACTTCTCCTAGTAAATGGGGATGTAATTTTTGTGCTTTTAAAGAGATGCGTATATGTCCTGACGCAATTTTAAATTAGGTATATATTTATATACATATATAATTAAGTTATGGCAATTAAAAACGAGAAACTAACATCAGTTAAAATTACACAGCCGCTTTTTGATAATTTTAAAATGGCAGCACTTCAAGATAACTTTTCATTTAAAAAGCTTGCTGATAGGGCAATTTATCTCTATCTTACCAATGAAGAGTTTAGATCAAAGTTATTAAACCAAAATAATATCAAATTAAAATAAATGAGTAAAGAATTCGGTTATATTCCAAAAGAGGAAAGAAAAAAGATCTTATTACTTAGTGATGATATAAGAATGCATTCTGGAATAGCTACTATGGCTAGAGAGTTTGTAGTAAATACATCAGGTCACTTTAACTGGTACCAATTAGGAGCAGGTATAAACCATCCAGACACAGGTAAAGTATTTGACTTAGCAGATGATATCAATAAGAGATTAGATATTACAGATGCTGATGTAAAAATAGAACCATATAATGGTTACGGAGATGTAGCTAAAATCAGACAATTACTTCAGACAGAAAAACCTGATGCTATTTTTATATTTACTGATCCTAGATACTGGACTTGGTTGTTTGATATAGAAAGAGAAATACGAAGTGAAATTCCTATTTGCTGGTTGAATATATGGGACGACTTTCCTGCTCCTATGTACAATAAACCTTACTACAATTCAGTAGATTTATTAATGGCTATTTCTAAGCAAACTAAACTTATAAATGAGATTGTATTAGGAGAAGACGCAGAAGATAAAATAATTAAATACATACCTCACGGTATCGATGAAGAAGTATTCTTCCCAGTTACTACTGAACATCCATTATTTGAAGACTATACTAAATTTAAATCAGATTTATTTCAAGGTAAGGACATTGAATATGTAGTATTTTTTAACTCTAGAAATATAGCACGTAAACATCCAGCTGATGTAATACTTGCTTATCAAGAGTTTTGTGAGAGTATAGGAGCAGAGAAGGCTAAGAAATGTGCATTACTAATGCATACAGCTATTGTAGATCAACATGGTACTGATTTAAAAGCAGTTAAAGATGCTATCACAGACCCAGAGTTTGTTAATGTATACTTCTCTAACAATAAATTAACTCCTCAGCAAATGAACTTACTATATAACATTGCTGATATTACAGTGCTTATGTCTTCAAATGAAGGATGGGGATTATCATTAACCGAGTCAATGATGGCCGGTACAATGATAGCAGCTAATGTAACTGGCGGTATGCAAGATCAGATGAGGTTTGTTAAAGATGGAAAATGGTTAGACTATGATGCTGATTTTCCTTCAAACCATAGAGGTACTTATAAAGAATGTGGTGATTGGGCTTTGCCTATATTCCCTTCAAATATATGTTTAGCAGGCTCTCCTAATACCCCTTACATATTCGATGATAGATGTTCATCAACAGATGCTGCTAAGGTATTAGTTGACTCATATAACTTAGGAGCTACTGAAAGAAATAGAAGAGGAGCACTTGGAAGAGAATGGGTAACTTCAGAAGAATCAGGAATGTCATCAGCTAATATGTGTAAAAATATATCTGCAGCGATGGACGAAGTATTGGAGAATTTTACACCAAGACCGGAATTCGATTTAATTAAGGTCGAAGAAAATAAAGACAAGAAAGTTAAACATAAACTAATAGGTTATTAATATGAGCAAACCAACATTTGCAATTAGCTGCCCAGTAGATACTTACTCTGGATATGGAGCTAGATCAAGAGATTTAGTCAATGCTATTATACAAACAGATAAATACGAAGTTATTATACTTAGTCAACGATGGGGTAATACTCGATTTGGATACTTACAGGATCATAATGACGTAGAAATTAGTAAAAGAATTATAGGTAAGCTAGATAAACAACCAGATATATGGATGCAGATTACTGTACCTAACGAGTTCCAACGAGTAGGTAAATACAATATAGGCTGTACTGCTGGAATGGAAACTACTGTTGTAGCACCTAAATGGCTTGAAGGATGTAATACAATGGACTTGATTCTTACTTCCTCTACTCATTCAATGAATGTATTTAAACAAACTAAGTACGATATTAAAGACAAGGACGGTAAGAAGATAAAAGACTTAGGATTAGAGAAAGAGATGCTAGTACTATTTGAAGGAGTAGATACTAAAAAATATAAACCAGTTACCTCCTCATTAGACTTAAGCAGTATAAAAGAACAGTTCTGTTACTTAACGATAGGACATTGGATGCAAGGCGATACAGGAGAGGATAGAAAAAATATGGGCTTTACTGTTAAAGCATTCTTAGAAACATTTAAGAATAAATCTAACCCTCCAGCTTTAATACTGAAAACACAGCAAGTAGGTAGTTCTATTATAGATCAAGGTAAAATATTAGATAAAATTAATAAGATTAGAGCTACAGTAAAAGGAAGGTTACCTAACATATACTTACTTCATGGCGATTTAACAGACGAAAACATTAATCAGTTATATAATCACTCTAAAGTTAAAGTAATGCTTTCATTAGCTAAAGGAGAAGGCTTTGGAAGACCTTTATTAGAATTTACAACTACGGGTAAACCTATTATAGCTTCAGGATGGAGCGGGCAATGTGATTTCCTTAACCCAGACATGAGCATTCTAGTAGGAGGACAGCTAACTGACGTTCATCCTTCAGCACAAGTTAAAGATATGATACTAGAAGGATCTAAATGGTTTACTCCAGACCCAGCAGATGTAGGAAAAAAACTAAAAGATAGTTTCAAACACTATAAAAAGTTCGTATCTTCATCTAAGAAGCAAAGACGTAGAACACTAACTGAGTTTACTTATGAGGATATGGCTGCTAAGATAGATAGTATTTTAGAGGAACGTATTCCAAAGTTTCCTAAGTTAGTAGAATTAAAATTACCTAAATTATAGATATGAATATAGATAAAGATCAATTAGTAGATGGACCTTTTGGAAGTAATGCTTGTTATGAGCAAAACTTTGAGCAAGGAGGTCAACAAATAACAACTTGGTTATGTTTTGGAAGTGGGTTTACAACCTCAACTCTTATGACAGAAGGATCAAAACCAGTTAAAGACTTAACTGAGACATCCCCAGAGTTATATAAAGACCTAATGCATACTGATAAAGAAGGTAGAGTATGGTTTCCGGCTACTATAACATTGCCAGGAAAAGGAATGGTATTTGTAGACGGTAACTCAAAAGATAATTGGGAATGGGCAGCAGTTAAAGCAATACCTTTATCAGAAGAAGAAATTAAATCAGGTAGGTTTCCTAAAGATCAAGATGTTAAGATGGATATGATGAACGGTAAGAAGTATCCAAAGACAGAATTTATGGACGCTTGTGAAGAGATAGGATTTTTTAATATAGCATAATATGACAATAAGTTACGGTATAACAGTTTGTAACGAAGCTGATGAACTTCAATACTTAATAGAGTTTATTCATCCTTTAATAGACGATGACGATGAAATCGTAGTTGTATACGATAATAATAGAGTAACAGGAGAAGTATTAGATGTTTTAGACCATTATAGTCTTTCTGTAAGATCATTTCCTTTTGACTTCCAGCAAAACTTCTTAGAGAATAAAAACTATATGAACTCAGAATGTAAAGGAGATTATATATTTCAGATTGATGCTGATGAAGTACCTAGTGAATCTCTAATTAAGATTCTAAAACCTATACTGGAAGAAAATCCTGTAGATATTCTAATAGGTCCTAGAGCAAATGTAGTGAAAGGTTTAACTCAAGAGCATATTAATAAATGGCGATGGAGTATTAACGATAAAGGACACGTTAACTGGCCTGACCAACAGAAAAGAATATATAAAAACGACCCTTCTATAAAATGGTCTGGCCATAAAGTTCATGGAATGATTGATGGTTACGATACATTTGCTATGTTACCCTTAGAAGAAACTTATTGTATTTATCATAATAAAGAGATAGAAAGACAAGAGCAACAGAATGATAGGTACGCTCAAATAGAGTCAGGTCAATTAAAATAGCTATTTATTATTATGGAAGCAAAATTTTACAATACAGTCAATAGTTTAAAAGAAGCAAACAGCCAACCAGGTAGCTTACTTCTTATAGGGTTTAATGAAGATTTATCTTATACTATTTTAAACGCTATGAAAGATGGTAAGTTACTCAAAAGAGATATAACTATAGTTGATACATTTAATTCCGTAGCTTGGCAAAAAGCTTTTGATTTCTGTAATGAAGTTAGAAATAAAATAAAGCATCATGGAGAATATATTAAAAGCGATCCAATAGATGTTAAACAATTAACACCAACCTTTACGATTATATCCTCAGAATTAAATGAAGCTCTACCTGCTTACTCGACTCTATTCGAATCATTAGGAGATGATAATACTATTCACTTTAGAGATATAAAAATTAAAGCTGACAACGATATTGTTAATGCTAAATTGAAAGGTAAATATATTAAGTCAAAGGTTAGTACCACACCAACAGGTGAGTTGACAGTTGTAAAAGCTGTATCACAAGTAGCAAAAGTAAAAGTGCCTGTAAGAACTAAATCTGATCTTACTTAATAGTTAAACTAAACAGTTATATGAAATACAAAGTAGGAATAATCGGTAATGGTTTTGTAGGAGAAGCTCAAGCTTTCGCATTTTCTCCAACAACTGATGTAAGAATTTACGATATAGACCCTAAAAGAGCTACCCATACTAAAGAGGAGATAGATGAATGTGACTTCGTATTTGTATGTGTACCCACACCGATGTATAAAGACGGTAGACAAGATACTTCATACATAGATAAAGTATTTGATGCAGCAAAATCAGGTCCTATCTATATTATTAAATCTACAGTACTACCAGGTACTACACGTAGTCTACAACAGAAGTACAAAGATCTTAACATAGTATTTAGTCCTGAGTTTCTTACTGAGAGAACCGCTAAGTTAGATATGTTAACTCAAGCAAGAATAGTATTAGGTGGACATGCAGACGATATAGAACCTGCAGCTAAGTTATTTGAGGAAAGGTTTATGAATAAGCATATTATTAAGACAGACTCTACAACAGCAGAGTTAATTAAATATATGAACAACACATTCTTTGCTACTAAAGTTAGCATCGTAAATGAGTTTAAAATGTTAGCTGGAGCAATTGGAGCTAATTGGCAAGATGCTTTATATGGCTTTGCCTCTGATGGAAGAGTAGGAGATAGTCACTTACATGTACCAGGGCCTGATGGTAAATTAGGATACGGTGGTACTTGTTTCCCGAAAGATGTAAATGCTCTATTAACATTTGCTGAAACACATAATATAGAATTGAATACAATCAAGGGAGGATGGAAAACAAATTTATATGTTAGACCAGAACAAGATTGGAAAGCGGATAAAGGGAGAGCAGTAAGCGATGATTAAGACTTATGAAGACATTGTACAAGAAATATCTTTAGGTAACCCTTTTGCTTTTACCCGTTGGGGTGACGGTGAATGGCTTAACATTAGGAAAGCACCAGGAGGTAATTGTGACGGTAATCTATACTACCACGATTTAGGAGATGCACTTAAAGAAATTGTAGAAACTAAACAAGATTATATTTTAGGAGCACAAGATCTAAAATGGAACTTACCTTCAGACGTAGCAAACTTTACAGAGCAAGACTGGATAGATGCTGATGTATTTCATAAAGCTTCAATGGAAGGACGTATAGATCTTTTAGGTGAGGCATTGAGAGTACCTCATGTAGTTTATATCGGTAACAAAGATCTTAAAAGACTTCCTTTCATTAATGAGTTTATAGAAATACCTTCTAATAATGTTTGGAAGCAAAAAGATGAGTTACTAGAAGTTATCAAGGGCACTCTAGATATTAATAGAGATAAGGTTTATTGTTTCTCTGCTGGTATGGCTACAAATGTGTTTATACATGAGCTATGGCAATATAACAATAAGCAGACATACTTAGATGTAGGTAGCGTATTTGATCCATATGTAGGTAAGCACACTAGAACCTATCATAAGCATTTAAAATTATAAGATGAAAGAAGTAGCAGAATTTCATGAATTTACTTGGGATATGATTAGAGCTCTACCTAAAGCTTATCATCATCATGCTAATGGAGATAAAGTAAAAGTCTACTGTAAGCCTGGATTAGGAGAGTTATATTACTTTGCAGATGAAGTAGTAGAGGTAGATAGATTTGACGCTTATAATGACTCAGTATCCTATACTAAATTAGCACCCGACTATACTAAGGAAGGTTGGACTCCTCCTCCTCTTAAAGAGAAGTATGGTAAGTACATTCAATTTAATAAACCTGTAGTAGTTATACAGAATAAGTATTCACTAGAATGGCTTGAAGGTACATTTAATTATTACCCAACAGAAGTTTTAGGTGAATTATTTGGATATCTGAAAGAAAAATACGATATTGTATATATAAGACCTAAAGGAGATGATAAGAGATATTATAAAGACGAAAATGAAATACAAGAATTCGATGACTTTGAATATATTAATAACTTACATCCTTATGTCTATACTATTGACAAGTTTCTCAAACTATATCCCCAGTTTAGCTTTAATGTAATGCAGTTAATGTTAGAAGCATCGTCGGACAAACATATTACAGTATCAGGAGGAAATGCTTGTTTAAGCGCATACTTCGGAGGTGATGTTATAATTTACGATAGCCCAGAAGGCAGAGGAGCAGGCAGAGGAGTATGGGGAACAGATTCTTGGCTTAGTAAATTAAGCGGAGCAAATATAATAGGTATGAATAGTCATCAAGACATTATTAATAAAGTAAAAGAGATATGGTAGAAAGTAAAACAATTTTAATTACAGGAGTAGGAGGTCTGTTAGGAAGTAGACTAGCAGATTATATTATAGAAAATCATCCACAGCATAAAGTTGTAGGTATTGATGATCTTAGCGGAGGGTACAAAGAAAATGTTAACCCTAAGGTAGACTTCTGGCAAATGGATATAGCAAACCATCCAATTGAGAATTGCTTTGAAGTACATAAACCAGATATTGTATACCATTTAGCTGCTTATGCTGCTGAAGGTTTATCTCCTTTTATTAGAACCTATAACTATGACAACAATTTAAAAGCTACTGCTAAGATAGTAAACGAATGTATAAAAGCAGATGTAGATAGATTAGTATTTACTTCTACTATGGCAGTATACGGTCACGGTTGGGAAGGTAAGAGACCTTTTGAAGAGATAGACCCTCCAGCTCCTATTGATCCTTATGGCATTGCAAAGTTTGCTTGTGAAATGGATATCAAAGCTGCTGGTGAGCAACATGGATTAGATTGGACTATTATTAGACCTCATAACGTTTACGGTATCAAACAAAACATATGGGATAAGTATAGAAACGTATTAGGTATCTGGATGTATCAATATATGAACAATGAGCCTTTAACTATCTTTGGAGATGGTGAACAGAAAAGAGCTTGGAGTTATATCGATGACTGTTTAGAACCACTATGGAAAGCTTCTCAGTTAGAATCTACTTCTAAAGAAATAATTAACTTAGGTGGATCTAAATTTACTACGATAAATGAAGCATGTTATTTATTAAGAGAGATAATGGGAGGCGGAGATATAGAAAGAGTACCAGTTGTGTATAAGGAGCCTAGACATGAAGTAAAAGATGCTTACCCTACTCATAAGAAGTCTGAACTATTATTAGACTATAAAGATACAACTGATATTAGAGACGGATTAACTCAGATGTGGAAATGGGCACAAGCACAGCCTATGAGAGAAAGATTCGTATGGGATAAGTATGAATTAGAAAAAGGATTATATAGCTTTTGGAAAGTACCGCCTAAAGAAAATAAAACAAAAATAGATTTACCAGAAATAAAAACAATTAAATGAAGTTAGTAGTATATACAGCATTATTTGCTGACCCAAAGTTACCTTTAGAAGAGGTAGGACAGTTTTTTCCTTTCGTTCATCCTAAAGAAGATGTAGAGTACGTAGCCTTTACAAATAGAAAAGATCTCAAATCAGAGTTCTGGGATGTTAGAGTAGTAAAGAAATCAAAGATACTATCTCCTAGAATGCAATCAAGGTTCCACAAATGGAATCCAACAAAGATTTCTCTTCCGGAACATACACATAGTATATGGATGGATTCACAATGTTACTTTAATGTTCTTCCTAAACCAGTAGTCGAGCATCTGCTACAAGAAGATAAGTTCCATACAGTAATACATCATCATACTGATTTAACTAGCGTTTACGTAGAAGGAATGGTAACAGCTTATGTATATGATAATGATAAACCATCTGTAGTTAATAAGCAGCTAGAAAGATACTTCGAAGAAGGACATCCATATAAGTATGATCATTACGAAACTGGCATCTTAATTAGAAGAAACTGTAAAGAGAGTATTTCGTTAGGAGAAGATATTTATAAAGAGCTAACCAATGAGAGTATTAGAGATCAAATCTGTACTCCATACGTAGTTAAGAAGCATAGAGATGCAGGCGATGAAGGTATATTAACATTACCAGAATCATTTACAGCTCACCAAGGTAGTTTAGGTTTACCAAAATCAAAAGTCTTTTTTACAGTACCTAAACCTTCAGAGAAGTTAAAAGAAGACTTAACAAAGAGATAGAAATGAAAAAATACATTGTAGAATTTAAAATGACAGATGGGACTATTGTGGAAATGGAGTTTATTACAGATAGAATAGACTGGTCTATTGAGCAATACTGCCGTAACAGATCAGTAGCAAAACATCAGATACTTGAAGAAGGTTCATCTAAATCTAAAAAAATGTTATTTGGTTAACTATTTATTAGTATATCCGAATTTTTATTCTTATATTTAATTATATGAAAACAATAGAAAACATAGTAAAATCAGTTATCTCAGAAGCTGCTAAAATTAAATTTGCAGGACATTCATTTATGTTGAAAGTAGATACTAATGAAGACCCTCAGAAGAAAGGAGTTAAAGTACAATTCCTACCTACTGAATTTGGTAACATGAACTCTACTGAACAGAATGACATTGCTATTGAACTTGAAACTAGATTAGAAAAAGGTCTTGGAGAGTTTGATATGAGAGTAGAAAGAGATAGAAATTTAAAAGATAAGACTATTATAGGATTCTTTATCTATATTGAATACTTCGATAGAATTATCAGAAAAGCATTAGCAGGTCAAAATCCTGGTGCATCAAAAGAAGCAGACGACTTACCCGGAGCTGAAATATAAACTTTAAACAACTTTACGCTTATGCACAAATTTGCATACTTCAGTAAATTCGATCCTAACAAAGAATATGTGATGACTTGGTCAGCACCTTCTATAGAGGAAGCTCGTAGATGCTTTGCAGCATTTAAGAGTGTGGATTTAAAAACATTTGACCGTCTTTTTGAAGTAGTTCGTTATGACAGATCCTAAAAAGAGAATAAGACATACGTTACATTCTATATACCAATTAGGATATAGGATTAAATTAAGAACACCTAGCAAAGAAGTGATGGAAAAAACAATATTCATACAGGTTATCCGACAACTTAAAACCATAGAAGAAAGAAAAGATTTTATGGCAGAAGAAATAGGAATGGATATGACAGCTTACGAAGATCAATTCTTCGCTGTAATAGAAAACTTACTGAGGCTACATTATAATAAAGAACAATTAGCCTTAATACAAATGTACCTTTACCAACTAGTTCCAGATAAAGATTGGGACGGTACTATAACAGTTGAAAAGAACAATGAAGAGTCTACTGTTCCATTTAAAAGAGCAGAAGATGTATGGAAAGTAATTGAAAGTTTATCAAAATAAAGTTGCTTCCCCGGTATTAAGTTCTTATATTTAGGTATATTAATTTAAAAAACAAAGGTTATATGACAAAACTAGAAATGATCCCATGCCCTAAATGCGGCGACCAATTCCCAGAATTAAGAAAAACTAAATACGGATACAACTTCTGTGTTAACTGTTCTACTGTTGAACCATTAGTTGGTATTACAACTGTAGAAGGAGAAGGAGACCATACCTACAATGGTTTAATTATTATGGAACAATCTAAATGGAAAGCTATTGCTGAGAAAGAAGCAGAGTTAAAAGGTCAAAAAGCTCACATAGAGATAATTGATTTCGATGCAGATGAGAATGAAGTATCACAGTCCCTTAAAGAAAGAATAGCACAAGAGCTTAGTGCTGAAGAAGCTGAGGATCAAAATATAGCTGACCCTAATAATGATAATGCTACTAAAATTAGAGGAATAGACTACTAATGGCAAGACCTTCTAAAATAGTTACTAAAGAAGATATTCTTAGAGCACAACAGAATACTCGTTCTAATATGGCAGCCGCCAGATATCTACATATATCTTATAACCACTATAAGAAGTATGCAAAGATGTTTAAAAATGACGAAGGAGTAACTCTGTTGGAAGCTCATAAGAATCAAGCTGGAGAAGGCATACCTAAATTTGCTATCTCCGGTATTGATAATATACCTTTGATGGATGTACTAGAAGGTAGAGTTCCTATAGAGCATTTCGATCCTAGAAAGATTAAAGCAAGGTTACTAAGCGAAGCAATGCTAGTTGAAGTATGCACTAACTGTAATTTCTCAGAGAAAAGAGTAACAGATCAAAAGATACCTGTTATACTTAGCTTCAAAGATGGCAATAAGAAAAATTGGCATTTAGATAACTTAGAGTTCCTATGTTATAATTGTTCTTTTCTTTATGCAGCATCACCTATAGATGAGAAAGCAGCAGAGGCAATGGAAGATTACGTTAAAACTATTGACGATCAACCTAACTGGGAATTAGATGAGCATCACATAGAGCATCTTAAAGAGTTAGGACTATATCAGGAAGAAGAACGCCCAGGGAACGAGTATATCTCTAGACAGTAACTATTTATATTCATGGAAAAGAAGAAAAAAAATAAGTTTTCTACTTGGAAAAAGAAAAAACCTTTAGAAAGAAAAGTAGCTGACGACCTAGTTAAGCAATCTGAGACAAACGAAAGGCTCAGAGAAAAAAAGATAAACCCATCTTTTTTAGATTTATTCTAATTTAAAATTTTTGTATGAAGAAATTTAGAGCAATCATTGGAGTGTTAATACTCTCCACAGTTGTTATGGCTTTTGCAAGCGTAACAAGACCAAGACTTGAGAAAGTAGAGTCATTAAAAGTTAAGCCTATGGCTATAGTAACTCCTGTAATAGAATTTGAAACTATAAAATTAATTTCTAAGAGTCATCATGCATTCTTAGATGCTATAGGACACAGAGAGTCTTCTGGAAACTATAAAGCTGTTAATCGATATGGATATTTAGGCAAATACCAATTTGGCAGATCAACTCTAGAACATTTAAAATTTGATGTCACTCAAGAAGAGTTTCTAAACAATCCTTTGCTTCAAGAAAAAGCAATGCAGAAGCTTTTACTAGCAAATAAAAAATCATTAAGAAAACAAATTAAAAAG
>Ga0209771_1001175_pt1 | contig 16993 bp, 14 predicted proteins | sample SaaInl59LU_5_DNA_FD_184639 | JGI IMG/M metagenome (GOLD analysis project Ga0209771, IMG submission 184639) | Marine microbial communities from expanding oxygen minimum zones in the Saanich Inlet - ESP_59LU_5_DNA (SPAdes) (version 2) | ecosystem: Environmental > Aquatic > Marine > Intertidal zone... | reverse complement strand
AATTTCTAGAATAAAACCCATAACAAAATGAAATACAACACCAAAAATTAAAACAGGCTGTAAAGCAAATTGCACAACTGGGTTAGTTCCCATGAAATGAGAAACTTCATTAAATAAGTCTGCACTAAAAACAGACATCATATTTATGGTTAAATGCTGTAAAAGGAAGATCATTAAGAAAAATGCAGAAAGTGCCATTGACACTTTTCTTCCAATTGAAGATTTGAAAAATCCGCTCATTGTATAATTAGTTAAAATTTTGGATACAAAAATACGGCTTAACAGAGTGTATTACAAAGAATTTACAACGTTTTCGATAGTATTTAGAACAATTTTAAATAATTTTATTAGAATTGACCAAACACTTATTATTTTTCCATTTACCTATTAGTTTTTGTGGGTCTATTTTTTTTCCATCACAAGTTAAAAAACTACCATTTGTGTCTTTTTTAATGACTTTCATTTTTCCTTGATGAATGGCATTAATTACTCTAAATATCAATCCTTTTTTAGAAATAACACTACCTTTTCTTGTTAATTCTAAACCTTTTTCATTATTCCACAAATCCATGGTTGATGAAATTTCATCTGGCACAACACCTTCTTCTAACTTTCTTTTTTTAAAGGTTTGATAATTTTCTTTTTCGTGAGCTCTGCCTAAAGAACGTGCTGCTGTTTTACCAATTTCTTGTCGTAAACGAGCCATCCAATAGGCATGCCTAAAAGCATCTACTTGACCTCCATTTCCATCTCCATCTAATAAACTTGTTTTTTTTATAGAATCTGCGACCCTATTTGTTTCATTAGAAATTTCTAAAGATTTTTTAGCTTTGAAAGGGTGTAATAATACCCAAGTTTTTTTAGGCCCAGAAAGCTTAAAAAAATCATCTAAGTTAGATTGTGAAAATATTTGAGTTGATAAAAAAAGTAATAAGAATACTAATTTTCTCATCTATTTAATTTCAAAACTAGAAGAAGCATCACCAATTTTCACTATATATTTACCTTTTGGTAAATAATACTCACCATTTTGAGCTTTACTAATTTTACTTTTAGAATTTGCTTTTTGATAATTTTTTAATCCTTTTTTAGAGAATGATAAATTAAAACTAGCTTCATTATATCCTTTATCTGCTTTTACAGAAATTGAGTTTACAAGTGTTTCTCCTTGATAGATATCTAAAGAAATTGTATTAGCTGTTTCTGTGTAAAAAGAAATAGTTAATTCTGGTGTATAAGCATCACTCCAACTAGTTCTTGAGCTTCCCCAATTACCTCTTTTTCTAATATTATCTATACTAAAAACATGTTCTTTTTTTGCTAATATTTCATCAGTTAATAACTGTAAATTTGAAATGTCAGCAATGTATAAACTACGACCATGTGTACCCACCACCAAGTGCTTAGCTTTTGGCTGAATTACTAAATCATGCACTGCAACATTTGGTAAATTTTTGTCAAAAACTTGCCAAGAATCACCTTGATTTAAAGAAACATACAATCCATTATCTGTACCTAAATACAATATTTTTTCGTTTACAGGATCTTCCTTAATTACGTTAACTGAAGATGTTGGAATTGATTCTCCTATGTTTTTCCAAGTCTGCCCATAATCATTAGACATATACACATAAGGTGTGAAATCATCAAATCTATAGCCATTTAAAGTTACATAAACTCTTTCTTTTTTATGAGTTGAAGCTACAACTCTAGAAACCCATAAATTTTGTGGTAGGTTGTTAGAAATACGTGTCCAACTTCCACCACCATTTTTAGTAAGGTTGATGTATCCATCATCTGAACCAACATATAATAATCCAAATTGAAAAGGGCTTTCACTTATTGAAGTTAATGTACCAAAAGCTACATTCCCTTTTTTACCTCCAGCAGTTAAATCTTCTGAAATAGTCTCCCAATCATCTCCTTGATTTAAAGATCTGTGCAATTTATTACCTCCTAAGTATAAGATGTCTTGATTGTGCTTTGACAATAAAATTGGAGTTTGCCAATTAAAACGATATGGAATTTCACCTAAAGTATGCTTAGGCTGAATATATTTATTGCTACCTTCTCTATCTACCCTAAAATAATTTCCAAATTGGTATCCTGTATAAACAATATTTGGGTTTCTATCATCTACTTGCACTTGCATTCCATCACCTCCCATAATAGATTCATAAGGATTTTGACCTGATGCTTGCCATCTTTTATTTACTCTTGCATTATGGTCTGCAACCCAAACACCATTGTCTTGTAAGCCTCCATAAACCTTGTAAGATCTTTGGTTATCTGCATACACTGAATAAAACTGACCCACAGCAGGATTGTTTAATTTTACCCAACTTTCTCCATCATCATAAGAAAGATTTAAACCTCCATCATTACCATTTAATAAATGTCCTTTTTTATTAGGATTAACCCATAAAGCTTGATGATCTGAATGTACATTTTCTCTACTTATAGAAGTAAAGGATTTTCCACCATCTTTAGATTTTAGAATAGGTACACCTAACACATAAATAGCATTTACATCTTGTGGATCTACTCTAACTTCTCCAAAATAATATCCATAAGAATAATATAAACCATCTATATAACCTTCATGTGTTCTTTTCCAAGATTTACCACCATTTGTAGTTTTAAAAACTTCTGCACCAATAACAGGTGTATCAAATAATAAAGAGTTTGCGTCTTCTAAATATTTAGCTAAATCAATTGGCTTTACAGAACCTACTCTTACCATTTGTTTTACATTTTCTGCTCTATATTTTTCTTGAAAACCATTTGTTTTTAAATACGCGTTTAACTCTTTGTCAGATAATTTTAAAAAGTCTTCTTTAGACATTGTTTTAAAATCTTCTTTTGTTAATCCATTAGAACTTTTGCTTTTTTTATCACTAGGTCTTCTAAACTGGCTATCATGCAAAGCATAAACTGTATTTTCATCATAAACAGCTAAACCTATTCTACCAACTCCATCACCTTCAGGAAAACCATTTTTCTCAGAAATTTTTGTCCAAGTATTTCCTGCATCTGTACTTTTATAAATGGCAGAGTGTTTTCCAGAACCATCAAAATTCCACGCTTTACGTTCACGTTGCCAAGAAGCAGCATACATAATATTGAAATTTTGTGGAGCAGCCTCTACATCTATAATACCTGTATCATTATTTATAAATAAGGTTTTGCTCCATGTTTTTCCTCCATCAGTAGTTTTAAAAATACCTCTTTCTTTATTTGGAGAATACAAATGCCCAATAACACCTATAATAACCTCATCACTATTTTTTGGATTAATTAAAATTCTACTTACATGATGAGAGTCTGGTAATCCCATATTTTGCCATGTTTTTCCTTGATCTGTAGATTTTAAAATTCCAATTCCTGCATAAGAAGATCGTGAAGAGTTTTTCTCTCCTGTCCCTACCCAAATCGTCCCAGATTTCCAGTCAATAGCAATGTCACCTAAATTTTGTGTTGGTGAATTATCTAAAACTGGTGTAAAAGTTGTTCCGTTATTATTAGTGTACCATAAACCTCCAGATGCATAACCCACGTAAAATTCTGTAGGATTATCTGGATTTACATCCACATCTGCAACACGTCCACTCATTATAGTAGGACCAATATTGTTAAAATTGATGTTTTTTACTATTGATTTTTTATGAAGTTGCTCTTTCTGAATTAATGATTCTTGCACTTCTTTGGCTTCTGTAATATTCTGTGCTACAATATTTAATGATAATAATGCACACAAAGTAAAAACTATATTTCTCATAAAAATGGTGGTTTGTTGATGTATTGTTGTTAACAACATTTCAATTATTTTACTAAAATATTAGTTTTTAAATACATCTTTTAGCAATTATTGTTAATTTTTCTTAAATTGGACTCAATTAATCAATTAAATTTTTAAAAATGGGACTTTTATACACAATTATTATTGGAGCAATTTGTGGTTATATTGCAGATGTTTTAATGAGAGATAATGGCTTTGGGCTAATTGTAAATATTATTATTGGTATTGCAGGTAGTTTTGTTGGGAAGTGGTTGTATGGAGAATTAGGTATTCATGTTAATGTTGGTATTGCTTGGCTAGAAGACATTATTGTTGGAGCTACTGGAGCTATTGTAATTTTATTTTTAGTTGGTGTGCTTAGAGGCACTAGACGTAGAAGAAGATAAAACAAATAAATTCAACTATATTTTTAAAAGATGCTTAAAAGGCATCTTTTTTTATTTTCTGTATATTTTTCTTTTAAGAGAAAGAATCAAACTACATTTGCAACTACTTAGAAGAGACATATATTTAGTTTGTTTCTTAATAAAACAATACTATGTCATTTGAATCTTTAGGATTATCAAAAGCTTTATTGAAAGCTATACAAGAAAAAGGTTACACTACTCCATCACCTATACAAGAAAAAGCAATTCCTCATATATTAAAGGGTAAAGATGTATTAGCTTCTGCACAAACAGGAACAGGAAAAACAGCAGGTTTTACTTTGCCAATTTTACAGTTTTTGTCTGAAACAAAACACCCAAAATACAGGCCTTTACGTGCTTTAGTACTTACACCCACAAGAGAGTTAGCTGCACAAGTTTATGATAATGTTAGAGAGTATAGCAAATATGTAAATATAAAATCTGCTGTAGTTTTTGGTGGTGTTAAACCTGCATCTCAAATAGCAATACTTAAAAAAGGCGTTGATATTTTAGTAGCCACACCTGGAAGATTGTTAGATCTACATGATAGAAAAGCAGTCTCTTTTAAGAGAATTGATGTGTTAATATTAGATGAAGCAGATCGAATGTTAGATATGGGATTTGCAAGAGATTTGAATAAACTTATCAGTTTTATGCCTGCTAAACGTCAAAACTTATTGTTTTCAGCAACATTTTCTAAAGAAATTAAAAAATTAGCTGAAGGAATTTTAAGAAATCCTGTGGAAGTTGAAACTGCTCCAAAAAACTCTACTGCAAAAAAAGTTTCTCATCAAGTTTATAAAATTGATAAAAAAAGAAAAACTGAGTTTACTATTCAACTAATTAAAGATAATAATTGGAGTCAAGTTCTAATTTTTACAAGAACCAAGCATGGAGCAAATAGACTAACAGAAAAATTAGTAAAGTCTAAAATTTCGGCAGCAGCTATTCATGGAAATAAAAGTCAAGGAGCAAGAACAAAAGCTTTAAAAAACTTTAAAGAAAATTCTATAAAAGTTTTAGTGGCAACAGATATTGCAGCTCGTGGTTTAGACATCCCTTTATTGCCTCATGTTATCAATTACGAATTACCAAATGTACCCGAAGATTATGTACATAGAATTGGTAGAACAGGTAGAGCAGGTGCAGAAGGCGAGGCTATTTCTTTTGTTTGTAGTGAAGAAACAGAATACCAAAAAGAAATAGAAAAACTTTTAGGAGAAAAACTAAAAAGCTCTGTTGTAGAAGGTTATGAACCAACAGATACAGCTGCACCAAAAAGAGCAGCTACTCAAAGTAAAGGTTCTTTTGGTAAAAAGAAAAAAGGATCTAATACAACTTCATCAGAAAAGAAAAAACCTAGAAAAAAACCTCATTTTAAAGGTAATAAACCATCAAATTCTTTAGGAAGAAAAAGACCTAATAAATCGTCTAAAAAACGTTTTTAAGCTGATTTTTTCTTGGTGTTTTTTATTGTTACATTTGTGTCTCAAACAAAATTTAACATGAAATACCATTCTATAAACTCAGCATTATTTATTAAAAATCGTAAAAACTTTATGGCTCAAATGAAGCCAAAAAGTATGGCTATTTTTAATGCTAATGACATTTATCCTATTGGAGCAGATAGCACAATGCCTTTCGAACAAAATAGAGATTTATTTTATTTAAGTGGAGTAGATCAAGAAGAAAGTGTTTTAGTGCTTTTTCCTGATTGTCCAAATCCTGAACTAAGAGAAGTGTTATTTGTTAGAGAAACCAATGAGCATATTGCTGTTTGGGAAGGTGAAAAATTAACCAAAGAAGCTGCCACAAAAACAAGTGGTGTACAAACTGTTTATTGGCTTCAAGATTTACATAAAATTTTGTTTGAAATGAGCTCTTATGCAGAGACGTTTTATATAAACACCAATGAACATTATAGAGCTGCTGTTGAAACTGAAACACGTGAAGAGAGATTTAACAAATGGTTATTAGCTAAATATCCTGCTCATGCTGTAACTAAAAGTAACCCTATTTTACAACGCTTACGTTCTGTAAAAGACAATATTGAATTAGACTTAATGCAGCATGCCTGTAATATTACTGAAAAAGGGTTTAGAAGAATTTTAAATTTTGTAAAACCAGGTGTTTGGGAATATGAAATTGAAGCTGAATTATTACATGAATTTGTTAGAAATAGATCTAAAGGTTTTGCATATACTCCAATAATTGCAAGTGGTAACAATGCAAATGTATTGCATTATATAGAAAACAACCAACAATGTAAAGATGGTGACTTAATCTTATTTGATATTGCTGCAGAATATGCCAATTACAAAAGTGATTTATCTAGAACAATCCCTGTAAATGGTCGTTATACAAACAGACAAAAAGAAGTTTATAATGCTGTAAATCACGTAAAAAAAGAAGCAACAAAATTGTTAGTACCTGGTACTATTTGGAAAGAATATCATGTAGAGGTAGGTAAAATAATGACATCTGAATTATTAAAGTTAGGATTAATAGACAAAGCAGATGTGCAAAATGAAGATCCAAAATGGCCTGCATATAAAAAATACTTTATGCATGGTACCTCACATCATATTGGTTTAGATACACATGATTATGGTTTATTGCATGAGCCTATGCAAGCAAATATGGTTTTTACAGTTGAACCTGGAATTTATATTCCTGAAGAAGGTTTTGGTATACGACTAGAAGATGATGTTGTTGTACAAGAAAAAGGAGAGCCTTTTAACTTAATGGGTAATATACCTATTGAAGCCGAAGAAATTGAAGATTTGATGAACAAATAAAGATTAAAAATCGAAGTTACTTTAAAGCTTTAGGCTAAAGAGTTTATAAAACCGATTGTTTGTGTGTTAAACGTTTCTGGTTGTTCTACATTTACAACATGCCCACATTTATCTATGACATATAAAGATGCTTTTTTGTGCATTTTTACAATGTTTTTTATCGAAGGTAAAAACAAATGATCTTCTGCACCCATAATATATAATGTAGGTATTTTTATATCTTTTGCTCTAAAGAAGCGTAATAATGGATTTATTTCTGAAGTTAATTTAAACCATCTTAAAAACTCTTTTTGATATAATTTCTTAGCTTCATTTACAAACAATGATCTAGATTTCTTATGGTTTTTTCTTGGCATTATTATAAAAGCAAAAAACTTATACAACAACATATAAGGTACTACAGATTTAAAAATAACACCTAACCTCATTAATATTTGAGAACGAACATTTAGCTTTATAATAGCACCACCCATAATCATACTTTGTACTAATTCTGGCTTTTTTTCTGCTAAATTTCTAATTAAAATGGTACCTAAAGAAATACCTATGAAGTGTGATTTTTCAATATTTAAATGATCTATTACCTCAACAATATCATTAGTAATTGAATCAAAAGTGTATTTGGGATTAAATGTATCTTTTAATTTAGGCTTACTATTTCCATGACCTCGTAAATCTAAAATTAAAACATTAAAATGTTTTTTAAAATCACGTATTTGCTTAAACCAAATAGAGCTGCTACCTCCTGCACCATGAACAAATGTTACCCATTCTTTAGAGGTTTCGTGCAAATATGTATAATAGTTTAGCATGTGTTTTAAAAACTCCAAAAATACTGTTTTTATTTTTGAAGCTTATTAAAGATATAGTAATTTATAGTAATGAAAAAAAGGCGAGTTTACACTCGCCTTTCCTCTCTCAATCAACCACGATTTACTATTCTTTTCGACGTCATTCTACCACTAACGTATATTGTGGTTTTTCGTTTATAGGAAAGAAATAAATTTACTCTCCTTAAGTTAGGTCTAATTCTTTAGACGTTTAATTTGTGTTATTCTTACAAGTCTATTTACGTATAAATCATTAATATGGTTTTTTTAAAAGCCTATATTTTTAATTTTCTCCAAAAAAAAATGTTTTAATTTTCTACTGAGTTTGTTAGAAATTATTAAATCATTTGATGCTAAAATTCCAATAGTTTCTTTTTAGTTATCTTTAACATGCTGATTCTGTAAAAAATAATCTTATTTTATTGAATGAAATCTAATAATTCAATCGCTTTAGAAATCTTTAAAAACATATCTCTTTCTAAAAAAGAGATTGATTTTATTGATAGCAAATTTGAAAAAATTAGTTTAACTAAAGGAGATGTTTTATTAAGTTCAGATACCCATGTTACCAATCAATATTATGTTTTTAGTGGGTGTTTGCGTTCTTTCTTTGTAAATAGTTTAGGTAAAGATCACACTACACAATTTGCAGTAAAAGACTGGTGGATTAGCGATTATATTTCTTTTTTTACAGAAGAAAAATCGGTAATGACTATTGAGTGTTTGCAAGATGCTGAAATTTATAGGCTTTCTAGAAAAGACATGAATAGCTTATGTGAAGAGATTCCTAAAATAGAAACTTTTTTTAGAAATAAAATGGAAAAAGCGTTTGCAAGTTTTCAAAAAAGAATTCTAGAATATTTATCACTTACTGCAAAAGAAAGGTATATAAAATTCATAACTACCTATCCAGAAATAGAACAGTGTGTTAAAAACTATCATATAGCTTCTTATTTGGGTATTACTACTGAAAGTTTAAGTAGAATAAGAAAGATCATTATTTAGTTTTATTAACATACATCAATTTTTTTGAGAAAAATATGTTTTATTTTTGGAAAAATATTTTCCCCAACTCTATTATATAGTTTAGTAAACAAGCACAAGTAGTATTCATTATTATTTGTGCTTTTTTATGCTACGTTGTTTCTAAATTTTTATGCTTTACCAATAAATTTGTGATCGTAAATACAATAATTGAAGGTAATACCCATCCTAAACTGTAGTTTGCTAAAGGAATTATATTTTTGATGCCTGTTAAGCTCTCTCTTGGTATAATAAACCCTAAAAAATCTGGAATACTAAACACAAAAGTTACCAAAACTACAGCCCTAAAAACTAGTTTAGTTGCATACTTATTAGGCACAATGTTTAATAAAATTAAGACAATTGTTATTGGGTACAAAAACATTAAAGAAGGTACTGCTAAAGTGATGATAAAATCTACTTGATAACTACCAACTACAATACCAATAATACAAGCAATGACTGCTGTAATTATGTATGCTTTTTGTGAGTCTTTACAAATACCTTTTATATAGTCTGCTGTACCAGTTACAATACCAACTGCAGTTGTAAAACAAGCTAAAGCCACTAAAACACTTAAAAAAGTAGTACCTAAAGTACCTAATGTTTGAGTACTTAACTCTGTTAAAATTGCTGTTCTAGAAGCATTTTCTGCAAAAGTTGATGACAATAAAGAGCCACTTAAAATTAATCCTCCATAAATAAATAACAAACCAGTACCAGCAATTAAACCTGCTTTTCTAATTAAGTTTCTTCTAGCATCAAAAGTTTGATGACTACTATAGTTTAAAGAAATAATAATTACTGCACCCACAACTACACCTCCAATAGCATCAAAAGTTTGATAGCCTTCTAAAATACCATCTACAAAAGGTGTTGTAAAAGAAGTTGCTTTTATAGTTTCTGGAGCTATAAAAATGGCAACTGCAATAATTACCAATAAAATAAGTACAATTATTGGTGTTAAAAACTTACCAATCAAACCAATAATTCTAGATCTATTTATCGCAAAAATAAATACAAAAACAAAGTAAATAATACTGGTTAATAAAGGTGTTGTATCAAAAAAAGGTTGTACAGTCATCTCATGAGTAACTGCTGCTGTTCTTGGTGAAGGTATAGCTATTGCAATGATATAGATGAGAAAACAATAAATAGTACTAAAAACTGGCGATACTTTTTTACCAAAATCATATAAAGTTCCTTGCAATTTGGCATGTGCAAAAATGGCAAGAATAGGTATTGTAACAGCAGTAAGCACAAATCCAAAAACAACAATCCACCAATCTACACCAGATTTAACACCTAATGTTGGTGGTAATATTAAATTTCCTGCTCCAAAAAAAAGTGAAAAGAGTGCAAAACCTGCAATCCAAATTTCTTTTGTTTTGTTCATCTTTTGGTTGATTTTTATTCTTGAAATATACATATTTTTGTGTGATGCAAAAATCTATCTCTTTTAAAAACGCTAACATTTCTTTTTCTGATGTTGGCAAAGGACCAACTGTTGTTTTGATTCATGGTTTTTTAGAAAATGCTACTATGTGGAATGATATTACACCACATTTAACTCCAAAAAACAGAGTCATAACTATTGATTTGTTAGGACATGGAAAATCAGATTGTTTAGGCTATTTGCATTCTATGGAACTTTTTGCAGAATCCATTGACGTTATTTTAAAACATTTGAGAATTAGAAAATGTACTTTAATTGGGCACTCTTTAGGAGGTTATGTTGCTTTGGCTTTTGCAGAGAAACATCCACAAAAAGTAAAGGGTTTGTGTTTACTAAACTCTACCTCTAATGAAGACTCAGTAGAGCGAAAAGAATTAAGAGCTAGAGCTAATAAAATGGTGCAAACAAATTTTACAAATATGGTAAGAATGTCTTTTGTAAATTTATTTGGTCCAACAAGTAAAGAACGCTATAAGAATGAAATAAACTTAGCATTACAAGAAGCTTTACAAACTCCAATTCAAGGTTATTTAGCAGCTAATGAAGGCATGAGAATTAGACCCAACAGAAATCATGTTTTAGCAAATAACACCTTTAAAAAATTACTTGTTATTGGTGAAAAAGACCCTGTTTTAGATTATAAAACTTCTTTAGCTGAAGCTAAAAAAACAAATACAGAACTTGTTGTTTTTAAAAACGGGCACATGAGTCATATTGAGAATAAAGAAGAACTTATACAGGTTTTAAAAGGTTTTATATAGGTTATATACTTGACTTTTTAAATTTAAAATACAAACTTCGTTTAACTTTGGATTTAAAACAACTTGTGCTGAACTTGTTTCAGTATTAAAAAGTTGCACATCCAAAACACCTTGTAAATAATTATTTGATGCTGAGAATATAAATTATTGTCGTTTATCTTTTTTTAACCTATCATCTATTGGTAATTCAATAAACTCTACTATTTCAACTTTTCCAAAATCTTTAAATAATGGGTTTAGAATAATATTTGATTCAAGACCAACAATAGTAGATGGTACTCTTAAAGCAAATCTATTTCTGTCTTTTGCTAAATCTGTAAAAACTTGTGTTGTTTTGGAAGAATATGGATATTGATTCCATCTTTCTGGAAGTTCTTTTAATTCTTCTATAATGAACTCATCTGGAAATTTGATTTTTGCAATTAATATTTCTTTAGGTAAATAAGCAATGTTTTCTGAATGAACATAATATTCTAATAGTGCTAATGAAATGTTTTCTGAACAATAAACAGCTCTCGTGCCAGTTAAATTCCATCTACCGCCAACTTTTTCAGCACCAATTCCTGATAGTGTTGTAGCTTTATATTTTGCATTAGCTACTCTGTAAACAATCATTAACTGTAAACATTATATTGAATTCTAACGATTTCGTTTTCTACCATTTCAAAACCAAAACTACTATCAAGTAGCTCAAATGGAATTTTATTACCAAGAGTCTTCGATGGAGTTATTAGCCATTTTTTAAAATCTTCTTTGGAATCAAAAACGTCATAACCTAATCCAAACAATCGAGCTAATTCATAAATACGTTCTGATGTCTCTTTTCCATATACAGTCTTCTTTTGCATACTACTAATAGATGCAGGAAGAATATGCTCAAACTCTTTTTCAGTGGAATCTGTGTATTGAATCAATTGTTTCCAGTCTGATTTTTTAACTCCTTCTCTGATACGACTAATTAGTTCCATTTTGAATCCAGGAACATCTTTAGAGTGCACTAAGACCCAAGATGGAGAAAATTTACTAAACCTAACTGATTTACCAACCTTTCTGTCAACCCTTAATTTAACTGAGCCTTGTTTTTTATTTGAGCTCTCTGTTCTTGTCTTAATATCCATTATTGTATTTTTACGCCTTACCTGTTGTAAATATACAATATAAATTGAAATTATTATAGACTTTAACTAAAATTCAAATTAAATAAACCAAAAAAGGAAAAACTAATGCAAACAAATTGTAAAATTAATTGCTGGATTTAGCTTTCTTGGGTAATTTCTTCTGAATTTTGCTGTTAGTAATTAACTATTTGAAACACACAACCAACCATAAACAAACACGTTAAACGAAACCTCCAAATCAATTCTTAAAAGAATTCCAACCCTGAGCTTTCAGTTCAATTTCTTGGTTGGCCCTCGTAATTAATTGTAACCCTTGGTTATCTTCAGTAACATGCCCAATAATCGAAAAGTTCGGATTGCCTTTTATCTTGTCAAAATCAGAAATTGGTACAGTAAATAGCAACTCATAATCTTCACCTCCACTTAAAGCCACCATAGTAGAATCTAATTCAAATTCTTCGCAAGTAGCAATTACTTGTGGGTCTAAAGGCAATTTGTCTTCATAAATTTTGCAACCGACTTTACTTTGAGTACAAATATGAAATAGCTCTGAAGAAACTCCATCAGAAATATCAATCATACTTGTAGGTTTAACATCAAGTTCTTTTAATAAACCAGAAATATCTTTACGTGCTTCAGGTTTTAATTGACGTTCAATTAAATAAGTGTATGTATCTAAATCTGGTTGATTATTTGGATCTACTTGAAACACTTGCTTTTCTCTTTCTAAGACCTGTAAACCTAAATAGGCTGCACCTAAATCTCCAGTAACTACAATTAAATCTGTTGGTTTTGCTCCATTTCTATAGACAACATCTTCAGCATTAGCTTTACCAATAGCAGTAACAGAAATTAAAATTCCTTTGGTAGATGAACTTGTATCACCACCAACTAAATCAACTTTATAGGTATCACAGGCTAACTGAATGCCTGCATACAACTCCTCAATCGCTTCTAATGGAAATCTATTAGAGACTGCAATAGAAACTGTAATTTGTTCTGCTGTACCATTCATGGCATACACATCAGATAAATTAACCATAACAGCTTTGTATCCTAAATGCTTTAAAGGCATATAACTTAAATCAAAATGTACACCTTCTATTAACAAATCTGTTGTTACTAAAGTTTGTTTTTCTGAGGCATCTAAAACTGCTGCATCATCACCAACTGCTTTTATGGTTGATGAATTTTCAATTTTAAAATATTTTGTAATATGATTGATTAAGCCAAATTCTCCTAATTCAGCCAATGAAGTTCTATTTTGGTTTTTATCTTCTAACATGTTGCAAAGATAAGTAGTTGTAGATTGATAGCAATAAAATTAATACTTCTTAGTTTTAACAATACCATAAAACAATAATCAGTAATTTAGTAGCAGAAATTTATCTTATGAAACTTAAATCAATTTTACTTTTATCCGCAATTTTTATACTTCACTTTTCTTGTTCTAAAGACGAAGTTAATTTAGATATAGATAATGATGGTATAGAAAATACAGTAGATAACTGCCCAAATACTGCAAACGCTAATCAATCTGATACAGATGGAGATGGTATTGGAGACACTTGTGATGATTTTAACGATTCTGATAATGATGGTGTAGAAGATTTTGAAGACAATTGTCCTAATACTGCAAACCCAAACCAAGAAGATACAGATGGTGATGGAGTTGGAGATGTTTGTGATACTACAGCTTCGAATAAAGTTCCTTGTGCAAATGGTTTTGCTGGTATATATCCATGTAAAGATTACGATCTTCTATTGCATTTACCTATGTCTACTTTTGGTTCTCAAGAAGCAAATGATTCATGGGGCTGGACAGACGTAACCACCAATAAAGAATACGCAATTATGGGTGTATTAGATGGTACTGTCTTTGTTGATATTTCTGATACAGAAAACCCAATTTACTTGGGTAAATTACCTACAAGAACTGTAAATAGTGCTTGGAGAGATGTAAAAGTTTACGAAAATCATGCTTTTATTGTAAGTGAAGCTTCTAATCATGGCATGCAAGTTTTCGATTTAACAAGATTAAGAAATGTAGCAAACCCTCCAGAAACATTTACATCTGATGTTGATTTTACAGATTTTGGAAATGCTCATAACATTGTTATTAATGAAGATTCTGGCTTTGCGTATGCTGTTGGAACAAATCAATTTGGAGGTGGGCCATTTTTTATAAATATTCAAAATCCAAAAAAACCTGTTGCAGCAGGTGGTTTTTCTTCTGGTGGATATTCTCATGATGCACAAGTAGTAACTTATAATGGCCCTGATACAGATTATACAGGTCAAGAAATTTTAATTGGTAGTAATGGTGAAAGAAATGGTGCCAATGAAGTGGTGATTACAAACGTAACAGACAAAAATTCAGTAACAAGAATTGCTAAAATAGATTATTCAAATGATGGTTATACACACCAAGGATGGTTTACAGAAGACCAGCGTTATTTTATTGTTGGTGATGAGTTAGACGAATTAGAAGGTGATGTAAATACCACTAGAATATTGATTTTTGATTTGTTAGACCTAGACAACCCTGTATTATTATCTGAATATTTTGGACCAACAGAAGCTATAGATCATAATGGTTATGTAAAAGGTAATACTTTCTTTTTAGCAAACTATAGAGCAGGAGTTAGAATGCATGATATTTCTAATATTGCAGCAGGTACTATGACAGAAACTGGGTATTTTGATACTTACCCAAATGATGATAGCACTGCATTTAATGGGGTTTGGAATGTGTACCCTTTCTTTGATAGTGGTAAAATTTTAGTAAGTGATATAGAAAAAGGAATGTTTATCCTTCAGAAAAAATAAACCGTATTTTGAACAAATTTTTCTATTACATCTCTATTTGTATTATTTGTTTTTCTTGTACTAAACAAAGCATAAATTTTGGAGGAAATACTCAATCTTTAACAATTGATGTAATAAAAACACTTGGAGGTACTAAAAACGATGCTTTTTCTTCTATAAAAAAAACTACTGATGGTGGCTATATAGCAGTTGGCTATGCCCAAAGTTCAGATTTTGATATTAGTAATAAAAATAATGATAGTTATGACTATTGGGTAGTTAAATTTGATGCTGCAAATACTGTAGAATGGAGTAAAACTTTTGGGGGTTCTGATGATGATAGAGCAAGAGACATTTTACAACTTTCAGATGGCTCTTTCTTAGTAACTGGTTTTAGTAGAAGTAATGATTTAGATGTAACTGTAAATAGTGGAAACTATGATTTTTGGGTTATAAAAATTACCAATGATGGAACATTAGTTTGGGAAAAAAGTTTTGGTTTTTCTGGTGCAGATCAATCCTACATCATAAAACAAACAAGTGATGGAAATTTTCTTTTAGGTGGCTCTTTAGATGTTACTGCTTCTGGTGGCCAAGGTAATTCAAAAACTAGTAAACGTCATGCAGGAGGTGATTATTGGCTACTTAAAATAGACACAAAAGGAAATAAACTTTGGTCTAGATATTATGGAGGTCAGTTTACAGATACACTTTTAGATATTTCTGAAACTGAAAATGGAAATTATATACTAACTGGGTATAGTGATAGTAGTGATACAGATATTTCAAACAACTTAGGTGAATACGATTTTTGGATTGTAAAAGTAAATAACACTGGAGATTTAATCTGGGAGAGAAATTTTGGAGGATCACAAATAGATGAAGCTTTTTCGATTACTAAAACAACAGACAATCATTTTATAATTGCTGGTAATACAAGAAGTGCTGATAAAGATGTAACTCTAAATAACGGTTCATCAGACATTTGGGTTATTAAAATTAACTCAGATGGAACATTAATTTGGGAACGTAATTTTGGAGGAACTTCATTTGATAATGCTAATAAAATTATTTCTGCAGAAAGAGGAGGGTTTTATGTTGTTGGTAGTTCTAGAAGTTCAGACATAGATGCAGCATCTAACTTTGGAAACAAAGATGTTTGGATTTTAAAAATAGATGCTACAGGAAATTTACAGTGGCAAAAAAATATTGGTGGTAGTAATTTAGATGAAGCTAGCTCAGTAATAGAATTACAAAATGGTTCATTAATTGTTTCAGGGGAATCTTGGAGTTCTGATAATGATATTCTAGAAAACAAAGGCTTTTCTGATGGTTTAATAGTAGTTTTAAAATAATACAGTGAAAAAAATAATTTGGTTTTTTGTCATCATCGCATTTACTTCTTGTAAAGACGATACAGATTGTTGTGTAAACCTAGAATCTGTAAATGTTACTCTAAAATTTACGCATAATTGGGATGGAACTCCTGTAACAGCATCAGATTTTAATTCATTTAATTATGTTACAGAAAATGGAGAATCTGTGAGCATAGAAAGATTAAGATATGTATTGTCAAAAATTTTATTTAATAATAATGTACAAAGCTCAAATTTGTATAAGTTAGTTGATTTAAATAATAATGATACAGAAATTATTATTAAAAATATACCTCTAATTAATATTAACTCTTTATCATTTACATTCGGATTTTCAGATGCAGATAACATAGATGGTATTTATCAAGATTTAAATACAGCTTCATTTAATGTGCCAGGCATGTTAGGTGGTGGTTATCATTACATGCAATTTGATGGTAAATACAAAGATACTAACAATCTAGATGCAAATTTTAATTACCACGCAATAAGAGCTGTTAATAGATCTGACCCAAATAATTTGATTTTTGAAGACACCTCTTTTTTAGTAGATTTAGGCAATGTAACCATTACAAATAATGCCACAATTGAAATAAAAATGAATATTGCAGAGTGGT
>Ga0209771_1001168_pt1 | contig 17058 bp, 19 predicted proteins | sample SaaInl59LU_5_DNA_FD_184639 | JGI IMG/M metagenome (GOLD analysis project Ga0209771, IMG submission 184639) | Marine microbial communities from expanding oxygen minimum zones in the Saanich Inlet - ESP_59LU_5_DNA (SPAdes) (version 2) | ecosystem: Environmental > Aquatic > Marine > Intertidal zone... | reverse complement strand
ATGAGCCATGTCTGAATTGACTACCGTTGCTCGCCCTTACGCCAAAGCGGCTTTTGATTTCGCGGTCGAAAAACAAACCGTCGCCCAATGGCAAGAAATGCTGGTATTCGCTGGCGCTGTTGCACAGGATGCATCGATCAAACAAGTGTTGAAAGGTGCCTACTCTGCTGACAAGCTAGCCGAAATATTTATCGGTGTTTGCGGTGAACAAATCGACGAAAACGGTCAAAACTTGATTAAGGTTTTGGCAGAGAATAAACGTTTATCAGCATTACCTGATGTGGCAACGTTGTTTAATCAGTATAAAGCTGAATTTGATAAAGAAATTGATGTAGATGTGACATCTGCTGTCAAACTTACCAAAGTACAACAAACCAGTATTGGTAAAGCGTTAGAAAAACGTTTTTCACGCAAAGTAAATCTGATTTGTAACGTGGACAAGGCAATTGTAGCAGGCTTAGTAATTAAAGCCGGCGACACAGTTATCGATGGTTCCATACACACTAAATTAAACCGTCTAGCAGACGCGTTACAAGCATAAAGGGGATAAGAGCATGCAACTTAATTCCACTGAAATTGCAGAACTAATCAAGCAACGCATTGAGAAGTTTGAAGTAGTAAGTGAAGCTCGAAACGAAGGTACCATTGTTGGTGTAACCGACGGTATCATCCGCATTACTGGCTTAGCCGATGTAATGCAAGGCGAAATGATCGAACTTCCTGGTGGCCGCTACGCTATCGCACTTAACTTAGAACGAGATTCTGTTGGTGCAGTAGTCATGGGTCCATACCAGGATCTTCAAGAAGGTAATAAAGTACAATCAACTGGTCGTATCTTAGAAGTGCCAGTAGGCCCAGGTCTATTAGGACGTGTTGTCAACACACTAGGTGAGCCAATTGATGGTAAAGGCGCAATCGACGCTGCTGGTTTTGAACCAGTAGAAAAAATTGCACCAGGCGTAATCGAACGTCAGTCAGTTGATCAACCTGTTCAAACAGGCTACAAGTCTGTTGATGCAATGATCCCAATCGGTCGTGGCCAGCGTGAGCTAGTTATCGGTGACCGTCAAACGGGTAAAACTGCACTTGCGATCGATGCGATTATCAGCCAAAAAAATACAGGTATTAAATGTGTTTACGTCGCAATTGGGCAAAAAGCCTCAACGATTGCTAACGTAGTACGCAAATTAGAAGAGCACGGTGCCCTTGCTAACACTATCGTAGTGGCAGCTTCTGCATCTGAGTCTGCAGCATTGCAGTACTTATCAGCTTATTCTGGTTGTACCATGGGTGAATACTTCCGTGACCGCGGTGAAGATGCGTTAATCGTATATGATGACTTATCTAAGCAAGCTGTTGCGTATCGTCAAGTATCATTGCTACTTAAACGTCCTCCGGGTCGTGAAGCATACCCTGGTGACGTATTCTATCTTCATTCACGTTTACTTGAGCGTGCTGCTCGTGTTAACGCTGATTATGTTGAAAAATACACAAACGGTGAAGTTAAAGGTAAAACAGGTTCATTAACTGCTCTACCTATCATCGAAACGCAAGCAGGTGACGTATCTGCATTCGTACCAACTAACGTAATCTCAATTACCGATGGTCAGATCTTCTTAGAAACTGACTTGTTTAATGCGGGTATTCGCCCAGCAGTAAACGCCGGTATTTCAGTATCTCGTGTTGGTGGTGCTGCGCAAACTAAAATCATCAAGAAACTAGGTGGCGGTATTCGTCTAGCCCTAGCACAGTATCGTGAATTAGCGGCATTCTCGCAATTTGCATCTGACCTTGATGAAGCAACACGTGCTCAATTAGAGCATGGTGAGCGCGCAACCGAACTAATGAAACAAAACCAGTATGCGCCTTTATCGGTAGCAGACATGGCATTGTCATTGTTCGCGATTGAGAAAGGTTTCTTGAAAGATGTCGAATTGAACAAAGTTCTAGACTTCGAAGCGTCTTTACATTCATATATGAGTGCAGAGCATGCTGAACTAGTCAAGACTATCAATGAGACTGGTAACTATAACGGCGACATTGAAAAGCAACTTAGCGATGCTTTAACTACGTTTGTAAAAACACAATCATGGTAATCAATGAGCTCTAGTGAGGTAACTTACTGGAGCATTTCGTTAGGTAATCGGAGAAATAGTCATGGCTAGCGGTAAAGAAATTAAAGGTAAGATTGGGAGTATCAAGAATACTCAAAAGATTACCAGTGCGATGGAAATGATGGCTGCGTCTAAAATTAGAAAGGCGCAAAACCGCATGGCTTCTGGCCGCCCATATGCACAAAACATGCTAAAAGTGATTGGTCATATTGCCAATGGTAACCTCGAATACCGCCATCCATATATGGAAGCGCGTGAGGTAAAACGTGTAGGTTACATCGTTGTTTCTACAGATCGAGGATTGTGTGGGGGTTTAAACTCCAACTTATTCAAGAAAGTAGCCAAAGATGTAAAAGCGCAACGCGATAACGGAGTTGAGGTTGCATTTGCAGCGTTAGGTTCAAAAGCAGTTGGGTTCTTTTCACGTTTTGGTGGTTCTGTACTAGCTGCAGAATCAGGACTAGGTGATAAACCATCGGTTAGTGACGTGGTTGGGGTTGTTCGAGTCATGCTTGATGCATACGACAAAGGCGAGCTTGATCAGGTTAACTTGGTATTTAACCATTTTGCGAGCACAATGGTCCAAGAGCCGGTGATCAATCAATTGTTACCTTTGCCTAAATCAGAAAACGAAAGCGTACAACATCGCTGGGATTACATATACGAGCCAGATCCAAAAGAAATTTTGGAAACATTAATGGTTCGTTACATTGAATCTCAGGTATATCAAGGCGTTGTTGAAAACGTAGCTTCTGAGCAAGCAGCGAGAATGGTAGCGATGAAGGCGGCAACAGATAATGCCGGTAACTTAATCGACGAATTGCAACTGGTATACAACAAAGCACGTCAAGCGGCAATCACACAAGAAATTAGTGAGATTGTTGGCGGCGCGGCAGCGGTGTAGGCAAAGGTTTAATAAGGTATATAGAGGACAAATTATGAGTCAAGGTAAGGTCGTCCAAATCATTGGTGCTGTTGTGGATATTGAATTTCCACAAGATGCAGTACCACGTGTTTATGACGCACTAAAAGTGACCGAAGGTGGCTTAGAAGGGTTAACCCTTGAAGTGCAACAGCAATTAGGTGGCGGAGTTGTCCGTAGTATCGCATTAGGTACTACAGATGGTTTATGCCGTGGTTTAGCAGTGATGAATACCAATGCGCCAATCCAAGTACCAGTAGGTACTAAGACCCTAGGTCGGATTATGGATGTATTAGGTAATCCTATCGACGAAGCAGGTCCAATCGGTGAAGAAGAGCGTATGTCTATTCACCGTGAAGCGCCAAGCTACGAAGAACAGTCAAGTTCAGTTGAACTACTAGAAACAGGTATCAAAGTTATCGACTTGGTATGCCCGTTTGCTAAAGGTGGTAAAGTTGGATTGTTCGGTGGTGCTGGTGTTGGTAAAACTGTAAACATGATGGAATTGATCCGTAACATCGCGATCGAACACAGTGGTTACTCAGTATTTGCTGGTGTTGGTGAGCGTACTCGTGAAGGTAACGATTTCTATCATGAAATGAACGATTCTAACGTACTTGATAAAGTATCGTTAGTATACGGTCAGATGAATGAGCCTCCTGGAAACCGTTTACGTGTAGCACTGACTGGCCTAACGATGGCGGAAAAATTCCGTGATGAAGGTCGTGATGTATTATTCTTCGTTGATAACATTTATCGTTATACCCTAGCGGGAACCGAAGTATCTGCACTACTTGGTCGTATGCCATCAGCAGTAGGTTATCAGCCTACACTAGCTGAAGAAATGGGTGTATTACAAGAGCGTATTACGTCAACTAAAGCGGGTTCAATCACATCTATCCAAGCGGTATACGTACCTGCGGATGATTTGACCGATCCATCACCTGCAACTACCTTTGCTCACTTAGATGCAACAGTAGTATTGTCTCGTGATATCGCTTCATTGGGTATTTACCCTGCGGTTGACCCGTTAGATTCAACCTCACGTCAACTTGACCCATTAGTTATTGGTCAAGAGCATTATGATACGGCTCGTGGTGTTCAATCTGTACTGCAACGATATAAAGAGCTTAAAGATATCATCGCCATCCTTGGTATGGACGAGTTATCTGAAGAAGATAAGCAAGTGGTAACGCGCGCACGTAAGATCCAGCGCTTCTTATCACAGCCGTTCTTCGTTGCTGAAGTATTTACTGGTTCTCCTGGTAAGTACGTGTCACTTAAAGACACGATTAGTGGCTTTAAAGGCATTCTTGCAGGTGATTACGATGACATGCCAGAGCAAGCGTTCTATATGGTTGGTTCTATTGACGAAGCATTGGAAAAAGCTAAAGCCTAAGGCTTTAGCTTCATGCTACACAATACCCTAATATAGGAGGTCACATGGCAGAAGTTACCGTACGTCTTGATGTGGTAAGTGCAGAAGAAGCGATTTTTTCTGGTGATGTTGAAGCAATTCAGGTTACTGGTAGTGAAGGCGAGCTAGGTATTCATCCTGGTCATGCCCCATTACTGACTAACATTCGTCCTGGTATGGTGCGTTTGGTCCAAAACGGCAAAGAAGAGTTTATCTACATTGCTGGTGGTACCCTTGAAATTCAACCAAACACAGTGACTGTGTTAGCCGATACGGCTATCCGTGCTGATGATTTGGATGAAAGTGGTGCTGAAGAAGCTAAACGTCATGCTGAAGAGATGATTGCAAATCCAAGTGCTGATTTTGACCATAGTGCTGCAACATTACAACTTGAAGAAGCATTAGCGCAATTACGATTGATTCGTCAATTACGCGGCTAGTACTCTAATCACTGTAATTGATTAAAAACCCAGCTTAGGCTGGGTTTTTTTATGGAAATAACAAAACCGTTCTAAAAAATGAAACAATAGGACAAATTTAAAGATATTTAATTCTATTAAATGATTGTCTATGCTTTTAGATGACATTAATGGAGAAATAATCATGCAATTTATCAGAAAATCAAAAGACCGCGGCGTAGCAGATTTAGGTTGGTTACAGAGTCACCATACTTTTTCATTCGGTGAATACCATGATCCTGAACATATGGGAGTCTCTGCACTGTGCGTTATTAATGACGACATAGTCCAGCCAGCTAAAGGGTTTGCGACACATAGTCATAAAGATATGTAAATTATTTCGTATGTGATCAGTGGCGCAATAGCACATAAAGACAGCGAAGGAAATGAAGCGGTTATTCCTGCCGGTGATGTTCAAATTATGAGTGCTGGGCGAGGTATACGTCATTCTGAATATAACCCATCTTCTGAGGCTGAGACCAATTTTTTACAGATATGGATCCAACCTAATAAAAAAGGCGTAAAGCCTACGTATGGTCAAATGACAGTAGAATCAAAAGGAACGTTTACGCCTCTAGTGACTCCTGATGGACGCGATAACAGTTTAAGCATGAACCAAGATGCTAGTTTGTATAAATTACGAATGGGTGAAGATGAGGAATTAACACTAGCTAATGAAGCGCGCCATGGATATTTGCACATAGTAAAAGGTATGGTAACAGCAGCCGGTCAGATATTTAGTGCTGGGGATGCGTTTGCCTTAGGACCTCATGAAAAAGTAGAGCTACAAGCTAAAACTGAGTTAGAGGCATTATGGTTTGATTTGCCGTGAGTTGAAACTAGACGATTATTTGTTAACGTGTAAAAAGTTAAGTAAAACACCAAATACACCATGCAAAAGTTCATTTAATATAAGGACTAGGTCAGATTTGCATATACAAGCAGAAAAAATACCACGAACAGACTTAACTAACCTCGCTTAATATTGCAAATACCGGCACCTACCATAATCAAGGCTAATGCTAATAGTACATTTATGCTGAGATAACCGAAGCCAAACAGCGCCAACAGCATAGTAGATAAAACGGGTGTCGCAAAACTCAATGACGCAAGCCAAGATTGATGGCCAAATTTCATACCAATATCCCACAGATAAAAAGCCCCACCAACGGGGCCTAAACCGAGTAATACTATTGCCAATATGTTAATACCGTCTATTTGTATAAATGTTGACAAGGTATTTGCTTCTAATACCAAATGACAAATAAGCGCCAATAAAGCCACAATTAAGCTCATCCAACCAATATCTTCAACATGGTTATTACTTTTTCCCATGTACCATGAATAACTAGACCAAATGAGTGCAGCGATCAGTGCATAGCCGTAACCAACGGCATCATTACTCGCAAAGCTATCAGCCACATCGAATACTTCACCATCGGTTATCACTACTACAGCACCAATGAAGCCAATACTCGCTCCCAATAGCGTTAACCATCGCTTTCCTGGTGATGATACATATAAGGCTAAGAGTAGAGGCCATAAGTAACAGACTAAGCTGACCTGAAGAGCCGGAGCGTGGCGGATTGCCATGAAATAAAAAAAATGAAAACCAAACAATCCACCAACACCGACAAACCATTGAGAATAGGTTAATTTAGGAAGAGTAAAGAGCGGCTCACGATACCAAGCTCGTTTAAGTAATACGAGTAACCCCGAGATAAAAAAGCACAACGCCAATAACAGAAACGGTGGGACCATATTCGTCAACACACTTAATAACGCTAATGAAGCCCACATCGCGATGGCGATTACACCAATAGAAGTCGGATTGATGGGGAATGAAGGGGCTGTGGTTGAATTAAACATGTTGTCGTGGGCTCTCACTGGTACTTATAAAATGATGACAGAGTATATTGTCAGAAAAACAGAAAAACGATTATTGTAAGCTGATAATATATTGATTTGGAAGCTATTTATGATCACACACATAACACTAGTACTACCGCAATTTAGGCGCGGTATTTAATGCACATCAGAAGCCACCTTCTCTTCCTCCTAATTTGTAATACGTGTTGATTTGCGGCTGAGTCCGCTTAGTGTTTCCCATACCTAATCCGGCCTCACCTTACTAAATACCTTTCCCAAAGATGCATATTGCGCCGCGCCTAGACGCGCCAACGGATTAACTGCCAACGCATCGATAGTCATTCGACCTTCTTGCTGGTTTTCTTCTGTGTTTTGTATAGCCCGATCATCCACATATAACAATAACGCTTCGACAAACACCAACTGTTGTGGGGTGTTGCCCAATTCTTGAATGCTATGGACTTTGCAATAATAGGCAATAGGGCAATCTTTGATACGCGGCAAAGGCCAGTCTTCTTGATGTGTTAATACCACGTTATTGGCGGTTACTTCGCTATCACCATAAGGCATGCTGGCTGCTGTTCTGGTGACGATTTCGGCTTGAGCGGCATGCGCAATGTGCACAATACACTCTGCGCCAACCTGTAAATTAGTGACGGTATCTTTAGCCGAGCCGTCGGGCTTTTTACCCATGGACAACATCATTAAGGGCGGATCGCTACATACAGCATTGAAGTAAGAAAACGGCGCCAAATTATGCGATTTATCCTCATTAAGGCTTAATACCCAAGCGATAGGACGTGGAATGATAGTTTGCGTCATTAAATGATAGACACGATTGCTTGATAAAGCCGAGAGGTCGATGTGCATTGTTTAGCGACACGCTAACTGCAAACAATCTTCCATTTTCTTAAAATATTTGTCAGCAAGCTGGGTTGGCATGATGTACTTGACGCGTTTATCTTTGTCGTCATTTTTTAGTATGATCATGTTTTTAGCCAATAACGATTTGATCCGTCGGTGACTCGTTCTCTCTGAAGTACCAGGTAACATATTGGCAATTTCTGTAACCGAAATTTTCATGTCACTAAACCACACGCTAGCGCATACATTGAGTAGGCGCTCTTCTACCGAATCCATCTGTGGAAACGATGGGAGTTTATGAACGGCTTGCGCCAAATGCAAAAACTTAAAATACATATTATTACTAGCCATAACTCTTTGATCCTTGTACAGCATTTTCTAACACACTGTACAATTATAACTCAATTTGGCGGAATAGCTAAAGTGGTTTGTGTACGAGAATACGTATGAAGTTTGTGGTGACCGGGTGACCAGCCCATTAAAAATCGTTCAAAATCAGCCCATGCAACAGGGTATAACGCGCGCCATTCCTGCTCTAGATGGTCTAATTGAACTTGCTCCAATCTGTCTTGCAAGGCATGGCGGATATGAGCAAAATAATTATCCAGCATCAATGGTGCAAAATCGGTAAGTGTTTGTGAAGAAAAAGCGCTTCCAATGAAATACACGACATCCACAATCCCTACACCTCTGCCACAATATTGAAAATCGACGGCAGCGACGTCAGCATTTTCTTGGCCAAAACAAAAATTAGCAATCTTTGCATCACCATGTATTAAGGTCTGAAATGTGGCATTTTGTAGTTGTCGATCTAAATATACGGCTGCTTGCTTAAGTGATGAGTTGGGCATTTTGGCATATTCATCAGGGCGCGTCGCCAAATGCCAATAGGACCCTTGAGGCCATTGCAGTGATATGTCTACGGACTTTAGCGCAGGTGCTTGCATAAATTGAGCGTGAAAATATGCAAGCCATTTAATGACGCTGTCTGCAATTGGACTCATAGCGGCCAATGTTAGGGATTTTTGCCCTGAATTATCCGCTATATGCGCATGTTCAAAGCGTAAATCCAATCCGAGTGCATCTAAATTTTCCATAACTAAAATCAATTGATCTGGCTCACCTTGACCGATATACAATTCTGGAACGCGACATTCGGGTGTTGTTAATTGTGCTAGCTGTTGATAAAAAAGTAGCTCGTTGTGATATGAAGACAATTTGCGTTGATGAGAAAAATCACTGTGCCAGCCTCTAGGATGTTGTACATCTCCTTTATTACCATGCCCCAAATCAATATGCTTAACGATAAGTGATTGCTCACTAACACTATATTTTGCAATTTCACCATAGCCACTCCACAATCGTTGGATTGTTTGAGTTTTTTGCACTGCGGTAGTGTCAAAAAAGGCCGACAATATATTGTTTACTAATTGGTGATTCATAGCTTAGGGTTCATCGCGGCATATTTATCCTGATATAAGGTAATAGTCGTGTTTTCTGATCGCATGGACAGTTATGTCAGATGTGCAAGTATGCCATAGTTGTCGAATATCATGTTATTATCAGACATCTGCTCCTCGACTTAACGTTTTTGTGCCTTTGAAATGGGCTTGGCTTAATGGTGCAGTACAATGGACTCGGCACAACGGATTGCATTTGCCAATAAATGTCGTAGCATGCAACAATGAAGTATGAATTATTAACAAGGAAAGCAATAATCATGAATCATTTTATACATAGCCTAAAACTATTATTACGCGTCACCTTGTGCACTGCGGTGTTGACGACTCCCCTCTACGCCGCCCCAACCATGTGGCAGATCACCGATAAAGACAGTACCGTTACCTTATATCCCAACGTTCATTTACTTCCAGAAAATATACAGTGGCAAACAGCAAAGCTCAATAGTGTGATTAATAATGCCGAAGAAGTCTGGTTCGAAGTGCTCCCGGATGAGCTTGATCCGCAACACATGAGTGGCTTGTTAGCTAAACATGGTTATCAAACTGAACTGTTGAGTGAATCACTTGCGCCTGCATTACTTCAAAAGTTGAGCACGTACTTAGCCCAAAACAATGTTTCGTTAACTCAAGTACACACGATGCAACCTTGGTTATTAGCATTGACCATCATGAATATTGAATTACAGCGTAATTGCTGGTCTGCGGAAAACGGTGTCGAAGCGGTGTTACGCCCCATGACATTGGATAAAACAGTAAAAGGATTAGAGACTGCGAGTTTTCAAATAACCTTGTTTAGTACTATGAGTGATGTCCAGCAAGCCATGTTTTTGGAAAGTACATTGGATGATACGGAAGATGGCGCAGCATTATTAACAACGATTGCTGAAGCTTGGAGTAAAGGTGATTTATCTCAATTAGATAGTTTGCTGATCCAAGAAACCAAAACCCTTTACCCTCAAATTTATGATTTAATATTCACGCAACGAAATCAAAAGTGGGTAGCAATTATAGAGCAAGAGCTAGCCAAGTCAGGTACCGATTTTTTTGCGGTAGGAGCGGGGCATCTTGTTGGTAGTGATTCAGTCGTTGAGCTATTACGAGATAAGGGGTATGAAGTTAAGCTTGTTGACTAATTACTGGCGATCCTTAACCGGTAAAGCAAACCTTTCCCAATGCCCTTGCATCCCAGCTAGTAGCTGATGTAAGGCACTACAATCCATATTATATAGTTGTTCTAACGTGTAAGCACATGCTTCTAAAGTTGACATGCTATTGAGTTTGTTCGCTTTACGAATGCGATATTGGGTTACCCCAGCTTGCGTGAATGTTAGTGATGGGATTGAATGTAATTGTGGATATTGCATCCAAATTTTGTGTGTTTTACGCCAACTCCCGTCAAGTAAGATAATATGCTTAGGTAATTCAGGCCGAACATCTGCAGATGATTGAGACCATAGTTCGACTGGCGTGGCGTTATCACAAGGGTAAATTATGACGGCACCGTCAAGCATGGCGTTAGTTAGTTCGGTGCTTTCTTTGATGACGATTACTTGTGTTGTCGGGATCGCCAGTTGTAATAAACGCACTGTGTTTTTAGCATGGTTGACCTCGCTGCTATCTTGTAACACAGTGATCTGAACTGGACATTTAAGCACAGTTATATGCTCACAGACGCAGGTCATTTGAGGATAATGGCATTGAGTACAGTAGCGTCGAATGGATTTGTTCATATATAATAGGATAACAGGAAACAAGCCAAACCAATAAGTGAACTGACATAATTTGTATATGATGTGTATAGTTGTTGTGTATGATGCTACTAAAGGAGGTCAATATGCTAATTACGAATAATCTTACTACTGAGAAGCGTACTAATTTATCAGAACTTAGACGAACGTTATTCATGGGTATATAAGTAGTATGACCTATCATTTCCCAAGCTCTCCTCACGGCCATACTTTGACAGAAAAAAAGAGTTTGTTTCATGCCTTTGCCGATACCGCTAACTCTCGAGAACAAGCAATGCAGGTCCTCGGCTTACAGCAAGCGAAGTATCCTGATGCCCGTCATCACTGTTGGGCGTATTTGATTGGTGATCCGCGCCAACCCATTACGCTTGCCTGTAATGATGATGGTGAACCAAGTGGCACCGCCGGCAAACCGATGTTAAATGTATTGCAACATGGTGATATCGGCAATGTGATGGTGGTGATCAGTCGCTATTTTGGTGGCGTCAAACTGGGTGCCGGTGGATTGGTTCGCGCTTATAGTAAAGCGACGGGCTTAGTGCTTGAAAACATAGCAATAACCCCTTATATTCCACTCATCCACATTCGCGTTGCTGTCGCTTTCAAAGATGAACAATTTATTCGGCATTGTGTGACACAGCATCAAGGGCTGGTCGAGGAATGCATATATAGTTCGCACTCCACGATGAAGATCGCCTTGCCTGCAGTCGCTAAGTCCAATTTTATGCAACAAACACAATCTAGTTTAATTAAGGAAACCCTATGAACATCAATCATTACTTTGACAACAATGTCGTATCGATCGGCTTTGAAACCGAGCAAGGATCGGTAAGCTCAGGTGTTATGGCTCCAGGAGCATACACATTTGGGACATCTCAGGATGAACGCATGGTCGTTGTGCATGGTGAAATGACCGTCCAGTTACCGGGTTCTGATACATGGCAGACAATCGTTCAAGGCGCGGAGTTTAATGTAACGGCCAATGCCGAGTTTAATGTCAAAGTTGCACAGCCATGTGCGTACTTATGTTACTACGGTTAACTTAACCGTCTAGGCCTAATTTCAGCTCGTATTGGCTGCATTTTCGATATAACGTTCGCTCACTGATCTGCAGATCATGAGCGAGCTGCTGCATATTTCCAGGATATTGAGCAATAACTTTGGCTAGATAATTAGGTTCTAATTGCGCCAACGGGAACACTGGTTGCTCGTTATGGCTAATTTTGTCGATTGATGGCTTCATTGACAATGGCAAATGTTCACTATCAATCAACAGGTCATGACTCATGATCGCGGCATACTCGACAATATTTTTTAACTCACGAATATTCCCTGGAAAATTATATTGCGTTAACTGTTTCATCGCTTCTGTTGTAAACGCTTTGTGTTTAAAGCCGAGCTGTTGCAAAAACAAGGTTGCCAATTCAGGAATATCACCCGCGCGTGATTGTAATCGCGGTAAGTGAATGGGAAATGTCGCAATGCGATAATATAAATCCGCTCTAAAAGTCTGTTCTTGCACCATGTCAGGCAGATTTTTATGGGTTGCACAAATCAGTCTAAACTTAGCCTGTTTTTGTTTAATGCCTCCGACACTTCGATAGGTGCCGGTTTCAATTAAACGTAACAATTTAACGCACTCGATGCTCCAGTAAACGCCCCTTTTTCGTGTCCAAACAATTCTGATTCAAATAAATTATCAGCAATTCCCGTACACTCTATTATCACCAAGGGCTTATCTTTGGTTTGACTGTAGTGATGAATGGCTTGCGCGACTAGCTCTTTACCTGTTCCCGTTTCACCGAGTAATAAGGTATTAGCTTGCTATTTAGACAGGAAACGTGCCCCAATATTCAAATCACAAGAGGTATGCCACTTTGGATCACGGGTTCATCTGGTGTTGGCAAGTCTAGTTTATTAGAGATTATGCAAGGAATGTATCCAAAATATGCGCGATGTCAAATAAATGGACATCAATGGCATGATGGTTTTCATAATAGTTGGAAATAAGTCCAACAGCATCCTACACTTTTATATGCAAGTATCGTGGATAACTTAAGGATGGGGGATGCCACGCTCACCGATAAGCAATTGCAACAAATTTTATGTGCGGTCGGTTTGAATAAATTGACCAATCAACTTAATAGTTGGATTGGCGGTAGTGCTCGGCAATTATCTGGTGGTGAAATAAAGCGCTTTGCGCTAGCACGAGCCTTGTTACGTAAACCAGAAGTATTATTAATTGATGAGCCTTTTGAAGGACTGGACAGTCATAACCAAATGCGTATATTTGCATTAATTAGTGATTACGCGACGCATCATTGTGTCGTCATTGCCACTCATTTGTTTCCTGTGAATGTTGATCAAGGTTTAACGTTAAATTTAGATGACGTTATATAATTAGCAATGCGTGGAGCATTATAATGAAACAAGATTTCTTTGACTTTCCAAAATTGGTTAAATCGACCCATTCACCAGCTAAAATCTATTATCAAATTGGTGAATTTCAAACACAACCATCTTGTGCGTTAGTCATTCCTACTAATTGTGATGGGGTTGCGACATTTGGCATACTCGCAGATATGAATGCACGTTTTGCCTATAATAAGCAAATTTATCAAGCTGCTTGTGCTAATCATTCAGTGCGCATTGGCGAAGTGTTATCGGTAAAAAACCCACAAGGACCCCCTTTGGAACCCTATTTCATTATTAACGTGGCGGTCAAACGCCATTGGGACGATGAGTTAACACTGGAAAATCTCGCTGAAGGGCTAGAAGCTTTAGTCGTGGAGGTGGATCGCTTGGGATTGAGTTGCGTGTCTTTACCCGTGTGGGATAACAAAACAACATTGTCGTTTAAGGCGGTGAACGACCTATTTGAATCGATATTACTTAAATTACCGTATGTTGAATGGCATATTTTTATGCAAAAACAATGTTTTGAAAAAACTAACGACTGATTTCCATTGGTCGTTACTTAAATTCCTGTATCATTGCGCCTATGAGCATCGATACATTACCTATTCATTCTGTTTTACCTCAGCTGCATGCGCTGTTAACTGCGCATCCGTCAGTGATCCTAGCCGCTCAACCGGGTGCGGGAAAATCTACCCAAGTACCATTAGCACTATTACACTCACCTTGGCTGAATGCGAACGATACGATACTGATCCTTGAACCACGTCGTGTCGCTGTTAAAGCGATTGCACAATACTTAGCACAACAGCTTGATGAGCCGGTGGGGCAGACTGTTGGCTATCAAATTCGCAATGAGAGTAAGCGTTCTCGTTATACCCGTATCGAAGTTATTACCGAAGGTATATTAACTCGTCGGCTGCAAGCGGATCCTGAATTAAGCGGTGTAGGTTTGGTGATCTTTGATGAGTTCCATGAGCGAGCATTACATGCTGATTTAGCATTGTTGTTGTGCCAAGAGGTACAGCAAAGCTTACGCGATGATTTGCGTGTATTAGTGATGTCGGCGACGATGGATACGCAAGCGGTGTCTAGCTATCTGGATGGGGCACCGGTGCTTGAATGTCCTGGGCGAAGTTACCCTGTAACGATCTCCCATTTTACGCCACGTTTGCCAGCGAATAGTCGACATAGCAATAGTATTCAACGCAAGTCTAACCGCGATATCGCTGCCCAAGTGACGCAAGCTGTAGAGCATGTGTTGTTGGATAATAATGTGTTTGGCCAAGGTGAACAAAGCGGCCTTCTGGGAGATATATTGGTTTTTTTACCTAGCCAAGGGGCAATTCAACAATGTGTGTCAGCTCTGACCTCTGTCATCAAGCAATGTGCTAAACCTCCTCAAGTGTATGCACTGTATGGCGCTATGCCTTTAGCCCAACAAGAGGCCATTATCCGTCCGGATCCGAACATAACGGGTCAACGTATTATTCTAGCGACTAATATTGCAGAAACGAGTGTGACGATCCTTAATGTGACCTGTGTTATTGATACTGGGTTAGAAAAAATCTCGGTGTTTGATGTTAAAAGCGGATTATCAAAATTAGTATCGCAGCGGATTGCCAAATCGTCAGCGGATCAACGTGCCGGAAGAGCCGGTCGAGTGCAAGCGGGGTATTGTCTGCGCTTGTGGGCGGAGTCCCAGCATAATTCATTATCAGATTTTGCCCCTTTGGCAATCATGCACACGGATTTGTCGGCATTGGTTTTAGATTTAAGTGCGTGGGGCATTTTGGATGCGAACCAAGCGAATTGGTTAGATGCACCTCCTGCAAAACATGTTGAACAAGCACATGCGTTAAACCAATCAATTGGTGCGCAGTTTGCCAATGGGCAGATCAGTCCTCAAGGACAACGAGTTTTAGGATTGGGTATCGAGCCTCGTTTAGGCGCAATGATATTGCATGATCAAGCGCCTAATATGCAGGCACTCGCCTGTGTGATTGCAGCGTTATTATCGGAGCGAGACATTGCTCGTGATCCGGCTTTTACCAGCCAGTCGTTAGGTATCGATTTACTCGATCGGGTGCGCTTGGTGTTAGCTGCAAGTCGAACGGATAAAGCTACAGGTACCTTATATCAGGTGCTGCAGTTAGCGCAACGTTGGTATCGAGCGGTTCGGGCAACTGAGCAATCATCAGCAACTATGAACGACCCACGCTTGACTCTTCAATCAAGCCTTGATCAGGTTACAGATATTGAACACCGTGTAGCACGTTTGTGTGCCGTGGCTTTTGCTGATCGTATTGCGAAACGCCGAGATCCCGACGGTCAAAAACACGGTAAAAATCAAGTTTTAGGAAATAACATCGGATTTACGTTAGCGAATGGCCGTGGTGTCAGTATGTTTGATGATGAACCTCTAGCTCAATCACCTTGGTGCGTGGTCGTCGATTGTGATGGACAAAATACCGACGGCCGGGTGTATTTGGCGGTCAGCATTACGTTGGCGATCATCCATGAGTTACCACAAGTAAACAGCCGTAATACTTATCGTTATGCACCTGAAAGTAACAAACTGATTGCGCGAAAACAAACCTGTATAGGCCAACTAGTGCTCCAAGAAACACCGATAAAAAATATCCCTGAAGCTGATCGCTTACAATGTTTTACCGATGTGATCAAAGCGCAGGGACTAGGATTTTTAGCATGGGATAAACAGTGTGAAAACTGGCTGCACCGAGTGAGTTGGTTAGCGCAGTTATGCCCTGATGAGTTACCGCTGGTTTCACACGAGACATTACTCGATACGTTAGATAAGTGGTTGTTACCTTATTGTGCAAATATTAAATCGATAGGTCAGCTACAAGCATTTATACTTAAGCCGGTGTTGCAGGCAACATTGAATTATCAACAACAACAATTTCTTGAGGCACATGCGCCTACCCATTATACAACGCCCAATGGACAGCAGATTGCGATTACCTATACCGCGCATCAAGCGCCTTCTGTACATGTTATTTTGCAAGAAATGTTCGGTCAGTTGAGTTCGCCTTTACTAGCCCAGGGACAAGTACCGTTGTGTTTTACACTGTTGTCTCCTGCGCGAAGAGCATTGCAAACGACAAGTGACTTAGCGTATTTTTGGCGACATTCTTATTTTGATGTGCGCAAAGATATGAAAGGGCGCTACCCGAAACATCGCTGGCCTGAAGAGCCATTACTTGCGAGTCCTGGGCGTTCGATGAAGCCTAGAACAGTGTAATGAATAGGCATACTAAATGATATCGATTGTCATTATCAAAATTTTTGTTGTGCACGGTACTTTTCTTAAAGTAAAAATATGATCTAGCGCAAGCTTTGTATCGATACACTTTCAATATCTCCCATTCCCACCTAATTTTAATAATGAAGCCTATTATTATTGTGAGAAACCAATGAAAAATTTCCCAGAACATTACAAAGAACTTAACACATGGATGGAGCAATTAGGGGTAGAAATCTCTGACGTTATGCATGGGTTTGGTGCCCTGCATGAATCAAGCCTGAAAGACGGAGCGCTAAATAGCCAAACCAAAGAGTTAATTGCGTTAGGTATTGCCATCACCGTGAGATGTGATGGGTGTATTTCTTTTCATGTTCATGATGCGATGCAAGCAGGGGCGAGTAAAGAAGAGATTGTTGAAACCGTTTCCGTTGCCATTTTGATGGGTGGGGGACCTTCTGTGGTATATGGCATTGAAGCGATGCAAGCTGTAAGTCAGTTCGCAGTGTTAGATTTATAACTA
>Ga0209771_1001165_pt1 | contig 17066 bp, 5 predicted proteins | sample SaaInl59LU_5_DNA_FD_184639 | JGI IMG/M metagenome (GOLD analysis project Ga0209771, IMG submission 184639) | Marine microbial communities from expanding oxygen minimum zones in the Saanich Inlet - ESP_59LU_5_DNA (SPAdes) (version 2) | ecosystem: Environmental > Aquatic > Marine > Intertidal zone ... | reverse complement strand
TTGGAGTAACTAATAAATGTTTAGATTTGACTTCATCTAATACTGAAATTATGTTTAATCGTCACCGATATCCAAGAGTAATTATATTACAAGCTGTTTATTTCAAATTGAGATTTAATTTTTTAAAGGAAGGTTGATTTTAGTGAAAAACGTATAAAAAACAATTAATGCTGCAGAACCCAATTGTTGCACAGATTAAATTTTGACTTAAATTTGACTGTTGTAAAAATTAGTTTTGAGTCTTATAGATAGTAGTAAAGCCAACCGAGAAAATCAAAGAGTGCTAGCAATTGAACATATTCAAAAGATAAAAAGTCCGATTTATTTACTTACTTTAGTAGAAAGACATATCGGGAATAAAACACAGTGTTTTTTATCCGGTTGTTATGGGCAATTAGAAAAAACAAAACGGTCGGAATAAGCTGAAAAAAGACCTTAAGCAGAAGTAAGCAATTAAAAAACAAAATAGAAAAATATGGAAGATTTATTCGCAATATTATTTTACGCAAGTCTTGTACTACTTGTTATTGGTTTCTTTTCACCGAAGACAAGTCTCTTTTGGGACAAAAAAAATGAACCAACGAAAAAGCGTTCAGCATTAATTTATGGAATTACAATGGTTGCATCATTTATCCTATTTGGAATTACTTCTGATGAAATTGAATCAACTAACAATTCATCGGCTGACAATTCAAAAACGTCAGAAGCGATAAACGACAATCAACCTGCATTAACGCAACAACAGATTGACAGTATCGCACAAGTTGAAAAATTAGAAAAGTATGAAGAACGAAAATCTCAAACTATTCAAGCAAAAAATTTATACAATGCTTATCAAGCAAATGAAGTTAGTGCTGACAACAACTTTAAAGAAAAAAGAATCTATGTTGAAGGTGTTGTCGAGGATATTGGCAAAGATATTTTGAATGATATTTACGTAACCTTAAAAACAGGAGATATAATTGGAAGTATCCAATGCTATATTGATGACGCAAATGTAGCTGCAAACTTACAAAAAGGACAAAGAATTACTGTCTTTGGAGAGTGCGACGGTTTGTTGATAAATGTGTCAATGAAAGATTGCAAAGTTGTTGAAAATCTGAGCGACTTAAAATAAAAAGGAAAAGAATATAGTTCAATTTCAAATTTACACGACCTATAGTAAGTACAACATTATTAGTGGTATAATCAAAGAACATAAGGCAAAAGGAGGTGAGTATTCTTGGAGTACTAAGCAAGTATATCTTACAGCGTACTCTAAAGATGTACTAAGAACCGTACTAACAAAATTAAAACAAAAAACCTCAACCTTCTATGAATTAGTCGGTTGAGGTTTTTGTTAGTACCCGAAAATGGACAAATATCGAACTTTTTGAAAGAGGATATTCAATCAGTTTTGACCTTTATTTAAAATGCTTATTCACGAATTCAAACGGTTCTGTCGAATTCAACTAAAACTATTGATTTTTATCGTTTTTGATAAAAATCGAAGAACCTATACCTTTGTTTATTAGTGATTTAACTTTTTGAAGGAAGTGTAATTCTATTGAAAAACATTTGAAAATTAATTAATACGACAGAACCCTTGCTTAATACATTAAACTTTTTTTTGAAGTTTTCTTCCAGCCAGCTCTTGACTTAACATTAGTAAAACAAATTATTAAGTCGGCTCTAGATGCTACATTTTCAAAATAGATACTTTTGTCGGCTCTTGAGGCCACACTTTCAAAATACCAAACACCCACATTTCCAGATGCTCTTGATGCAAAACTTTCTTTATAAACTATAAGATCAGCGCTTGACTCAACAGTTTCAACATAAACTTTTACATCAGCTCTTGAGGCGACACTTTCTGTATAAATTTTTTGTGCTTTCGCAAAACCAAATGTTAGCAACATGGTTGCTAAAATCAATAAATTTTTCATATTCTTATTTTTAAACTTTGTTCCTACTCTTATGGATTTTCGGAATGCTCCTTGTTTTTTATGTGGTTGACTTGTCTCCACTCTTTTATTTTGTAACAACAGGTGGTCAGCTTACCTAGTACCGCTATGTCTTTTTAACTTTTAATATAATTACTCTTGGATATCGGTGACGATCAAACGTAATTTAAGTATTAGATGAAGTCAAATCTAAATATTTATTAGTTACTCCATATTAATGCGACAGAACCCAGAACCCTCTATTTTAAATTCTATAGACATTCTGAATTATTTAAGGTTGTAGGTGACATACTTTTCCAAAATTCAGGAATTTCATAATGAGTAATGTTTTTCAATTCAATAAAAGTTACTGACCGACTGGTTAATTTTTCCCAATTATATAGATCTTCCTTTTTAAAACCATTGGAGCAATAGTATATCCGAATATCGCAATTGATCATTCCCTTTTGAAAATACTTTTCGATAATGTATTCATGCTTATTTAAATAGGTAATCATTTTTTTTCTTTCAATATCAGTGTCAACTAATTCATCTATAACACTCAATATTTCTCCTCGTTTGGTAATATCCACATGAATTTCATCTTTAGGAAGGTAACATTGTGATGGTTTATCCCAAATTATGAATTCTTCAATTTCTACACCCATTAATTCTAAAAGCTTAATTACCTCAAATGCAATAATCCCACCCATAGAATATGCTGTAATTCTTTTAATTTTTTTAGGCAGTACATTCGTCTTTTGATATGCAGTAAGCAAAATATAGGCTAACTCATCAATAGATTCATAAAAAACCGGGGAATCCATAGCCATTGGATAATTAAAAGCAATGCAACGTGTATTGCTATTTTTTGGATAATTAGCATAAATTAATCCGAGACCAAAAATCGGAGGAAAATACCATTCTTCATGTTCTCCCGAATTCCATTCTAAAAACAATTCCTGACTTTTATTATTTATTTCTGAAATAGATGCAATAAAATTAATAGTAGGGTTTTTGAAAAACTCCATAATTGACATATCTATGTCCAATTTTTCTTTAATCTCTTTCAGCATCATAATAGCTTTTAGACTAGTTCCTCCGCCTTTGAAAAAATGCGTAGAATTTTCAATCGAAACATAATTGTTCCAAATTGTTAGAAGTGATGAATTTTTGATTTCTTCAACTGAAGCATTCATTTCATCTAAGTAAGGCATTTTGAATACTATAGGTTCGATTGGGTTAGTGGCATTTTCTTTAATCAACTCCATGTATGCGATATGTGCTTTTTTGATCTGAATATCATTAAAATAACCACTATCATATTCCCATCTAAATATTAGATTGTCGTTAATTATCTCTACATACAATGTAAGTGGTTGTTTTGGCCTACAAAGACCATTAGCGTCTTGTTCAGAATTTTCTCCAGCAAATTGAGCTGGATGCTGTATAACCAAGCCTATTTGATGATAGTTATGATAAGTTGTGCCTAAAGGGTAAATAATTTGACTATTCTTATGTTTTAATAGTCCTGACAATGCTGCTTTAGTTTTTCCAATTCTATTTGCTAGGGGGATATTTGAATTACATGGAAGTGGAAAAGCCCGCATATACATTCCTACTTCAGGGACATCTCGAGTATCCATAGCTAAAGAAACCCAATTCACAGGTAAAGAAATTTTACTTAATGACTCACTTAATAAAATAGCGTGAACCACAGAGGAACCGGTTTTCCATTCTTTTTGTAATAATTCAACTGAATCAAATATATTTTTGTCTACAACATAGGAAATAGCATTTTCTAACTTTTTCGCAGGATTTCCATTTAACTTTGAAGGTGCAGTGGATAAGTTAAAGTATGCATCCCAATCGTTCTGAACCTCATTTTTATCGCAAAAATTGCGCTCAAAAGTATAATCAATTCCTTTTTTGATACTTGTGTATATATTAGAAAGTACTGCATCAGAACCGCCATCATAAGCAATATGATGCGGATTAAAGTAAAAGTAATTTTCTCCAGCAACATTTAAAATATTCGCTTCAAAGCAGGGACCACTTTCCAAATCCAGCTCCTTAAAGTGTACATTCTTTTTAAAGTTTATAAATTTTCTTTCACTTAATTCAACTTCAATTAACTGATACTCTTTGGGATCTAAATAAGACTTGCGAAGATCTCCTTGATCGCTCACATAGAAACGACAGAACAACTCACGACAAGACTTTAACGTTTGTTCCGCTAAATGTTGAAAATTATTTTCTGTATTTGGAATTTTAAAAATGTGAGGCAAATTAAAAATACTTGAACCTTTTTCTTCAACTTCTATCCAAATTGCCTCTTGGGCTTTATTAGCTTTTTGTTCTCCATTAAATTCATTTAATACGTTGTCATGAAATTGAGACTTATCAATTATGAGCACTAAATCACCCATATTCTTGGCTAAAAATAATTGAAAAACCTTAATTTTCTTGTCAAATAAACGATTCCATTCACGAACAAAATACATTGCATCGAAACTAGATAATCCAATTTCAAAAAAATTATCTTTTGCTTCAATTTTTTTAGTGAAGAGAGAATTCGTTAAATCCTTTACCATATCTAAGGTTTCGTCGGAATAGGAAATTTCTTGTTTTGGATTTTCTATGGCTTTGGTAAATTTCCGAAGCTTTTCTAAATCTACCTTTCCATTCTGATTCATTTCAAATTGTTCAATTTGAATAAATTTAGCAGGCAAATAATATGAAGGGTACGACTGAAGAATTTTGCCTCTAATGTCATTTATTTCTTCATTGGATATTGTTTTGGTAAAAGCAGTCACAAGTTCATTCGATATACCGTTATCATAATCAAAAACAAACCAATCAATATGATTTGAAAACGTTTTTAATATGCTCTCAATTTCCTGTAATTCGAGTCGCTGACCTCTAATTTTAACTTGTCTATCTGATCTTCCTAAAAAATGAAAATTATTATATTCATCCAGGCATCCACGGTCTTCTGTAATCCACGGATTGCCCAAATGTGTCCATTTATCGCCCTTGAAATAACCCCTACCTACGCAAGGTCCATCCAAACTTAAAAAGCCTTCCTTCCCCTTCGGTAATTGATTGCCATCTTTATCAGTAATAGAAATTTGCGAATGAAGCATTGGCTTGCCAATTGGAACAATAATATCATTCGAATACGTGTTAGATATTTCAAAGAATGAATTATCTATAGTAGTCTCGGACAATCCGTAGGAACTGATTACGGTTGTTTTATCAGAGGATTTTGAAATCAATTGTTTCATCTCTTGAAGAGTCCACGAATCCGACCCCACGATCAATAACCTCAATGAATCACATTGTATATCGCCTATATCAAGCCACCATCGAATTATGAAAGGAGTTGTCTCGAATAAACTTATTTTTTTGTTAATAAGCGTTTTAAGGATATAGTCTGGATCTTTTCTTTCAAATTTATCAAGTAGGATTAATTCTGCACCCTGAAACAAGGAACGACCAATATCCCCTAAAAATACATCAAACGAGAATGAGGCAGCCTGTAATACCTTATCACTGGTTGTGATCTGATATTGCTCCTTCCAAGCTGCTATAGCAGCGAGATACCCTTTACGTTTAACCCCTACAATTTTTGGAATCCCTGTGCTTCCAGAGGTGGCAATACAGTATGCAATTTCTGAATCAAAATTTTGATTACTTTCAATTTTAATATTATTTATTAAAGCATTGACATTGCAGGCCTTTTGTCCGCAGAGATTTTCAATCAATTCAATCCGATCGTCGGGAGTTTCCGAATCCACGGGGATAAATGGAATATCGTATATCAAACAAGTTAAAACCAAAGCAATATTTTCAATCGTTCTATCCAATTTAATCAGTAGAATTCCAGAACCTGAAAATTCAATTTGACCTCGTAAATATTCTATTTTTTTATTTAATTCAGAATAGCGAATACTATTATTCGCTGCAGATATTGCTTTTTCCTGCCCTTTACTCTGCAGAATATCGTTCCATACCTCTCGTAAACTTCCTATTGCACTTCTCTTATTTATTTGAATGAGTTCTTTTTCATTTTCCTCAAAAAACTGATTATGTAGTTCATTAACTGCATCTGAAGAGAATTTTTCAGGGTTATACTCCCATTGAAAAAATAAATCCTCATTATCTTCAACAATATCCAATGAGATATCATAAATCGGTTTGTTAATTCCAAAGTCTAATGAATCAAAATTGGCCTGATCAGTTGTAAAGTTGTTATAAACAATAGACGTATTAAAAAATGGTGTTCCGTGAAGTTCTTTGTTTTTTTCAATCTGTGCTATTTGAGAAAAACTTTCAAACCTTCTATCAAATAGTGACCTCCAAGAATCTAAAATACTTTGCTCTTCGCAACTTTCAATTAAATACGGTAGCATGTTTACCGACATTGATTCTATAGCTGTTTCGTCCCAATTATTTTGGGTCGTTACAACCACCCCGCTAGTAAAGTTTTTGTGGGGAAAATAGGTGTACCATAACCTACTCCATAATATGAGAGATGCCTCGAATTTACTACAATTAAATCTCGAGGTTATACCTATTATTTTGCCTTTCTGAGAAGAACTTAATGGTATACGAACAAAATTTACATCTGTCTTAATCTGTATGCGTTCAAAAGGTAATTTCTGCACTTTTACATTTTTAAGATAACCTTTCCAAAAATTTAAATCCGCGGAAATTGATTTAGGACTGTATAATTCGAGTTTCTTTATTTCATTCGTATTCAAAGCTGTAGTAAAACTCTCTAAAAGTCTTTGAATCCCTACTCCATCCAAAAGACCATGATGAATTTTAAATGCGATAAAGGTTTTTCCTTGTATTTCTGACAAGAATATTTCAATCAAACCAATAAAAATCGAAGATTTATATTGGTTAACGAATTCTTTAAAATCCGCTAGTTCTTCAAATTTCTGTGAATAAACTTTAATCTGAGATTCTTTCCATATGTATTTATTAGCTTTACTTAAAACAGAAAGTGCTAAGTTCTTTTGTTCTTTGATCCACTTATGCAAAAAACCTTCAAAATCTCCATGATTATTGAATTGGAAACCAGATATTATCCAATAGGAATCATTAAGCTCTTCGTCTGATTCTGATAAAAAGAAAATCCTTGAAGCACTTTCGTTAACTTCTATACCTGGTATTATTTTTAGAACTTCCGTCTGTTTTAGATCAGTTACATAATTAGATAGTAATTTTAATTGAATAACCGTTAATATATGATTTATTGAAAGCTCTTTTTTTAGTTTTAACTTTAGGCGTCCACTAAATTTCAAAGCATCAATGGAGTTTAACCCATTGCTGTGCCAATTCAAATTAAAATTTATTTTTTTTGTCGGAAACAACTCTAGTAATACGGAATCAAACTCATCTAAACGCTCATTGTTAGGTGATTCGATAATTGAATTTTGAATACTCTTTTGTAGAGTTTTGATATCAATTTTACCATTTTTATTCAAAGGAAATTCATTTATCACTTCAATAAACTGAGGCAAAGCGTAGGCAGGTAATAGTTCCAATAATTTATCTCTATCTGGCAAAACAACATCATTGTTACCTTCCCCAAATGCTGAGATCATTCCTTCTGAAAAAACAGCAATCCATTTATCTAATCCTGACCATTCTTTTAAAGCATATTCGATCCGAGTTAATTCAATTCGCTGACCATTTATTTTTATTTGATGATCTTTTCGTCCTAAAAAAAACAAATTCCCCAACTGATCGCTGTATCCAATATCACCACTTCTAAATACTTTAGCTCCATTAAAAAGAGTAAATTTAGAAGTACCCTCAGAATTAGCATATCCTAAACCAACAGCCTTTCCTCCAATAACTATTTCACCTTCTTGAAAAGGTGGACTAATTTGATTACTCTTATTTACAATAAATAGATTGGCATGTCTAAAAGAAGACCCTAGTGGTAATTGAGCATTGTAAAACTGACCTTTGTTTTCGAATCCTAGCACGAAAACCGAGCATTCGGATGGACCATAGAATTGGAAAAGTTTAGAAATCGGAAACTTGTTCGCCAACTTTTTTTGAATGCGTTGAGGAACTTTGTCACCACCAGTCATTATGATTTTCTCGCTGTTATCGCCAATACTAGAGTCAAGGTAGTTTTCCAATAAGGCCGGAACCATATGGAAAGCAGTAATTTCAGAAAACACTGATTTCATTTTAACAGGATCTGTAATATCATCCTTCGAAACTATTTTGTAATCCCAATTTTTCCACATTGGAAAAATAAATTCAGCTATTCCAACATCAAAAGCTGGATGAGCAACAATTCCAAATATTTCTGACTTTCTCCAAGGTAATATTGAATCCCATGCTTCTAAGAAAATTAACCAATTATCAAATGAAAGGTGCACGACTTTTGGCGTTCCAGTTGAACCAGAAGTACATATTGATATAGCTATTGAGTTGACATGAAGCTTCTCATTTTTAATACATTCAAACGCTGTTATCTTATCTAAATGGATAAAGTCTCCAATTCGGTTATCAATGATTGAACTGAATATTATATCTGGATTTTTTATGGTAAACAAAGCGTCAACAAACGCATCTGTCTCTTTCTCATTAATCATTACAACTTCAACCTCACATTTCCAGGCTGCACAAATAAGAATTCCAGTATTCAAGTGTTTATCTCCAAAATGCCAAATTCGCTTGATATTATTATTTTGAAATTTACTTACGAGCTCCTTAAATAGCTGCAGTGAGCCCCGTTCTTTTAAATGATTTTCAATCCTTTCAAAAAATGAAGCCCTACTAATAACGATATCCTCTTTAACGCTATATTTCTCTGTGTAAATTATAGAAATTGACTTTACAGGAATATGCAAGTAGCTGTCAAACTCCGTTGAAAATTCAAGAAACTTTTTATGCAAATATTCTATTTGTTCGGTCGGATGAAAACTTGTATTGAAGTGCCAATCAAACTTGAGAGTTGAAGCACCAGGGGTTATTGCCAGACTTAATGGAAATTCTGAAAAATCATGAGAATCAATAAGGCTAAAATCAGATGCTGAATCGTCCAATCCGGATTCAATAGGATAATTCTCATATGCCATTAAAAACGAATATTGCTTCCCTTGAAAAATCTTATGGGTAGTGTCCGCATAATAATAACTTGCTACGGAACGCTCCCGAGACTTAAATTCATCTAAATGCTCCTGCGGAGTTTTATTCAAATTTAGCGTCCATTGAAATGGCAAGGTTTGAATTCCTAGTCCAAAACCATTTTTTACTGTTTCAATTAATCCATTTTGTTTTACAACTCCATATTGAATATTCTCAGAACCAGTATGTCTAGAAATAAAAAAACTCCAAACAAAATTGAAGTATTCGGACAAAGTCAACCCAAGTGATTTCGCATTATCCGCAAATTTATCAGCGTCAATTTCATCTTCAATGGTTAATTGTTTTTTTGATTCAATTGAATGTTTGGTTAATTCTGCATACTCTTCTAAATTCAATAGATATTTTTCATATTGACTAATCGCAAGTTTTTGATCTAGCTTATTGTAAGCATCGTACCAATTCTTGTTGTATTTTGTATTAACTGTTTTTGCTGGGTTTTCTAAAAACTGCACAAAATCTATTAAGAGTTTCTGTTTCCCCCATCCATCAAACAAAATATGATGATTTGTTATACAAAAAACGTTTTCTTCCCCGCAGTCAAACCAATCAAAGCGAATACAAGGCTCTTTTTGAAAGTCAAAAGACGTTTTACGTAATTTTAATTTGATCGCATTAAAATCTTGAAAATTAATTCTTTGCCGATCAATTTTTGGAAAGATATTTTTAGTAGATACAAAAACAGGTTGCTTTAATCCTTCGTATAAAATTACTGAACGAAAACATTCATATTCGTCTATAAGTTTGGTTAATGCAGCTTCAATTTCTGGCCAAGAATATTTTTTCACCTTAAAACTTAATTGCTGCACATAAGTATCTGAATCACTATTTAATGATGAGGTTAAAATAAATTGTTGCGAGGGCAACAATGGAACAATTGATTGAATATCTTCTTGTTTCATAAATTAATATTTCCCAACAAATCGTTGATAGTGTCAATATCATCTTTTGAAATCGATTCATCTAGATCATCAATATTTTCTTCAATTTCATTTAAACTATTTAGGATAGAATTAAATTGTTTTTCAAATTTTCCAATTGGAAAATTCTGATGTGACCTGAACATCCATTTTAAACGACCTTGAATAATCATTCCATTTATCTCTACCATTCCCATAACCATATTCTCAGGAGCCGTCATTTCTCCTTGATCAATGTTCGATGGTTTTGCTATTCCTCCCCAATTTTCATCAAAATTTCCCAAGAAATTTAACAACATTGGAAACGGTGGTTTTTTCCAATTAGCATGAGCCATATAGGTTAAACCGAATTCGGGTAAATTTTTAACTTCTTTTGAAATTTCTTCAACTAATTTGTCTTTTTCTGGCCATTTTTGTGAGAAAACCGAATAAAACTGAGTGAACCACCCTACAGAATCCGACAATTCAAAAATATTATTGTATGACCTTCCATGCGTTTCAAAAAAGGGTGTAGCAGGCGGTAACATAAGTTCGTTCCAAGTCCACAAAACAATGAAAAGAAACTTTTCATTGATTGAATTACCAATGGTGTTATTTTCGAGAAACCATTTTGTTTGATCTTCTGACCATTCAATTTCTGTGTACAATGACTCTTTGTAAGTATATGGCTTCCAATCAATAAATGGATTTAAGATTGTTTCACCATAAAATTCATTAGAAGAACTCTTATTCATTTCATACAAATCCTTCATAGCATGATCAACTTTCCCAAAGACCTCAAACGAACAGTTGTCATCCGCTCCTCCTTGCAATGTATTCTGCAATTGATCCAATATTAATCGCCATGAAAATCCATCGCAATAAAAATGGTTTATTGAAATAAAGAGATGTGTTTTTCCACCAAAACAAATAACAGATCCTCCACAAACTGGTCCAATCTCAAGGTTGAATGACTTTTGTATTTGATTACAATACTCTGTTACTTCTAATTCAGAATTACACTGTTTAATAGTAACTACTGGACTTAAACCCTCTTTCCAACCGTTATTGTAAACCATTGAAAAAACAGGAAAAGCATTCAATGTAATTTGCAAAAAATTTTTCAACTGATTTTCATCAATTGGAACAAGCACTTCTAAAAGAATTGATTGATTGAAATGATTCTTATCCCCAATATACTCCGATCTAAACCATTTTTGTATTGGAGTTAAATAATCTGAAGATTCTAATTGTGAAGAATTGAGCTCTGATTTTGCTAACCCTGAAAAGAAATATTCAAGTGAGGTAGCATTAAGTAAGGCTGAAATTTCAACATCAAACCCCTTAGCTCGCAAACGGCCCACAATTCTTAATGCTGTGATGGAATCTCCTCCTTGTTCAATCAATCCATACTGACCTTTAAGATAATCGAATTCTAATAAATGAGATTGAATGAAATTACTGAAACTAGAAGTTGAATCATCATTATTCTTTGAATTTTTCAGTTCCTCTATAAAAACGTTAAAGTCTGTGGATTCCATAAAATAATCCGGCTGACTCCACAACGGCAAGTTGTCTCTTGAATATTCTTTTAACTCCTCACCTATTTGAGTATCTCCTGCTTCATATAAAAAGTATAAATCTCCATATATCTCTGTGCAATATCCATGATTTAATACTGGAAAATTAATTAAAATGTTTTCGACAATACATTGACTGCTAAAATGATTATTGAATCTATTAATGAAAGTATCTTCTTTTATATATATTGACTCATCCCTCCTATAACCAACAAATAGTTCACTTTTGGTATAAAATGGAATCTTTGCTGGTAGATTATCAATTTGATAATTCCCATATATATCCTTCAAATTAGTGGAAGCATTGTCGCAAAGAACAAGCAGATATTGACCTAGATTGGTCTTTTCAATAATAACAGGAATATCTAATTCTTGTGACCATTCCTCAACTATTGCAAGCGATCCATTCTTTAGGTTTTTCAATGATTGAAGATTAACCAAGTCCACAAAAGTTGTTTCTTCATTCTGCAAACCAATAAGTCTATTGATGGTGTTAGCTATTAAGCTATGAAATGTTTCAGGAATTCTTTTATTATTTTCTCTGAGTAATTTAACGCAATTATAAACTAAGTCGGATGACACAATATTCGCCTGATTAATTATAAAGAGATTCCACGGTTCATTTAACATTTCATCAAGATTAATCTCAACCGGAGAAAATTCTTGACTATTTTCAGCTATTTGCATTGAACTTGTTACAAATGGTTTTAACCCCGAAGATTTTGATTTTTTATTTGAAGTCAATACTGAATTTACTTTTTCTAAAAACTCTATTTGCTGTGTCAACAAACTCCATCCATACTCTTTAATGTGAATACCATTCAATATTTCTTTCAAGTCTTCAGGTATCTCAATCCATTTCCGAAAAGTTTCATTAAAGTCAACACTATGACTTTCAGTAAGTTTATGATTTAAATTTAATTCCAAAGAGTTTTCAATTAGCAGTTTTTCTAGGTCCTGCTTACCATTCGCAGTCATCGGGATATTATTGACAGAAATAAATTTAACAGGAATCATGTATTGAGGAATTTTTTTAGCCAATTCCACTCTTAAAAACTGACTATCAAAACCCCCTTCAATAAAACAGATAAGCTGGCTTGAATTGTTTTGATTTATAACAGTCAAAGCAGAATTCAACTCTACACATTGCTCAATTATGGTTTGAATTTCCTCAGCTTCAATTCGATATCCATTCAATTTTAATTGGGAATCTTTTCTTCCCATAAATATCATACTACCGTCTCTTTGCATTTTTACAATATCTCCCGTTTTATAAGCTCTTATATTATCGTAAAATGGTATATTCAAAAAGGAAGTATGTGTTTTTTCCGAATCATTTAGATAGCCTTCTGAAAGCCCCACTCCAACCAAAAACAACTCTCCTTCAATACCATATTCCACTGGTTCAAGGATATCGTTCAATATTATCGCTCTCATATTATCTATTGGCCGCCCAATAAATGGGAGTCCATTTAGCGAAATTTTTGAGGTTAAGCATCCAACAGTGGCCTCTGTTGGTCCATATTCATTTATTAATTGATGTTTGCTATTGTTCAATATCTTATTAATCTGCGAATTCTTGAGCGCTTCACCTCCCACAATAAAAAGTTTAGGACTTGATTGGTTTAGCCAATCTTCTTCAATTAATGAAATATGAGAAGGTGTTACTTTTACCAAATTGGAAGCGTTGTCAAGAATAGAATTTTTTAAGTTTTCATATACTGAAATCTCTTCATCCTCCAATACAACTGTGTAGCCGAATGAAATACCGCCTAAATATGAGGTTAAAGTAAAATCAAAAGAAAGAGATGTGAATACATGAATGTTTCCCCTTGAAGCATTAAAATATTCATTTTCGCAATGATGCAAATAATTTAGAAATGAATCGTGTTTTATGACACATCCTTTTGGTATTCCGGTAGATCCAGAGGTGTAAAGGCAATATGCTGGTGAACTCTCCTTGATTGAAACCTTTGAAATGTTATCTCCATCATACTCTTTCTTAAGTTCGTCCAAGGAAAATTCTTTTAAAACAACCTTAAGTTTTGCCTGCTGAAAAACTAATAGTTTTCTCTCCTCAGGCCAATTCAAATCAATCGGAACAAAAGCCTTACCCAGTTTAACAATAGCCAATATAGCAATCAATTGCTGAATGCAGCGTTTCATTTCTATTCCAATAAAAGTCGTATTCGCTAAATCATATTTTTGAGTGATTAAGCTTGCATAACTATTTACAAATTCGTTTAACTCAAAATAGGATAAATGTTGCTCATTAAATTGGACCGCTTTCTTATTCGGAGTATTGATAACATGAAGATCAAAATAATCTAAAAATGTAGACTTATCCGTATCTTTTTTTGTGAAATTAACTTCAATTGATTTTTTTTTATTCTTGGTTAACGCAGAACCATTGGCTAAATAAGAAGTTAATTCATGAATATAAGTATCACTAATGTTTCCACGGTAGCTTAAAATAAATTCGTTTTTTGCTGACGGATGCAAAACCACATCTAATTGATCGAAACCTAATTCATCAATATTAGAAATTGGTTCATTGGAAAAAGCAAAATTGGATAGGTCCACATTCAAGTGCTCTATATGATTTTCTTGATTTTTACAAATCTCCCCTAATCGGAGAAATTGCTCTTCAAAACCTTTCTTTAGTTGATCGTAATTCCATTCTTTTTCAACTCGCAATAACAGCTTAATTCCTCCATTGATAAATACTAAATTGTAATTCGAATTATAAATATTCTGAAGGTTATAGAATCCAAATCGAAAAAACATTTCCTCTTCCAAAAGGTTTTCTAGAAATATAAACTGATGTTTAAACTCTCCCTTGTCTGATGTGAAACAATCATCCCAAATAGAATTTTTGTTTACTGGTATTTTATTTACAAGATAATTTATCTCATTTTCAAAAACCTTTAAATCAGGTGCACTTTGAGAAAATATACTTTTACTAAAAACATCTGAAAGTAAACCATTCTCGATAGTCTCAACACATAACTTCTTTGTAATTACTGATTCTATTTCTGAACTTGTTAGATTATTTAGTCCTAATACCTCTGGTTTTAAGGAAGTGTAAGATAATTGTTTTTCTAAAGAAGATATTACCGCCTCATTATTCGATGAAATCGCTGATTTATAAAACCATTCAAATTTTTCAATTAAACTGTCAACAAACTCTTTTGTATATTTATTAGCATCATAGACGATTCGAAGTTTAAAGCTTTCATCACTTGGAAACACGCAAATCGTTAAAGGGTAACCTGTTACTTCTTTTACATCTATTAATTTAGATTTAAAAGAATTCGTTTCAAGGTTATCATAAGGGTAGTTTTCGTAAATAAACAGAACATCTGAAACGCTAGAGTTCTCAGAGACATCTAAACTATCTGATAAATCATCGATGAGAACCTTTTCAAAGCCACTCTTTAATGAAGTAAAGTATTTCACCCATGTTGAGTTAACAATTTCCGGAATGGAAATCTGTATATTCCTAATAAATAATCCAACTGCTGTTTCAATGTTTTCACCTAAATTATTTCTACCGGAAGAAATGCTGTTAAAGTAAATAGTATTTCTTGTATCCAAAGAGTTGACCACTAAACCAACCAACCCACATAAAAAAAGTTGCTTAGTAACTTTGAATTCTTGAAGTTTGGATGCTTCAACGGTAAGACCTCTGTGTTCAAAATCCACATTAACGACTTCAAAGCCATTTTCAACACCTAATCTATTTGCCTTTATTTCAGTTGCTTTATATATTTTACTAGAGTCAGGCTTTTTAATTTTATACGCATTTTCTAATTCAATTATTTTAAGCTGATCATTTGCATTTTCCCATACCTTAAAATCCTTTGAATTAATCCGATTCACAAATTCTTGAATAAGTATTCCTACACTCCATCCATCTAGAATAACATGATTATGGGTCCATAATAAATATTCCTTGTTTTGAATTGTAACCATGCTAATTCGAATGAGCGCATCTCCAAAACCTTTCTTTTGATCCATTTTTAATGCATCTTCTATTGTTTCTGCATCATATTCGTGATACTCCAGTTCTGAATTCTGCACTTCCTGAATATATTTGCCATCTTCTTCAGTTATCTTTACTCGAAGCTGATCATAACTGTTCCATATTGCAGTCATGCATGATTTTATATCCGACAGACTGGAATAATATTCCAATTCAAATAGAAATTGTTCGTGATAAGCTCCATTATTTGAATTATTAAGATAATGACTCCAAATACGGGCCTGCATAGCAGAAAGCGGATATTTTTGATCGTTTAATGCGGATAAGACTGCATTAGGATTATGATTCTCACTAAAAGAAAATCTCCAATCCCCCATTGTTTTAGTTTCCAATAAGTCTGATAATTGAACGTTTGCTCCTAATGTTTTCAGCTTCGACAAAAAACGGATTGCTTGAATCGAATCTCCTCCATTTGAATAATAATTCTCACTCCAGTTAATAGTTGTATCAAATATCGCTTCCCATGAATCTTTTATTAGTTTATTTCGTTTTTCCGAGATTGCTTTTGATAATTCAAAAGCTTCTTGAGTAAATGAATTAATAATTGCAAAATCAGTTTCAAGTAAATTGTTGTTGCTGATTACATTTACAACCCTTTCAATCAAACACCCTGAAAAATCTTGGTATTTAGCGTAAAAATCTACCTCTACAAACTTTAAATCACGAGATACTTTAAATTCAATAAAACCAATACCTGTGAAAACTGATTCTTTATCCGCTATCAAGATTCCTCCAATAACATTGTTTGAATAAGAACTAGAAAAATTTTGCTGTATTGGCTGAAAAGCTGCGAGTATAGATTTTGCTCCAGCTTTAACATCTCCTATACCACGAGAATCTATCGGAACATTCACTGCTTCTAGAGCAATAGAAAAATAAACCAAATCAGTACTTTTCGCTAAACACTCTCTTACAATACTTGCAAGTAAAACCTTAGCATTATTTATGTTGTGCTTACAACTTGCTGCGAATTCACTTGTTAATTCAAATTTATTTGAACTAATTTCATAATCATCACTATCCAGACATTTTCCTGTTTGAATTTCTAAAAAATAGCTTTCCCAATTTTGCTCTTCGTTCATGAGGTTTTATTGGAATTATTATTTTTGTTTTAGTATAGCAATATATTGATTATCCAAAGGAGCCTCCAATGTTTCTTCAATTACCCAATTCGTGTTTAATAACATTTCTTTCAGTTCACCTTTAGATGCAAAAACATAATCTTGCCAGGGCGTAACGTATTTCTTATATCTAATACGCACATTAATTTGTCCACCCATTTTCTTTTGCCGCAAATTATGCTGAATGTAGTCAACTGTTTCAGTTTCTTCGAAACCAAAACCATTTGGATCCATTGATTCTAAAAATATTTTTGTCCCCTTGTGGCTAAACTTTTCAAGTAAATTGAGGAAATAATAAAAAAAGCTGGCATTTTGAAGAA
>Ga0209771_1001164_pt1 | contig 17070 bp, 6 predicted proteins | sample SaaInl59LU_5_DNA_FD_184639 | JGI IMG/M metagenome (GOLD analysis project Ga0209771, IMG submission 184639) | Marine microbial communities from expanding oxygen minimum zones in the Saanich Inlet - ESP_59LU_5_DNA (SPAdes) (version 2) | ecosystem: Environmental > Aquatic > Marine > Intertidal zone ... | reverse complement strand
CTTATGTCAACTAGATTTAGTTGCCCCAGCTAATATTACCCACCGCTGAAAGTGTAACACCGTTTCCGTCATTAGTCCACGATGCAGTTATATTCGCATCCGGGCTGCCGCCTGCTGCTTCTGTTGCCCAATCTACTCGCAAACTTGTTCCATTAGCAACTGTATTAGTAATAGTTACCGGCCCTGGACCTGAGGAAGATGCGGACCAAGAGCCAGCTGCTCCGGACGGTGCAACTGCAAAGAAGAATGAGCCGCTGTCACTAGTATTTGCTGATACAAATGCTGATCCGCCCCCAGCGATTGCTGTAGCATTTATAACTTGTTGTACTGCTGTTACGGAAGCACTTCCTGAATCAGATGATGTACCACCTGGTCCAGTTGCTGATACCGTCAATGAATGATTACCTGCTGGTAAAGTTTGACTAAAGGATCCTGTTGGTGAGCTACCTAGCGAACTTTGAACCCCATTAGATACTTGTGTTGCAGTAATACTTGTATAGTTGCCAGTTACTGTCCATCCTGCGCTGAATTGTGTATTTGTGTCGCCGCTTGATGGAGTAAAGTATACTGATACACTTGGCGCTGCAACAGGCTGGCTTACAGTTACACTAGTAGAATCTGATGCTGTTCCACCTGGTCCAGTTGCTGAAATACTGTGGCTAAATGTTCCAGCTTGTGTATATGTTTTTACTTGTGTTCCAGATGTGCCTACAGATACACCATCAACTGTTACTGATGTTGCATTGCTTGTTGCCCATTCGAGTGTTGCAGAATCACCTGTGTTAATGGTACTTGGACTAAATCCAAATGTATCAATTGTCGGTGCTGCTGCTGGAGGTGCATTTACAGTTACAGTAGTAGAATCCGATGCCGTTCCACCTGGTCCAGTTGCTGAAATACTATGTGTAAATGTTCCAGCCTGTGTATATGTTTTTACTTGTGTTCCAGATGCGCCTACAGCTACACCATCGACTATTACTGATGTTGCATTGCTTGTTGTCCAGTAAAGTGTTGAAGTTTCGCCCTGTTCAATAGTACCTGGACTAAATCCAAATGTATCAATTGTCGGTGCTGCTACTGGCTGTTGTACTGTAGCACTTGCGCCTGCGCTGCCGCCGCCGTTATTATTTTGTGAGTTTATAGTAGCACTGTATGTTCCAATTAAACTAGTTGCAATAGACGCGGATCCACTAAGTGCAGTTGAAGATCCTAACTGTGTTCCGTTTGGATTAGACCATGAAATTTGGCTTGCTGTTCCGGTGCCAGAACTCCACGATACAGTTAACGGAGTTCCTTGGTCAACGGTAGATGGCGTAATTGATATAGTCGGACTCGGCACGGCGCCTAAAACTGTAATTGAAACACTACTTACAGAATTACCACTACTGAAACTACAACTCATTGTATAAGTACCCCCGTCGGCCTTGAAGAAGAATCTTTGAATAGAGCCGCCGGCTGGAATTGTTCCCGAGTCACTAAAGTCGCCGCCGATTGTATAAGTCCGTCCTGGTTCTCCACTTATAGTTGCGCCAATCAATTCGTATCTATTAACAGTTGTTGGGTTAACAGAGAACGCATTATCTGCTTCTGCTGGAACATATGTAAAGTCTGCTGATTGGCTAGTGCCAAATGAACCGTTTGTGTCATATACTGATATTGTTGCTGTATAATTAGTAGTTGCAGGGAATGTTTCTGATCCATCTAGTGAATTATTTGAATTAGTAACACCGCCAATTACTGTTTGCACTCTTCCGGCATTAGTTGTAGTCCAAGAAACTGTTGTATTGCCACTGCTTGCTGATGACGGAGACCATACTAATGAATCAATTGTCGGAGTCGCTGCTGGTGGAGACTCTACAGTTATGCTAGCTGTGTCTGTAACTGTTGTTCCTGTAGCAGATGAAAATGCACTTAGTTCAGCAGTATAATCACCAATTACAGGAAACGATATAGGAGTAGTTCCGGATGTTCCTACAGTAGTAAAGCTGCCTACTACGCCAGGTATTCGATATTGAACGCTTGTTGCATTGCTTGTTGTCCAGTAAAGTGTTGAACTTTCAGACGATTCAATAGTACTTGGACTAAATCCAAATGTATCAATTGTTGGAGATGCAGGCGTTGCAGTCACTGATATATTAGCTGAAGCTGTAACTGTTGTTCCTGTAACACTTGAAAATGCACTTAGTTCAGCAGTATAATTACTTGTTGTTGGAAACGCAATAGTTGTATTACCAGATGCTCCTATAGTAGTAAAGCTGTCTACTACGCCGGGTATTCGATATTGTACACTTGTTGCATTACTTGTTGCCCAGTAAAGTACAGAGTTTCCGCCTTCTACAATACTAACTGGTGAAAATTCAAACGAAGTAATGCTAGGTCCTACTGGTGCAGCATTAACTATAACGTTAAGAGTTGAAATACTACTCGACACTGTCGGAACAACTGTGTCATTAAATGCTTGTACAGTTACTGAAGCTGTTCCAGTCGGAGACGAAGGTGGTGTTAATGTACGACTACCGGATGTACTTTCTTGTACACTTGTTGTTGTACCGTTTGGATTTGTTTGTGTAAGTGTAACATACGTAGCTTGAGACGAAGCCCAAGAAACTGTGAAGTCATCGCCGGCGGTAATAGATGATTTATCAGAAGTAAATGAATCAATATTAGGTTGTGGATTCGGAGGTGTTTTGCTAGTATCTAGTATAGTTCGATTACTAGAACTTGCAACTATTGTACCACTATACGAACTAGTTCTTAATTGTATTGAAAATAATTCTGTACCTTCAGTAGTTTGGTCTGCTCTAGCAGTTCTAGAAATTTGTGCAGTATTATTATTAATTGTAACTGTTCCAGTAGTAGCATTATCAGTAAAATCATTATTAGTTATATTTGTTCCAGTAGTTGTCCAATACAAAATAGTGCCGTTGCTTACATCAGTTGTATTAACTGTAAATGATGCAGTATACGTACCGTTTTCATCTATGTAGGATGGATTTACCGGATGACCTGTAGAATTAGCAGTTAAAGAATATGTTGGTAGATTTGTTGATATATCATTAATACTAATAAGATCACTTGTTGCAACTAAATTAGTTCGGCTAACATCAGTAAACAGTCTTAATCTAAATGTTTCTGTACCTTCAGTTGTTGTGTCAGCACTAGCAGCTCTGTAAATATAGGCGCCGCCGCCGCCTGTTTGTGATATTGAAACACTTCCGGAGAGTGTGCCGCCTTGGAAATCAGCTGCAATTATGTTTCCAGTAACTACTTCAGTATCCCAATAAAGAAGTGTTCCAATTGCTACATTAGTTGTAGCAACACCATAATTTATGCCTATTTGTCCTTCATTTAAAGTTGACGGCAATGCTGCACTGATTGCATATGTAGGAACTACTACTGCATTTTGAACTGTTGCACTTGCGCTGTCTTGAACAATTCCACCTGGACCTGTTGCAGTTACAACAGCAGAAACAGTTCCTGCAACGTTCCAATTAAATGTTGCATTACCCGAAGGATTACCAGTACCTGAATATGTTTGCCCGTCTGGGCCTATTACACTATATGATACAGAAGTAGTATTAGTCGCTGACCAAATTAATCGGTGTATAGATCCTACTGTTCCTGTAGAAGGTGACCAATTTGCCGTCACTGTAGGTGGGTTTTGGAGAACAACTCCGTTAAATACTGCAATATTTTGTCCAACAGGTGGTGTCGATATATCAGCTGTAGTAATTTCAGTGCCTTTATATACAACTGACCCTTCTGGTTTTACTATAGAAATATTGCTAGTTAAATCGCCAAATACGTTTTCGTCTACTATTTCAGAAGTAGTATCGTTATAATAAATCCTAAATTGTATCTCTGTAGAAGAAAGTTCTAATGCATATACTTCATAAGAACTTCCGCTATATGCACTACCAGTTTGTCGATAAACTAACTGGTACGACCCAGATAAACTGTAATTGCCTATACTAGTCGCACTACCAACAGCATTTGCACTTGACGTACCTGTGGCACTAAAGTTTACTATGCCCATATTAGATAACATAGTTTTCCAGTCATTTGTTTTAGCCTGAGAAAATGCCCAATCTATAGATGTTGATAATCTAATTTTCCCACCGGCATTAAAAAAGTGGCGGCGGGCGGCAGATGATAAAAAAGTTACTTTAAAAATATGTGCAAGTGTGCCGTTCCAAGAGCCAGATACAACCTCTTGTCTAGAAACATTAATTTCATTTCCTAATGAATCTGCTAATGGCTCTACAGAAAACTGATCAGATCCAATATTGAACTTATCAGTTTCAATCTGGGTTGCTAAGTTTTCTAAATAAGTTATATACGTTTCTTGAATTTTATCAGCATTACCTGATGAAAAATCACCAACTGGAGTGTCTTGTGCAGAAAATGCTGTTGATCCTACTTGATGCACTCGGGCTCGCACTATATCTCGGTATAGATTTTCATAATCTCTTGCTGATATTAAATCTGTGTTAGATAAGTTAGTATCGTAATCACCTACTACTGTAGATGAATTAAATGTTTGTCCGTATCCAAATGTTGGCGTGGTAGAGGAAGAAGAACCTAATACTTTTTGTATTCGTCGTTGCAAGTTGTTAAATCGTGTTGCTAAAACAGTAGTTGGCATGCTTAATCGTTCCTCTATACGATATTTATTCTTTTAAGAACCGAGTAAACTTTTTATGCTGTTAACGCAGTAATTGGAATATAGGTCGGAACACTAGCTGTTACGTTTGATGTATCTGCTCTATAATGTTGAATATTTGTTTTTAAATATCCATCAATGTTATTATCGATAAGATTATCTTGTGCTATGTCATTAAACTCGATTCTAAATTGTATTGTTTTATCATTTAATTCTTTAGCATCAATAGATAATAAATTTCCTGCATATATACCTGAAAAACTTCCCTGGCCAACTTTTTGATAAATTCTTGTGTATTGACTGAGTAAACTAAAGTTACCTATCGGCTGCCCGATACCTGTATTATTTGTACTTGTTGAATTGTAATTAAAACTTACTGTTCCTATTTCTTCTAGTAATGCTGTCCAGTCTTTTCCTTTTGGAGTTGACGAGCTTGTATTACTTGCTGAAATTCTTATTGCACCGCCAGAATTAAAAAAGTGGCGTCTTTCATCAGCACTACTAAATTCTACTTTAAACTCATGGTTAATTATTCCGTTCCACTGACTTTGTCTCTCGCTGCTAGTTCCTGGTTCTAGTGTTGCTTGTGATGAATCCATAAGAAACTTATCACTTTCAAGTTGTGTCATTAAATTTTCAAAATCAGAAAATCCTTTAACTGATCCAAGGGGATCGTTTATTGATATACCGGAATTATTTACGCTATAGCTAGAATTCTCTGCAATTATATTTAAATTTTGTGATATTGTTGCAATATTTGCAGGTACTGGTGTAGTACCTCTTTGATGTATTCTAGCCCTAATCATGTCTGAAGCTATTAAGTTAAGGTGTTCTGCTGTTGCAATTTCTCCAACAGCAACTTGTGAACTTGCTACATTTTGTCCGTAGCCTGACTGGCCACTACCGTTACCAAATAAATTTGATATTCTTGTTTGTAAGTTATTAAGTCTTGCTGCTGTTATATTTGACATGACGACTCCTTAAACTTTTAGTACACATTCAACTAACTTCTCGTCATCATTTTTATTAGTTTCTAAAGCAATTCCCACTAGTGCAGTCGAAGCTATAGTAGAACATACTCCGTCTTCCCATGCATAAACTGCTTGTCCTTTAGATACAGGGCCGTTAACGCGAACTGGAACACGACCCTTTAACCCTATTGCTTGGCCTTCTGATTCGCTATTCATTAAGTAGGCAGGTTTTTCTGAAATAACACCAATGCATATATTACTTGCCTTTGCTGCCGTTGTTTCTTTGTCGCCACCGACAGCCATTGCCGTACCAACTGGATATTCTTGGTCTGTTGTATATTTTTCAGCTAAATCTGCATATCTTGCAGCGGTTGCAGTGCCTTGAAACAGATTAGCATTTAAATTACCATTAGCATCTCTTACCGCAATTGTATTATTAGTAGCACTCACTGCTGCTGTTCTAAAATCGCTGCCAACTCTTAAACTAGTTGCTTTAGATGCTTCGCCAATAAAGTTCACAGCATAGACATTTTCCCAACGCAATGCCTGTGTTCCGATATCAAACGTATTATCTAGGTTTGGTATTAATCCAATATTATTAAAGTATGCAATTGTAACGTCATTGCCTGTATTATCCGTTGTAGAAAACTTTATTTTACTATTGACACCGTTGGTATTTCCAATAAGTGCTTCGCCATTAGTTAATTTTAAACTAAAATCTTCGTTTTCTCCAATTGTTAACCCTTGATTAGGAATTTTTACTACTGTAGAGAATTCAGTTGGTACGCCCGGGGTTGCTGTTACTAAATTATCTACATTTACAACAGAGCCGTCTGTTTTAAGTAGAGAAGCTGCCGAAGTTGCTGTTCCAATAAATCTATCAGTTGATGTAGTAATTCCTGTTGCACTGTTTACAAGATTAATTCCCTTTTTTATAGTAGTAAATCCTGTTATTGGGCTTCCTGAGTTTAATGTAAAATCGTCTGACGAAATTATCGACACAACTACGCCATTTACAACTGATTTTATTATAGACTTAGTTGCACCATTACTATCTAATACTTCTTCACTTTGCATCTGCGTTGTGTTTAGTCCTGCAACTTGGGGTCCGACTAATGTAAAATTGGTTCCGTTATATACTTTTAATTGTTTAGTAGCTGTATCCCACCAAAAATCACCTTCAGCTAATCCAGTTGGAGCTAATCCAGTAGTTTCAGAGCCGCCTGTTGCACGCCATTTGGTTCCGTCATAAAATTTTAATTTACTTACTGTAGTATCAAACCATAATTGTCCAGATATAGGCCTCGCTGGTTCGTTAGCGCCTGCAAAATTTTCTAATAAAAACAAGAAATTTTCGTTTTGTATTTCGCCGTATCCGGCATAATTTTTACCAATAAATTTTAGATCAGTTGTTTGATCGACTGTGCCGTCTTCGACTACTGCTAAAATTGTGTTACTATATCTATCTATCTGATAAGCCATTTTTTGTTAAACCCCTAGTGCTATTATATTATTTATCGTTTTTAAGGATACACTACTGAAGCAATTGCGTCATATACCCAACCTGTTCCATTACTAGCAAACACTAGTAACTGTCTTGCAGGTGTAAGTACCGCAGTACCCGATGCTGTATTTGATACTGCAACATCTCGTACTACAGACTGACTTTCTGCTGTAATTTTATCTACAAATACTTTACTAAGAGTAAGTACTTCACCAGAATCTGGTTCACTATCATCCCTAACAGTAACGTTAATTCCACTAACTGTTGCTCCAGCATACGATGTTGCGTGTATTCTTGCTACTTTGCCTGTGTTATCTACAGTTGCTGGATACATATCATTAATAAAATCTGCAACAGCAGATTGTAATGCCGAACCTGATCCTAATCCAGTAACATCCATACTAAATGTAATCGGAGTTGCTAGTACTTCACTATCAACATACCCTTTAGTTGCTACTGTACTATCGGCTGATTCAGTTAAAGCTTCATTGCCAGGAATATTAGCAACCCTTGAACTAATAGGAGTAGCAAGTCCTAACATTTCTTGGTTGTCTTGCACCGATATCGGTCCGCCGGCAGTAATATTAATTCCGCCTATTCCAGTTGCATTAATTGAAAGTGTACCATTACTTCTAATAGTATTATTTTCAAATGTTAAATTAGCAACATTTAAATCTAATAATGTTCCTACTGAAGTTAGTTGCGGTGCTGAAGATATATTACTCAATACCCCAGTAGTCGAACCGGTTGAAGATAGTTTTACACTTCCGTTTATTTTATAAGTAGACAAAGACGAACTTAAATCAATATTTTGATTAAATGTCCATGCATTTTCTGCTAATTCCCATGTTAGTGTTTTATTACCATCTTCTGAATTAATAATAATGCCAGCGCCGTTAACAATTGTATCATTTCCGATACTGCTATCATTTAATGCAGCTAGTTCGATATTCTTGTCTTCTACTTTAAGTGTGCCTACTTCGATGTTAACACTATTACCTTCAACAATAAAGTCGCCAGTAACTCTTAGATCACCTTCGACATCTAAAGTATATTCAGGAAGACGGTTGGTTGTAAAAATTCCTACATTAGCTGTACCAGCGTCAACATATACTGCATCTACTATTTGACTTTCAAACTGGCTAGAGCGAACTCTAAGACTTAAATCGTGGTCTCTTAACTGATTTTCTATATAAAATTTATTAGAAATAACTTTTTGTACATTGTTTTGCGATAACCCAACTGTTAGGCCGCCTGGATTTTGTATTGTTAATGTTCCGACTGTAACTCCGTTTGCGTCCGAAGGAAGGAAACTATCAGCAGTTCTAACTACGCCAGCGTCAGTAACAAGCGAATTAGCGGAGTCAGCAATACCTCTAAATTTAAAATTAGTTTTGTCAACAATATTAAATCCTATAAAAATTTTACCATTTGGATTGTTGTCAGTTACTAATGATAGTATTCTTTGGGCGTAAATTGGCGTAAACTCTATAGCACTAAATACACCAACAAGTGTTCCACCTACATATAAATTTGCTATAGTCCGGGATCTACTAGTACTATCAAGTATACTAGTAATTTCAAATCCACTTTTACCTTGTGATTCTGTGTATTGCGGACCCATTAACATTAAGTCTGTGCCATCAAATGCATACACTTGGTTATTTAGATTATCAATCCATAAATCACCCGCAACCATTTGTGGTCGAGTGTTTTGTACATACGGTCCGCCACTTGCTTTCCACACTGTACCGTCATAAACTTTTAATCGTTGTTCAGACGTGTCCCACCATACCTGTCCAGTTAACGGATTACTCGGAGCTGCTGTATTAGCAAAACTTTCTAATAACTTAATAAAGTTTTCGTTAAAAAATTCTCCGTAACCACTATAGTTTCTGCCCACAAGCGTTAAGTTAGTGCTATTAATATCTATTTGGCCATCGATTAAATTTGTTAATAGCGTCCCGTCAGTTTTGTTTAGTTGATAGCTCATGATTAATTTCCAGTATATATAATGTAGTTAGTTGTTAAATACGGATTCATAACATCTAATGCATTTCCTAATGATGCTTCAGTTTGTATTCCTCCGCTAGTTGCAAATCCTTGTACGCCAGCTGTTCCTTCGTCTATTGCCAAATTAATTGCTTCCTCGTCTAGAGGAACTCCTTCGCCTAATCTAATCCCATAATACTGTGTACCGCTTGGTCCTTCCATATCATGTTCGTGTTCAGGTAAGTTATCAACATTAATTGATTTGTTTTCAGAACCTCCCGTATTTCCTACAGCGTCGGCACCTAAACCAGTAACTCTGTTTGCAGCAACGCCGCCCATATTATCAGAACCTAGTGGGAATCTTCCTCTAAAGTCAGGCAATGTAAAATAAGATACACCATTGTCACTAACTAAAGAAGGATCTTTAAAGTTATGCTGTATTGCAAGCCACAACTCATTATAATCTGATTTCTTAACTTCAGAACCATCGCATATTAACCAGCCAAGGGGCGGTGTCGATCCTCCATAAGCAGAAATAAGTCCCGGTGGATTTAATGGAATAGTTTTTAAGAAATTACGTTTAGTTACACGATAAATTCCTGAATTTCCAACTACTTTATTAATAAGTATTTCATCAGCATTTTCAACATCATATAACACAGGTTTATTTGATATAAAGCTATTTGCAATTCTAACATCAAACGTTTTTGTGCCGCCGCCTGTTTGTCCGTCAAATGCAAAACTATTTGGAGTAACATCTCCAGATATACCAAATGTTGTAGCACTTGCTAATTTGTCTGCACTTCCTGCCCTTCCGCTAACTGTGCCATTGATGTTACCTTGTAAATTTCCATAAAAAGTTGTTGCATAAACTTCATTATATTTTAATGTAGGGGAGCCTATGTCTCTTAAAGCATTTGAATCTGGGCCGATTGTACCAGTAGTCATTGATCCTGCATTATCAGCGCCTTGCTTCATTACAAGGTCGCCAGCTATATAAAGATTCTGGGCAATACTAGCACCACCTTTAATAATAACTGACCCTGTGCCTGAATCTATACTATTTACTGTGCTTTCAACTTTTAGAATTCCAGTTGTTGCATCGCCTGTTTTCGGAGCTATTTGCACATTTCCTGCAACATCTAATTCTTCATCAGGTGCTGTATTATTAATTCCTACACGTTGAGAACTATCAATTCTTAACACGGTATTTGTAGTTGCTCCTTCAACTAATTTAAAGTCAATACTTGAACCACTTGCTCTATTTTCAATTATTGCTGCTGCTCCATTAGCATCTACAAAGACGTTAAAATTACTACTAGTTCCTAATTGTATGCCGTCGTCTGATTTAACTTTTAATTGAAAATTACTTGTCGAAGCGCTATCGCCTCTTAAAAAATTACTTGCAAGAATTGTTTCACCGGATACTACCAACGATTCTGCTTTTTCAGCTGTTCCCCAATATTTTAATAATTCTAAACCTACTAATGGCGTCGAAGTTAAATTATAACCAGCTTTAATTCCTGTTGTAAATCCAGTTATTGCAGTTTTAGGAATAAACGATTGCTTACTAATAATTGCAGCAGGTTTATCTTCAATTTTTATAACTAATACATTATATGTTTGATCGTCAGATCCAACAATTGCTTCTGATTGTGCACCTGTGAGTAAGCCGTCGGAGAAACTTGGACCAACTAATACCCACGTACTTCCTGTAAATAAGTAAAGTTGCTGGCTATCTGTATTAACCCATAGATCGCCAGCAACTGAGTTTGCAACAGCTGGTCGAGATGTTGCTTTTTTTAAGCCTCCTGCTGCACTCCATGTTGTTCCGTCGTATACTTTAAGTTGGTCAACACCGTCTGTATTATCGTACCATAACTGCCCTTCAACAGGGCGAGCAGGAGATGACACATTTGCAAAATTTTCAAGTAGGTGTAGGAAATTTTCTGCTACAACTGTACCATAGGAAGTTGAATTTTTGCCTGGGAAACTTAAACTAGTGTCGGTATTAATTGTTAAATCTTCAACAACAATATTACCTTTATTAATATTGTCAGTGTAACGAACTTGATATGCCATTTATATAACCCCTTACCCTGCTAAACTTTGTATGCGTACAGTATAATCAATTTGTATAAGCCTGTTTAGTGATTTCTGTACTGGATGGAAAATTACATGAGTAATTAATCTGCCGTCGCCAGCTGTGCTATAACTTCGTAATCCCAATTCGTCAAACACATAAGCATTATCATAATCTGTTGCAGTATCAAAAGCATCTTGACCATTAGGTTCTCCATAATCAAGCAAACAACTAACAATAATATCAGTGTAGTTTGTACCACTAACATGTCGTGTTTCTATATAATTACGGGAAGGGTCAGTATTATTAACACTTCGATCATCTACAACTTTAGTAAATGTTTGATTATATAATGTAGCATTAGTGCCTGTGCTATTAGGTGTTAAATATGTAATAATTCCGGAAGGATCAACAGTTGTTCCACCGTTTCCAAAACTCATTTCATAAATATAACCTTGACCTGCATTAGATAGACTCTCAGCTAATGCAATACTCATATTTTCATAATGAATAGCATTACGCTTATCTACATATATTTCTTTAGTTTTAGGATCACTTATTTTAATGTGCCCTGTAACTACTACTCCGTTTGTATCTTGCATATTATCGCTCACTTTGTTTCCTACACTGTATTTATTCTGGTAGCGCAGATGTTCCTGCTCTCAAGAAATATCCTATGTCATTTTGTGTCTCGCCTAATGAAACACCTAAATCAGTCCATGGTCTTCCTATTTTACGCATAATAGTTATTTTTTGATTAGCTAATGGCATGTCTAAAAGCACTACTGAACTAGTAATAATGTTACCATTATCATCAAATGTGTTTACTAGTGTAAACTCAGCTGCTAGAGTAGTGTCTCCGTTAGGACTGTCAAGTGCTAGTAATGGATCAAATGTGTCTAATGTTGTTTTGCGCAGTCTTTTTCCTGCTACAAATATTTCAAACTCATTAATACTATTTGCTTTAAAGTTAAGAAGAATAGTATCCGACGGACTATCCGGAACTACTACTTCTTGTACCTGTGTTACGTCTTTATAAGGAATAGTTTTAGATGTACCTTGGTCATAAACTTCTGTTCCTGCAACGTTAATATTTTTTACACCAGTTCCTAGCGTACCTCTACGTAACTGACGTAGTGTATTATTTTCTTTTACAAAATATTCAATACGCTCGCCTGCGATAAAAATAACACCCGGAACATTTGCATACTTGTTTGGTTCCGGTAAGTTGCTAGCATCGTTAACTTCAATACGCAAATCAAAATAATTCAAGTCTTTAGATAGCGTTGTTTCCTCAATGTCAAGACGTTTAAAGTGTGTTCTATTAAGAATATCTTTAAATTGTCTATATGCAAATTTTGGTACGTTAACATCTGCTGAAAAATGTATAACTTCTATTATATCATTGAGTGCAGGCCTGTTACTTAGCATTACTTTTGTATTATTTTCAGTTAAGTAATAATCGATACTAGGTGACAATAACTCGCCATTAACTGTTACCCAAACGTATTCGGTACTATATGCTGGCTTACGCAATGCAATTTCACCAACTGTCAAACGATTATAAGTTACATACTGTATATCCTCAGAAAGCAATGTATCTCTTGCTACTACATCATAATTTATTCTTTCAATTCCAAGAATATTATGATTACTAAAATTAAATACTTCAATTACTGAGCCTGCCGACGGAGTAGTTGCTAAAGTCAAAGTTGTTCCATCAAGTTGATAGTCACCGTCAGTAATAACATATACTTCAAGTACATCGCCAATATCGCCAACGCCATCTAAAAGATTAATACTACCTTCAAAAATATCAAATCTCCACTGTGTCGGAGTTGTTAATTCTACACCATTTAAAAATACTTTTACGTCACTAGCTTGTAATGCATTACCCGGTTGTTGGAATGATTCTAACTTGTATTCTCTATTTAAAGTTTCTGTTATATCAAATTTTATGTTATAGCCTGCATTTAATATTTTATTATCAACTTTTACTAAAATATTATATGCTGTTGGTAAACTGTAAAACGGAGCTTCACTAAGTATAAACACATCATTTGATCCTGTTGCCGTATACGAATTTTTAGTAATTTGGCTATAATTTACTTGCACATTATTAGTAAATGCAGTATAATGTATAATCGTATCAGCATTAGGAATAACATCAAATCTAATATTTGCTCTATTATTAATGTTTAGTACAGTTGTATCTACTTTACTTCCGTTTACTGTTACGTGAATAGACATTCCGTCTACATATTCTACTGTTGTTTCATATACTTCAGTAGATCCGTCTGCAACTAGTGTGCCAAAATCTAATATGTTTTGACCAGTTCTTTCAACTGTAGTAATATTAAGTTCAGTATTATCAGCTGGATTATCAAGTGTAACTGTATTAGCTTCCCAGTCAATTGTATACTCAGTATCTGCTAAAATTACATTTGAAACTTTAACAATCACCGATGGATTACTTCCAGGAACTGCACCTAAATCATATGTCAATTGAGCCGGGCCAGTGCTATCTGTTACATAACTTTGACTGTGTATTGTTCCGGCGCCGCCGCTATCTCTTGTGAATACTTTTATATCTAACGTATCAAGTATTTGTCCCGGAACTAGTTCTTCAGGACCGGCACTTGTAGTAGGAGTAACAAATCCATCACCGTCTACAATAATTTCTTCTGCATTAACGCCGCGAGCTGTATTATAAGACAAGCTTCCGCCACTAAGTGCAGTATCGTAACTATCAGGATCAGGAATAAAACTACCATCACTTGTAGTTTTCCTTACAACAAATATATCGCCGTCTGTTAAATCTATACCTAAATCTTGCACATAAATTATATCATTTACACCATCCCCGGTGATGCTGTTTGTAATAGCATGAACGTTTGTCGGAGTACCTGCATCATAATTAGGATCATCAATTCTTACACCGTTTTTATACAAGTTATACACAGCGCCGTCTTCTAATACTGTACTTAACTGTACTGCAATAGTTGACCCGTCTGCTGTAAATATTTCGTCTTCGTAGCTATTATCAAATGTGTCCCAGCTATCAGTAAACCATCCTTGACTTTCCCAACCTGCTGGTCCTGATAAATCAAAACTAGTAACTTCTACTCCGCCATAGTCAACTCCGGTCATTAACTGTGCTAGATCTTTACCTGTCATCGTTGTTGTTGGTTTATAACCGTGATTGATTCTGTCCGATGCATCTAACATCGACAATGGCTTTTCATAACTAACTACTACAACATCATTTAATCCAGGTGGAATTGCAAAATTAATTTGCCCTTGTTCTCTTGTATACCCAACAGTAGAGTTAGTGACATTTTTATAAGTGTATGCACTCTTTAATTGCTCTATACCATTAATAGTAATACTAACTGTACTATTATTTAAATTCATTGGCCATTCTAATGTAAACTTAGAATTTACATTTGTGCCTGTAAAAGTTTCAACTTCCGGCAATGTAGTAATTTTATAAGTTTTAGAAATTCTGTCAAATTTAACATTAATAGTCGGTGTTCTTACTAGGCCATTACCTAAAATTGCACTTGCAGTAGCCACTGTGCCAGATTCGCCAACTGACCCATTAATAGTAATAGTAGGAGCACTGTAATATCCTGTTCCAGGATTTATTACTTTTATACTAGTAATTTTTCCGTATCCTAGATATGCTTCTGCGGTAGCGCCACTGCCGCCGCCGCCGGTAATAGTTATAGTCGGCGGGTATGTATATCCGCTTCCCGAGTTAGTAACTGCAATATTTTTAACTTCGTAACTGCTATTTTCTAACCAAGATTTTCGAGGATAAGCAGTAGTGTTATCGCTAGCATTATAGATAGTATTTTCAGAAACAATTGCAGACGAAGGTCGAACTTGCTGATAATATTCTTCAAATCCAGCTGGCAAATCAAAATCAGTTACTTGGCTATTTGTATTATCTAGAGTATCGTAAGCACTTACATACTCCCTAATTACAGTTTTATATGGTTTAACTTCCTCAATATAAGAATTATAACTATCTAATGTATCTGTATTAAATGTTAAATCTTGCTGTAATAATCCAAGATTATGTCGTGCTTTAACAAAACTAGTCTTAAATAGCCAATCTACATAACTTTGTTCTGATAATATATAACGCAATGAAGCAAAGAATAACTGGTTATATTCTACTTTTAATGTACTAATAAAAATATTATTTTTAATTGCATTAAGTATAATTCTTAATTCTTTATCTACATTGTCAGACGTATATAAACTACTTGATAATTGCATCGTTCCGTCTTGTCGACCAATTGTTTTGTAATTAATAGAATAATCTTCTGTTATTTCGTTTGCTTCTTTTCTAAGTAAGAGCCATCCGCCTTCACCGACATTCTTAATTTTAATAATATCATTTAATGAATCATTTAACGACGATAATTCATTAGATTCCTCTAAGATGTAAGTTGGAACAACAAATTCGTTAACAGAAGTATCATACCAGTCAATATAATTCCAATATGTGTTTATATCATATTGTTGTGTAGATATTCTATTCCAAGTCTTTGCAGAATCATCATACTCATATACTGCCCAGTTTCCATTAACAGACGAGTCTGAATTAATTAATGTTGAAAATTTTCTTACATTAATAACAGTATTATCGTCATAACCTGATCCTCTGCTTGTTATAGTAACTCCGGTGACTTGTCCTAAATTATTAATAGTTGTATTAATTTCTGCGTCTTTGCCTGAACCGGTAATAGAAATAGTCGGTGCAACTTTATAGCCTCTTCCAGAGGCATTTATTATTACATTTGATAATTTTCCATTCACTATAACAGGAGTCAATATTGCAGACGTAACTTTATTTGTACTAATATTTTTTAATTCTTCAAGTGTGTCAACAACTACATCGTATTGATTTGTATTAAATGTCGGTGCTGGATCTTTTTCTAACAATGGCGATATATCATACTCATCTACAATAATATTGTTCTTTAAAATAATATTAATACGTTCAATTGTTTGTTTTAATGCTTCTGTACGATTTACAAACATACTTTGACGAGGATTAACTTGTACTCCGTACTTTTGCTTAACTGTTAAATTAGGATCAGGTACTGGTTTTAAATTTTTATCAGAACCAATTAAACTATCAAACCATTTACGTTCTATTTCCGGGTGTATATTACTTGTATCTAGGCCATCAGACATAAGATAATATGCACTATGTACTTGCTGTTCTTTAGTTGTTTGGCTAGTAGAATATCGAATATTTAATACAACATCGTTATTATAAATTAAACTATCACAATTATTAAGAATTAGTCTGTTGTTACCGGCAAAACTAAGATATCGATATCCTTGTTCTCTTGGCTGGGCAATTAATCTTGCAATATCAAACGTACTTAATTTTCTGTTTTCTACATCAGGAATAGTTAACTTTCTTTCTACCCAAAAATAATATTTTGTCTTAAATGTTTGCGAGATTTTATCGTATGTAAATTTTTTGCTATATTGTGAATCTCCATAAACGCTATTTCCACTAATTCCTGTTGTTAATCCAATATCAGTGTCAGCTATTTCATCCCAATTACTTGGTAAGAAATCACTTTCTACCCATTCGTACACATCAACTGATGATCCAGGTTGTAACTCATTCCAATGTGCTTTTTGATATTGGATATCACCCTGATAAGGATATACAAATCTAGCTGTACGTAAATTCCACCATGTATGTCCAACATGTTCTTCAGCCCAAAATACATCAGTATCTAAACTAGAATACAAACTTACATTATACGTTGCAGGATCATAACCAACTTTATAATTAAGTTCTTGTTCTGCAGGACCTGCAATC
>Ga0209771_1001163_pt1 | contig 17087 bp, 17 predicted proteins | sample SaaInl59LU_5_DNA_FD_184639 | JGI IMG/M metagenome (GOLD analysis project Ga0209771, IMG submission 184639) | Marine microbial communities from expanding oxygen minimum zones in the Saanich Inlet - ESP_59LU_5_DNA (SPAdes) (version 2) | ecosystem: Environmental > Aquatic > Marine > Intertidal zone... | reverse complement strand
ACAGAAAACAACCGTTCTAAACACCAAAACGAAGCACTCTCAAGTTAAATTGAAATGAGTAAGATAAAATACTTAGGACTCTCAATGGCAATTTTTGGAAGCCTTTTTAAACTCATGTCTTGGGCAGGCGCAAGCCAACTATTAATTATAGGGCTGTCGTTGCTAGGGAGCTACTATTTACTAAAGGTATTTAAAAAAACCGAAAGCAAAGAAAAATAAAGCAAATGTGGAGCGCAAATAAATAGACCGATGCAATGTTTAAAAAGTACCCTGGACAGTGCTTGATTTAGGCACAATTAGTACCATTGCGAAATTTCTCAATTAAACCAGAGATACGTCTATTTTTAGTTCATAGAAATCTAAAAAAGAGGTGTAATATTATATGAAATAATACGATTAAGATGTGGAACCGATTTCTTTATACATGCAATATATTGGCTTTTGAAGGCCTTTATTTCGATATCAAAATCTGTGCAAATAACTATATCAGAATTCGTTTTTGGTAAAGACAAGCATCAAATATTACCCAGACTTTATAAAAGAACAAGAACAAAATAATACACGTGTGAAGTATCGTCTACAAAGACGTACATTCATCAAGCTTGCCCATTAGCAATCTTTTTTATAGTATACTTATGAAATCAATTTTGACCCTTTTTTTTTGTGTAAGTTCCTTTTTGGGATACGCCCAAAAAGTACATGCAGTAAAATATGCCAATCAAGCAGACCTAAGAATTTTTGTAGTTGCCTATGAAAATCAAGCCGATTTAAAAGTATACAAAGTAGCCTATAAAAATCAAGCAGAAGGGAATAAAGGACGCTGGTATTTTGTAAAGTATGCCAATGCAGCCGACAAGAAAGTGTATTTTGTAGACTACCCCAATCAAAGCGACCTCAAAATATATTTTGTGAACTATTCAAACCAAGCGGGCTGGAGAGACAACTCAAAAAAACATTTGTTTTATTAAAAGATCAAGTGTGTCCAATACATTGTATATTTTGTGATGGAAAACCTAACAGTATTCATCCCTAAATTTATCAAATAATAAAATTGCTCTTTGTTTTGGAAGGAACAACATTGTACCCCCAACTTCTGTAGGTTCCTACTTGACAAAGCATACTAACCTTACTATTCCTTTCCATTGAAGTAAGGACAACAAAGCAGGATGAAAATTTCATAAAATGCTAGCAATGAAATACTACCACTGTGTGAGCTCAAAAAGCGGTAGGATCAATCCGTTAATTTTTTTAACCTTCCCGAGGAATCTGGCCCTTTTTTAGCGAGCGCAGAAAAATACGAATTGCACAGAGAAATAATGCGAATAGGTTTTTTTAAAAAATCCTTAAAAAACACCCAATTTAAGCACCAACACCCGCTTTTAATTCGTTTACCAACTCCAAATAACCTTTCACTACATTTTCTTTGAAAAGTGTTGGGTTTTCTAAAATTATTTTTTGAACCACCAATTCTTCCTCCGAAAAAAGAGAAACATGCATGTCGTGCACAGAAAATAAATAGAGTTCAATAAGAATGGGTAAGGTGGCAATTCCTTTTTCGGTAGCAATGAATTGCCTGCTTTTTTTAGTGCCCAAAGGATTTAGGATTTCAATAAAACCCTCCTCCAAAAGCATTTTTAATCGATTGCTCAAAATATTCGAAGCAATTTTCCCTCTCGAAGCTTTGAACTCTTTAAACCGTGTTTTGTTTAAAAGCAACATATCTCTTAAGATAATTAAAGTCCATTTGTCACCTACATAACTGATAGACAGTGCGATTGGGCAATAAGGTGTTTTATTTGTTGACATATTTCAAATTTAGGAATTTTTTAGTATTCGATCTAAATAATATTTTTAGTTGTCTCTTATTACTTGAATTTTTGTGGATTTGACAATTACGGAAGGATTTTTTACACTCGAATACATCGAAGAAGCAAACCAATCTTACATGCAGTTAATGCGGTATTTTGTCTTTTACAATTCCGTATGCGAACGTTCCAACAATTGCTGCAGCAATAACAACAAGAATCGGTACATAGCCAGCTCCAACCAGTGTAAACATTGGTCCAGGGCAGGCGCCTGCCAATGCCCATCCTAGGCCAAAAACAATGCCTCCGATGAGGTAGCGAGAAAAACTTTTTGCCTTTGGAGTAAAGACAATTTTCTCACCATAAAAAGATTTTATATCAAAGCGTTTGATACTTTGAGTCACAAGGATTCCGAGTACCAATGCCGAGCCAATAATGCCATACATGTGGAAAGATTCAAATTTGAACATTTCATAAATACGAAACCAAGAAGCGGCCTCCGATTTAAACATGGTGATTCCAAAAAGGATTCCGATCAATAAATAGATAAGTGTTCTCATTTTTAAAAAAGTATAGGAAAAATTAAATGAATCATGGTCAAGCCACCAATAAAAAAGCCAATCACAGCAATTAAAGACGGCAGCTGCAAATTGCTCAATCCAGAAATAGCATGTCCAGAAGTGCAGCCTCCAGCATAGCGAGCTCCGAAGCCTACAAAAAGTCCTCCAAGGACTAAAAGTACTAGGTTTTTCAAGCTTCCTAATGCAGTTGTTGCAAACATTTCTGTTGGTAAATAGGCCGTTCCAGCACTTTCAAAACCAAAAGTCTTTAAATCTGAAATGGTTTCAGGGTTCAGCACAACCGCTGTAGTATTGCTTAAGAAATGGGCACCAATATAGCCGCCAATGATAGCGCCGAGCACTACGATCAAATTCCATTTTTGAGATTTCCAGTCAAACTTAAAGAAATCGGTTGTTTTCCCTGCACCACACAGTGTGCAAAGCGTTCTTAAATTGGAAGACATTCCAAAGTTTTTGCCAACCATAAGAAGTAGGAAGAGGATCAAAGCAATCATAGGGCCAGCGATGTACCAAGGCCAGGGTTCATAAATTAAGTTCACTGATTTTTGTTTTTGTAGTTGAAAAAATTTGCGCCTTCCTTTTCTTAGGAGTTGGGCATCACTTTTGGGGCAGTCCATGCATTCATGCCGCCCAGTAGATTTACGGTTTTAGCAATCCCCATGCTTTCCATCATAGCACACGCATGACTACTTCGATTGCCACTTCTACAATACACAAAGTAAGGCTTGCTTTTATCCAATTGTGCGATTTCATGTTGAAAAGATTCCGACCTAAAAAAGTCGAGCATGATTGCATTTTCAAGAATTCCAGTCGCACATTCTTCCGGAGTTCTTACATCAATAATCACGGCATTTTCAGTTGCTGCAATGGCAGCAATCCAGTCTTGTTGAGATACATTTTTCATCGTATATTTTTGTTTTTTATAAAGTAGAAGGACATACAAAGTCAGAAATAGGAACCGCGGTTTCTTTGATGGCAGCAAAACCGCCCGCAATATCAATAAAATTATGAATGCCTCTATTTTTTAACATCGACGCAGCAATCATCGAACGATATCCTCCTGCACAATGCACATAAAAAGTGTCTTTTTCTGGGAATGCTGTCAAATGCTGGTTCAAATATTGTAAAGGCGTATTGTGAGCATTTACCACATGTTCCGATAAAAATTCACCTTCCTTACGCACATCAAATACAGGCACTCCATGGTTTGCTTTCACCCCTTCAAAAGTGGTGGCAGCCATCGAACTTACCGTATCATATTCTTTGGATGCTTTTTTCCAAGCATCAAATCCCCCTTTTAAATATCCTATAACCTGATCAAATCCTACCCGAGACAACCGCGTAATTGCTTCTGCTTCCATTCCTTCAGGAGTAATCAATAACAAAGGTTGTTTCACATCGGCAATCAAGGCACCCACCCAAGGGGCAAAACCACCATCCAATCCAATAAAAATAGAGCGTGGAATATGCCCTTTTGCAAAATCATCTTGATGGCGTACATCCAACACGATGGCTTCAGTGTCATTGGCAGCACTTTCAAAAGCAGCAGGAGACAATGCTTGAGCACTTCGTGCCAAGACATCTGCAAAATCTTCATAGCCCTCTTTGTTCATTTGAACATTCAAAGGAAAATAGTGTGGCGGAGCTGTCAAACCCTCCGTTACTTCTTCAATGAATTCTTCTTTGGTCATATCGGCTCGCAAGGCATAATTGGTTGCTTTTTGATTGCCCAAAGTATCTACGGTTTCTTTACTTAAATTTTTACCACAAGAAGAACCCGCCCCATGCGCTGGATAAACAATGACATCGTCTGCCAGTGGCATGATTTTATTTCGCAAACTATCAAAGAGATAGCCCGCCAAATCGTCTGCGGTGATACTGCCAGTTTTTTGTGCCAAATCCGGACGGCCAACATCCCCCAAAAACAAAGTATCTCCACTAAAAATAGCATGGTCTTTTCCGTCGGCATCTTTTAAAAGGTATACCGAACTTTCTAGGGTGTGGCCAGGTGTATGTAGCACGGTAATGCTAATATTTCCCAGTTCAAATACCTGTCCATCGGTGGCAATCATCGCTTCAAAAGAAGTCGCGGCATTGGGACCGTAAATAATAGGAGCCCCGGTTTTTTTAGATAAGGTCACATGACCACTTACAAAGTCCGCATGGAAATGGGTTTCAAAAATATATTTTATGCGGGCATTGTTTGCGGCAGCTTTTTCCAAATAAGGAGTCACAGATCTCAAAGGATCGATAATAGCAACTTCTCCTTCGCTTTCAATATAGTAGGCTCCTTGCGACAGACATCCGGTATATATTTGTTCTATTTTCATGATTTTGTTTTATTATTTTACAAAAATACTATTTATAATATCGTGCAACGGTAACATCGGTTACACAGGATTCAATTTTTTTTTTGAGCTGTGTTGTTTTTTTTGAAATTTTGTGACGCCTGCTTTGCGTTGGCATAGGTTTCCGCCTCAAGCGTTTCCGAAAAAATATGTTCTTCCCCAAGAAGCGCTACAATGCCACTGCTATGCAGAAGATCGTTGATGGGAGCAGAGGCGCCAGAAAACAGCAGTTTCAAATCCTTTTTATGCAGCTCTTCAATAAGTTGTTTTATCAGATGCAACCCGCTACTATCGATATAACTCATAGCTTCCATGCTCAGTACTACCCATTGCAAAGTCGCGCCTTTTTGCTGAATATTTTCCAAGACTGTTGTTTTAAAAACCGCTGTATTTCCAAAAAAGAGGGGTGCGTCCATGCGAAGGACTAATATAGGGTCTTGGGGCTCAATTAATCCAGGGAAACGAGCGACTTCTTTAAAAGAATTGCTGTTTTTAATGCGGGAAATTACGGCAATATGCGGTACAGAAATTCGATACAGCAAGATCAATAAAGAGAGGAGTACCCCCGAAAGAATCCCTGAGGTTATTCCCACGCTAACGGTAATTATAAAGGTAAGGAGTAGGAGTACAAACTCGTCTTTCCGGGTTTTATATAAAGAGATGGGGTAGGAAAAATCGATCAATCCAAAAACCGCAACCATAATAATGGCGGCCAAGACGGCATTGGGCAAATAATAAAACAGCGGTGTTAAAAACAACAAGGTCAGTCCAACCACACCCGCACTTATAAGCGGAGCGATGCCTGTTTTTGCACCCGCCTGTTCGTTGATTGCCGTTCTCGAAAAACCACCGGTGGTGGGATAGGATTGAAAGAAAGCACCTACGATGTTTGCAGTACCCAATGCAATAAGTTCTTGATTGGGGTCCAGTTCATATTCGGAATGTTTTTCAGCCACTGCTTTTGCTACTGAAATGGCTTCCATAAAAGCAATTAAGGCCAAAGTAATTGCAATGGGTGCAAGTTCTGAAAGCCGTTCTAAAGGAGTTTTTGGTACTTGAAAAGACGGAAGTCCACTCGGTACTTTTCCAACAATTTGAACCCCGGAGGCATACAATTCAAAAAAAGAAACCACTCCAACCCCAAGAACTACCAGGGCGAGTGCGGCAGGAAAACGTTTGTGATATTTTGTATTTAATTTTTTAATAATTTGAATCAAAACAATCGAAGAGATTCCAATACCCAGTGCATAGCCATTGGTCAAATGGATATTTTTAAAAGCGTTTGCAAGCAAGAGATGTACTTGGTTGCTTCTCGTGATTTCGATGCCCAAAAGGTGTTTGAGTTGGCTAAGACCTATAATAATGGCCGCTCCAGAAGTAAAGCCACTAATCACAGGTTTTGATAAAAATCGGACTAAAAATCCCATTCTTACAACCCCTAGGAGCAATTGAATGGCCCCCATAAACAAAGCTAAAAACACGGCCAAGGCAATATAGGAATCCATACCAGATAAAGACAATGCGCCCAGTCCAGCGGCAACTAGCAGCGAGTCCATAGCAACGGGCCCAACGGCCAATTGCCGAGAAGTACCCATAAAGGCATAGATAATTTGTGGCATTAAAGCGGCATACAAACCAAAAACAGGCGGCAAGCCCGCAATCATTGCATAGGCCATTCCTTGCGGAACAAGTAGGATTCCAACAGTCAAACCCGCTGTTAAATCGCCCGAAAAATCGTCTTTTTTATAAGAAGGTAGCCATGCTAAAATAGGCAGTATTTTTTTGAACATTCTTTATTTTTTTTGCAAAAATAAAGGGAAACAAAGAAGTTCGCAGTAACATTGGTTACATTCCGCCTAGATATTCTTAATATGAATGTGATTTCGATGCAGGGAGATTTTATTTAAATTCTCTAGTTTTTTTAAGAGCCTAGAAATGACCACCCGAGAGGTATGCAATTCATAGGCAATTTCTTGATGGGTACTATAGATGATAGCGCCCTCAGCAATTCTTGCTTTTTCTTTCAAGTAGTTCACAAGGCGTTCATCCATTTTTAAGAAGGCAATGCTATCGATGGTGGCAAACATTTCATTGAGTCGATTGTGGTAACTTTCAAAAACAAATTTGCGCCAGCTTTTATATTTTCCAGCCCAGATTTCCATTTTTTCTACGGGGACCATAATTAAGGTAGCATCGGTCGCTGCAATGGCTCTGATTTCACTTTTTGTTTGCCCAAGACAACAGGTCAATGTCATGGCACAAGTATCTCCTTTTTCGAGGAAGTACAGCAGCAGTTCATCGCCATTGTTGTCTTCTCTTAAAATTTTTATAGCACCAGAAATGAGCAGGGGCATCGAGCGCACATAGTCGCCAATTTCCATCATTTTTGCGCCTTCGGCAACATCTTTATAGCTGCCTACTTGGTTGATTTCTTGTAACAGTTCGGCTTCAAAAAGATGGCCGAAGTTATTTTTGAGCTCCTGAATCATATTTTACAAAGAGATGTATCCATATTACTTTTGAATAAGCAAAGAGTAATGGGGCGAGCACCAGCAGGGCAATCACCATTGATATTAAGGTAGTAAGATAGTTTAAATTCGGTAAAAAAAGGCTTTTTAAAATCCACAATGCCACAAAAAGGCCCACTGCCAAACCATAAGAAACGTAGTAAGATCCTTGAAAAAACCCAGGTTCCATCTCATATTTCAATCCACAATGCGAACAGGATTCCTTCACCAGGCCTATTTTTGTCAATTCATAGGGATGCCCTTTAAAGAAGGCGCCTTTCTGACACTTTGGGCATTGCATACGAACAATGCGCAGGAATTTAGAATTTCGTCCAATCATCACTATTTTAATTTGATGTAAAAATAACAAAAGCGCTTCATTTTGGGAGTAACAAATGTTACAATTCCGTAAAAATAAAGAAAACAAAATCCATCCTTACAAATGCATTTCTTTCCCCATTTTAACAAATGGATTTTTTTAGAAGCTTAAAAAAAGGAAACATTTGCTTGGGTGTTCCTTAGAATTTTGAGGATTTTTTTGCTGTTTTCACTTTTTTCGGAGCTCTTTTTTGCATAAATACCCCTTTTTTTAAGGTCTCGAAATTTCATTTATACCATTTTAAGAACCAGTTATTCCCATATATGCCCACTTATTTATTAGCATGCAAACGGTGGAGGTATTTTTACTTTATTTGTAAAATAAATTAAAATCTAAAATTTAATAAAAATGAAAAACTGTATAATTTTACTCATTTTCTTTTTGAGTGTTTTTGGACATGCTCAAACAGTATCTTCTAAAAACGATACTGCATCTTCAGCGTCTAAATGGTCTTTTAAAGTAGGAACAAATCTTGTAGACAACTCTGGCGATGAATCTCCATTCGATGGATTCAATATAAAGGAAATGGGTTTTTCCAATTCCATAGCGGTGGGCTTCGACTATCGATTTAGTCAACGCTGGTCTTTGGGAATGATGCTGAGCAATAATGAATTTCAAAAATCAAAATCCAACGTAGATGGACAAATCATCACTAAGGATTTGAACTATTTTGCCACCGATTTACATTTAAAATATTCTTTTTGGAGTGCACAATTTGAGGCCGATAAAAACTTCAACCTCTATCTCCTAGCCGGATTTGGAAATTTTAAGATTGTAAATAATACACTTTCCAACAATGCTGGTTTTGGGATGGTCTATTGGTTGAACGATGTTGTAGGAATTCGTTTCGTAAGTATGGGTAAGTGGGTTTCAACAAACAAGGATTCCGATTCCAACCACTTTCAGCATTTTCTGGGAATTTCTTTTCGATTGCAAGGAGAAAAAGACAGCGACAAGGATGGTATTGCCGACAAATACGATGCCTGCCCAACCGTATTTGGGGTGCACGCCTTGCTGGGCTGTCCAGATAGCGACAATGATGGCGTTGCCGATGCCCAGGATGCTTGTCCAAATCTTGCAGGGACCCAATTCAACAAGGGCTGTCCAGATTCAGATGGAGATGGCGTTGTCGATGCGGAGGATGCCTGTAAAAATACCTATGGAGCCAAGGAAAACAAAGGATGTCCTTATGTAGATACAGACCAGGATGGCGTTTTTGATCATCTCGACAAGTGTCCAAAAGTTTTTGGAGTACTGGCAGCAAACGGATGTCCATCGAATGCAACGATTGATGGCACCCAAACTGATACGGTTGCTGAAGCTGGCAAAATAGCTCTAGAAAAACAACAAATAAAAAAGTTCTTAAAAAACTATTCCAAAGCCATTTATTTTCAACCTTCAAAAACGACATTTTCAGCAAATGGGATTTCGATGTTGAAAGACATTGCTGCGTTTTTAAAACAATTTCCAACAGCGCAAATTTTAGTAGAAGGACATGCAGACAGTATTGGAAGTTATGAGTTCAACCATGAAATTGCCAAAAAACGTGCCAATAGCATTAAATTGTTTCTCATTGAAAACGGAATTCCAGCAGCCAACATTGAAGCCGTAAGTTATGGAGAAAGAAAACCGGTAGCCACCAATATGTACAAAGCGGGGAGAGCATTAAACCGAAGAGTACGAATTAAAGTTAAAGAATAGCAGCAGCGCAATGCTATGGATTGCATGCATTGTGCTGCAGTCAAATGCCATTTGCGCATGAAAAAAAATAAAATGCAACTTTTTTTTTCATGCGTAGGGGGCATTTTTTTGACTAAAAATTCCCACTTATTCCCCAAATACGCCCACTTATTTATTTGCATAAAAAATATCAAATAAAAAGTTAGAGATTTGTGGTAAGTTGATACAATACAAGAAAAGATATCTTTTTTAAATGTAGGAAGATATGAAATGACTTTTTAGGTTGATTTAATTAGGGGTAGTTGTCACATAAAACATTTCTCTTGTATTTTTCAAATACTATTCATAGTTAGTAGTAATGAAGTTAACGCTACTTTGAATTCCACTCCCAAGGACCTGTTTTTTTTTAAAGATAGGTCTGTTGGAATTCAAAGTTTTTTTAAAACAAAAAAATGATTTTCAGAAGACGTTTATTCAAGCATGTATTCAATCGTAAGGATTGGATCAAAAGACCGGAAGAAAGAAAATACATGGTTGCTTACATAGAAAGAAAGAAACTGTTGATCGGATTGACCAAGGAAGAGGTAATTCTTAAACTAGGCGATGAGTTTAATGATCCCAATTCAGATTTGTGGTCCTACTATGTTGGGTTAAGACCTGTGCTTGGTCGTAAAATCTATTTTTTCATCTATTTTAATAAAGAAGGGCTTGTCTACCAAACCCTGAGAGATTGAAACTGTTCTTTTCCTACTAAAACAGCGCTCTTAGTTTTTAACTACACTAATTTTAAAAATTGATAAAATGCTTCTTGTCTGCGTTTTGCAACAGGGATTTTTTTTTGGTTTGTAAGTAAACAATTCAGGTTCATCGTTTTATTTATTTTAAGAATTTTGTCTATGTTTACGATAAACTTATTGTGGGTGCGAAAGAATTTTTTTGGAGACAATTCTTTTTCAAAGCTTCCAATGTTTCTAGAGGCCAACCTACTTTTATTGTCTTCAGTATGTAAAACGGTGTATTTTCCATCTGCTTCAAAATAGAGAATGCTTTCGGGGGCAATCAATTCAATCTCTTTAACCCCTTGTAAGGCAATTTTTTTTTTGTAGTCAACGCTAAAGCCGGCCTCCTTGTTTTTGAGGGCCGCTTCCTTTTCTGCTATTTTACCGATTGCTTTAAGAATTCCTTTTTTTAAGTCAACGATTTTTATGGGTTTTAAGATATAGGCGGCGCTGTTATGATAGACGGCCTCTACTCCAAAATCTTTGTGCGAACTAATGAAGATTATTTCGCTTTCTGAGGGAGCAATGACTTCTAATAAACTGAAGATGGTGTCGTTTCCCAAATCGATATCTAAAAGAAGAATGTCTGGTTTTAGAAGCGAGTAGATTTCCAGACCTTGATTTATGGTGTTTGCAGTATGAATGCTTTCAATTTCTGTAAAATGATTGCTTAATTTTTTTTTAAGGATTTGAATACTAGTGGTATCGTCATCTACAATAAGGATCGTATATTTTTTCATGCGCTTTCCTGTAAAGATACTTTTTTTTGTGGAATTTTTATGGGTTTTTGTTAAACAATATTGGTTTTTTTTGAATTCAAAATTCCCAGTGATTCTCTTAAAATGCCAATTTTTATCTCTATCGCCTACTTATTTATTTGTTCCAGATTTATATGTGTTTCTTTTTTTAATTTTACAATAAAAATAAAAAATGAAGGCAGTTTTAAATGGTTTTTCAGAAAATGCTTCTTAAAACTTTCGAGAAGTGTTGCTGATGTTGAGTTGTCAAAGTTGAGGCCCTCATGACCCACAATAAAACAAGGTTTTTTAACGTTTGATAATGCAAAGGAAACAATGCGTTAAAAAACTATATTTTTTTGTTAGAAAAACAATATATTTGGAAACTTATATACAATCTGTACTCAATGAAGCAAATTTATACAAAGCTCAGCTTTTTGTTTTCCCTTTTTATTGCGATGAATACTTTTTCTCAGGAAACACTTCCCATTTATTGGGATTATCTTTCTGACAATGTGTATTTACTTCACCCTGCTGCTGCTGGGATTGGAAATTCGTCTAAATTAAGGTTTACGGCAAGACAGCAATGGCAAGGTATTCCCAATGCGCCCGCACTACAGACGTTAAGTTTTCATACAAAATTAGGAGAAGAAACCAATGCTGGGTATGGTTTTGTGTTGTTCAACGATCAAAACGGATACCACTCTCAACAGGGTTTACAAGGCACCTATGCCTACCATTTGCCACTGAGCGATGGCCGCTTGTTTGAACAACTTTCTTTTGGATTGTCTTTTACATTTGTTCAAAACCAGTCCGATCAAAGATCCTTTTTAGGAGATCCTGCAGTTGCACAAGTCATCGAAAGCACGAGTTATTACAATGCAGATTTTGGAATATCCTATCATTTGGGAGGGTTCTCTTCCTATTTTACGGTGAAGAATTTGTTGCTAACAGCAAAAAACAACTTAAATATTAACGAACCACTCGATTTAAGGAACTATATCTTTACGGCAGGGTATTACTTTGGACAAGAAAATGCGGTACAATTGGAACCCTCTTTGATGTTACAGTTTAGAGAAGGTACTGGCGAACGTTTTGCCGATCTGAACTTAAAAGCTTATAAGACTTTTGTAGATACCCAATTATGGGCTGCTTTGTCTTATAGAAAAAGCTTTGAGAGTGGCGCTATTGAGAACGCACAATACATTACACCAATTGTGGGGTTGAACTATAAAAACTTCATGTTTTCTTATACCTATACACGTCAATTGAATGACATTTTGCTATCGAACAGCGGGTTCAATCAAATAAGTGTTGGTTTGAATTTATTTACACGGGCGCCAAGAGGTGCTGCTTGTCCAAATATTAATTCTGCTTTTAACGGCTTTTAGAAGTCCGTTTCTATAATTTGTAAAGATTTTTTGTGCTCGCCATCTGCCAGCAATTTGGTGAGGGTACTTTTGTTTCTATTTATCAAAAATAGCTGCGAGGACTTGCTGGTGGCTGCTGCTTTTTTTAAGAGATTGGCTTCAGACAATACTTTCTGAGTTTGTTTTGCAACCGCTTGTCCAGAATCGATAATGTGTATTTTAGACCCAAGAATTTTCCGAATCTGGGGGATTAAATAAGGATAATGTGTGCAGCCCAATACCAAACAATCTATCTGCTCGGAAATCATTGGCTCGAGGTAGCTTTGCAATAAGTGCGTCATTTCTTCTGACTCCAGTTTTCCGTTTTCGATGAGTGCAACTAGGCCAGCGCCAATTTGTTCTATAATTTGAATTTTGCTGTTTAGTTTTTGTGATGTCTTTTCAAATAGCGCACTGTTTAAAGTTCCTTTGGTTGCCAATATACCGATGGTGTTGGTTTTGGTTTGGAGTGCTGCGGGTTTTATTGCGGGTTCTATGCCAATAAAAGGGACTTTATAGTGGGCTCGTAAATACGCAATGGCATTGGTTGTTGCCGTATTGCAGGCAACCACAATAATTTTACAGTTTTTGTTGAGTAGATACTCCGTATTTTTAATGGCCAATGCAATGATTTCTTCTTTGCTTTTTGTGCCATAGGGAGCGTTTTTGCTGTCCGAGAGGTACAGTGTACTCTCCATAGGCAATAGTTGGTTGATTTCTTTCCAGATAGAGGTTCCCCCAACTCCAGAATCAAAAATACCAATCGAAAAGTCTTCTTGTATCATTGTGGTAAAAATAAAAAAACCTAATCAATAAGAGTAGGTTTTTTTATTTTAATAAGAGCGCTCCTTAATTTCTTGGTTGTGGATCTGCTAATAAACCTAATTTTGCTTTTACTGCTTCGTATAAGTCTTCTCCTTTTTTAACGATCAACATGTTTGAAGTAAAAACATACAAAATACCTTTTGATGCTGCTACTGCGTTAATTGCGTCAATTGCTTTTTTGTTGATTGGCTCTAAACCTTTGCTTTGTAATTGTTGCAATTCTTGTGGTGCCATTTGTTGTGCATTTTGAAGTCTTTGGTAGTCTCCTTGCAATTCTGCTTTTCTTTTTTGGTTGGTTTCGTCTGTTTGAGTTGTTGCCTCAGCATCGTACTTCTTTGCTTTGTTCTCAAACTTTTTCTTCATGCCTTCAATATCGTCCTTCATTGTCTTTGCTTTTTTGTCCAAATCTGCGAACAATGCTCTTGTTTCAGACATATTAGCAACAACTCTTTCAAAATCAACATGAGCTACTTTTTGTGCATTTGTGATTCCACCCAATCCTAATGTAAATACAGCAATTAATAGTAACGTTTTAAAATTCTTCATCCTAAGTTTAATTTAATTAATTATTATTGTTTTCTTGTTCTTCTTTTTTGCAGCTTCCTGCTTTCTTTTTGCTTCTTTTTTCGCCAATAATTCAGCTCTTCTTGTTGCAATAAGTTGCTTTTTCTTTTCTTTTTTCGCGAGTAATTCCTCTTTTTTCTTTTGTTTGGCTGCCAACAGTGCTTTTTGTCTGGCACTTAGTTCTTTTGGAGCTGTTTTCTTTTCTTGTTGTTTCGCTTTTCGATCTGTAACCTTTCGGGTCTTATCGATCGCTGCTAAAACTATTTCGCTAATATCGTATTTTTTATTTGAATATAGCATAATCAATTCGCTAGATTTATCAAAAACGAAGTCATATTTTTTTGCTTTTACAATTTTTTGAATTGCATAATAAACTTGATCTTGTATTGGCTTTACCAATTGCTTTCTAACGAGGAACATATCTCCGTTGGGGCCAAAGTACAGCGATTCCAATCTTCTTAATTCTTCCTGTTTTAAAGTAATGTCTTCTTCTTTTTCTTCGATTAAATCCTTGGTAAGAATTGCTTTTTCGTTGGCTAAATCTGTTTTTAGCACTTCAATATGTCTTGCTTCGGTGTCTAGTTTTTTCTTCCACTTTGCAATTTTGGCATTCAATGTGTTTTGAGCTTGGATATATTCTGGGAGGTTTTCTAGAATATACTCCATATCAATATAGGCTATTCGTTGATTTTTTTGGGCATAACTCCCGAATGCGATAAGTGAAAGAACGATACGTAAAACTATTTTTTTCATTTATACTATGTGTTTATAAAAAACCGTGCCAAAAAAGGACATCTTACAAATGTACTCTTTTCTTAGAACTGTCTTCCGATTATAAAATGTGTTTGCCACCCCGATTTTAATACTTGTCCAGGCAATGGATCAAATCCATGTGCAAAATCAATTCCTAAAAGACCAAATGCAGGCATAAATACTCGAATCCCTAATCCTGCAGATCTCTTTACTTCAAACGGTTTAAATTCATCAAAAGTATCATACGAGTTTCCTGCTTCTAAAAACCCAACTGCATATATGGATGCTGAGGGTGTATCAGTAATGGAGTATCTTAACTCTAATTGGTATTTGCTGTACATGGTTCCCCCTCCATTTTCTAAGGGTGTTAAACGGCTGTTTTCATACCCTCTTAATCCAATGGTTTCTCTACCGTCCAATTGGAAGGCAGCAACGCCATCTCCTCCTACAAAATATCTTTCAAAGGGCGTATGTCCAACGGCTTCGTTGTAGTAGCCCAAATAGCCAATTTCAATGTTTTTCATAAGTACCAACTTATCGGTAAAAGCGGAATACCATTTCCCTTTCATGCTTATTTTATAGTATTCCAACCATTTGTAGTTTTCTGCAATTTGATCATTCTTTTCTTCCGGTGTTAGTTCTTCAGAAACCGAATAATCTTTCCCGTTTAATAGTGAGTAGGGTAGGGTTGCTTTTACTGCAACAGAAAATTCAGATCCGTAGGTAGGGAAAATCAAACTTGGTCCCGAGGAGTTTCTTGCTAAACTCACATTATAGGCCAAATTGTTCAAGGTTCCATTGCTTAGTACATTACTTCCAACTCTAAATCCATAGTTGTTCAAATTGAAACTTTGGTAGCTAATGCTTTGAGATAATTGAAAGAAATCGTCTGGCCATTGTAAACGTTGCCCTAAGCCTAAGGAGGCTCCAATGATTCCTAAACTTTGATTTTTGTCTACCTCAAAAGTTTGTGGATTGATCTGATATTGATTTGATGAATAAATCGAGAATGATAATGATTTCGGTTTCTTACCTCCTAACCAAGGCTCTGAGAAAGAAAAACTATAGGTATTGAAGGTTCTACTAGATTGTAAACGAATCGATAGTGTTTGACCGTCTCCCATTGGTAAGGGTTTGTAGGCCGCTTTGTTGAACATGTTACGGAAAGAGAAATTGTTAAAAGACAGTCCGAGGGTTCCAATAAAGGATCCTCCACCGTATCCTCCTTGCAGTTCTATTTGACTTCCTCCCTTTTCAACCACATTGAAATTAATGTCTGCCGTTTTGTTTTGATAATCTGGATTGACATCAGGCGTTACATTTTGATCAAAAAATCCGAGTTGTCCAATTTCACGAATGGATCGAATAATGGCACTTCTGCTAAACAAATCACCTGGTTTTACTCGCAATTCTCTAAACAATACATGATCGTTTGTTTTGTCGTTTCCGGAAACAGATACTTTTTTAATGGTTGCTTTTTCGTCTTCTCGAATTCTGATTTCTACGGTAATAGAATCGTTTTCTACTTTGGTTTCTACTGCATTTACGGAAGAAAACAAAAAACCGTTGTCTTGATACAAGGTCGATAAATCTTGGGATGTTGGACTTCCGTCTCCACTTACTCGTTCTTTTAAAACAACTCCATTATAAACGTCTCCATTTTCTATGCGTAAGAATTGTCTTAAGTATTCGTCTGTGTATTCTTTGTTTCCAACAAATAAAATTTCAGAAAAACGGTATTGTCTCCCTTCTTCCAATTCAATTTCTAAGTTGATGGTGTTGTCGTCGTTCCAAGTAAGTTTGTCACTCAAAATACGCGCGTCTCGATAGCCCAATTTGCTATACATTTTTAAAATGCTTTCCAAATCTTCTCGATAATCCTCTTCAATGTATTTAGATCCTTTCCAAAAACGTCCAAAGAATTTTCTTTTGGTGTTTTTCATTGCTTTTCGCAACTTATAATTAGAAAGGGATGCGTTTCCAATGAAATCAATATTTTTAATTTTGATTTTATTTCCTTTGTCAATTAGAATCGACATGTTTACCGTATTGATATCTGTGGTATCATTTTGAATTACTAAATTCACTTTCGTTTTCAAATATCCTTTGTCGGTATATTTCTTCTCGAAATAATTTTTGGTGGTAACAATGAGGTTGTCGGTTACCATTGCTCCAATTTTTAATTCGGCCTCTTCAATCAGTGTTTTCGCTTTTGATTTTTTAACACCACTCACTTTTACCGTATTTAATTGCGGCAATTCTTGGACATCAAATTGAAGATATACAGCCGTACTGTCTACTTTTTCAAGATATACATCTACGTTGCTAAATTGTTTACTCTCATACAATTTTTTGATGGCACTGGTCAGTTTGTCTCCTGGAAGTTTAATTTTCAATCCAGGTCTTAGTCCTGTAAAAACACGAACGGTTTCTTCGCTAAACTTTTTTAACCCCGTAACACTAATGCCACCCAAAACGTATTCTTTCCCTTCCACGAAAGAAACGTTCTGGATTAGGGTATCTTTCTTTATTTGAGTAATACTGTCAGTTTTTGTTTGCGAATTTGCAATCAAAGTAAAAAAAAGTGCAGTACATACTAATACAACAGAAATGCTATTCTGTAATTTGTTCGCTTGTTTTTCCAAATCTTCGTTCTCTATTCTGATATTCTATTATTGCATCATAAAAATGCGCTTCTCTAAAGTCTGGCCAAAGTATAT
>Ga0209771_1001162_pt1 | contig 17094 bp, 15 predicted proteins | sample SaaInl59LU_5_DNA_FD_184639 | JGI IMG/M metagenome (GOLD analysis project Ga0209771, IMG submission 184639) | Marine microbial communities from expanding oxygen minimum zones in the Saanich Inlet - ESP_59LU_5_DNA (SPAdes) (version 2) | ecosystem: Environmental > Aquatic > Marine > Intertidal zone... | reverse complement strand
CAACTTTAGGAGTGTGTATCTACTAACGGCACAAAACGAATCTTTGATCTTCTATTTATCGTTCACGTCTCTAGGTAATAGCTAGCCGAATTATAAAAGCCACTAGGGTTAATGCTAAAACCCCTACAGACCAAATTAGGACGAACCAACCTAACTTACGCACTGGCGTACTCACTAGTGGTAACCCTCATCAGGATTAATTTTTCCGCGAAACACCCAGTAGGCATAGCCGGTGTAGATCAAAATTAAAGGGACAAGAAATACAGTCCCCACAAGCGCAAATTTTAAACTTTTGTCAGGGGCTGCAGCATCAGCAATAGTCAAACTTGGCGGTACAATATTGGGATAGAAACTGATACAGACACCTATGAAACAAAGAACAAATATGCCTACAGCTGACAAAAATGGCTGGCTATCTCTACCAGAGGACAAACCCGTAAAAAGTTTCCAAGCAGCAATTAAGAAACACCCTGGCATTAGAACACTAAATAGACTGCCAGGGAGATTGAACCACCTTGCAAAATAGATTGGATCTTGAAAAGGAGTTGCAATACTCACTACACCAATAAAGCCAAGCGTAATAATGGCCAACCACCACGCGTATTTGCGCATTTGATGCTGCAAGCGACCTTCAGTTTTTAAAATAATCCAACACGCACCTAAGAGCGCATAACCGACAACGACTGCAATACCTGTTGTTAATGAGAAAGGCGATAACCAATCCCACCATCCACCAGCATAGGCACGGTCAACGACCTTAATACCCTGTACTAAAGCACCCAGTGCAATTCCTTGTGTAAAGGCAGCAACAATTGATCCTCCAAAAAATGCAACATCCCATACAGGCTTCCAGCGTTGGGTTCTCCAACGATATTCAAACGCGACACCGCGAAAGATTAAAGCCAAAAGCATTAGTATGATAGGCATATAGAGTGCCGGCATAATAATGGAATAGGCCAAAGGAAATACGGCAAAAAGGCCGCCGCCCCCTAAAACAAGCCAGGTTTCATTGCCATCCCAAATAGGAGCAATTGAGTTCATCATTGTCGCTTTATCGCGCTCACTCTCAGCAAGGGGGAAAAGTATACCCACTCCCAAATCGAAACCATCCAACAGGATATAGGTGAGTACGGCAAACGCGATGATTGACGCCCAAATAAAAGAGAGCTCAAACATGATGTAATCCTTATTGTCCGACCGAATGATGAGGTTTTGACTGCATAATGGGTGTTATACCCGCAGAACGAAGTGGCCCTTCGTGCAGCTCTAAATCTAAATTTATAACGGGTTTATTCATCATGCGTAATATATAGAAAACACCGGCGCCGAATACAAAGAAGTAGACCAGAATAAAAGCGATCAATGAGGTAGCCACAGCCGGTGCATCAACGGGCGCAAGGCTGTCGCTAGTGCGTAATAAACCGTACACTGTAAAGGGTTGACGGCCTACTTCAGTGGTTATCCAACCCGCTAAAACCGCAACAAAACCCATAGGGCCCATACATATTGCAGCCCTGTGTAATAGTCGATCTTTATAGAGCTGCCCACGCAATCTGCGCCATAGACTCCATGCGCCTAATGCTAGAAAGGCAAAACCTAGCATTACCATCACACGAAAACTCCAAAACAGAATACTGACCGGTGGTTCATCTTCGTCGGGAACGGTGTCCAACCCTTTTAACGGCGCATCCCATTCATGTTTTAATATAAGACTCGACATCTTTGGAATTTCGACTGCATAGTCGATGCGTTTTTCATCCGCATTGGGAATTCCAAAAAGTATCAGCGGTGCGCCATTTGGGTGGCTATCATAATGTCCCTCCATTGCCATGACCTTTACAGGCTGATGTTCAAGGGTATTGAGTCCATGAAAATCACCAACAAGTATCTGTAAGGGGCCAACAGTAATCAGCATCCACATCGCCATAGAGAACATCTTGCGCGCATCTTTGTCAGTAGAATTTCTTAAAAGATGTAAGCCTCCAACAGCACCCACTACAAGAGAGGTCGTTAGGTACGCGGCTAACACCATATGGACTAGGCGATAGGGAAATGAAGGGTTAAAAACGATGGCCCACCAGTCTTCTGGATAGAACTGTCCAAGTTCATTAATGCTGTAACCCGCCGGTGTTTGCATCCACGAGTTTACTGAGAGTATCCACGTGGCTGAAAGTAAGGTACCAAAGGCTACCATTGCAGTAGCAAACATATGTAGCTTGTTGCCTACGCGAGACCGTCCAAACAACATAATACCCAAGAACCCCGCTTCTAAAAAGAAGGCTGAAAGCACCTCATAGGCCATTAAAGGGCCTAAAACAGGTCCCGTTTTATCTGAAAAGACAGACCAGTTAGTCCCAAATTGATAGGACATTACGATGCCCGATACAACGCCCATTGCGAAAGCGACGGCAAATATTTTTTTCCAGTAATTAAAGAGGGTCAAATATGAATCATTCTTAGTGCGCAACCATAATGCGTTCAGCACCATCAAAAAACTTGCAAGTCCAATCGAAAATGCTGGAAATGTAATATGAAATGAGACGGTAAAGGCAAACTGTATTCGGGCAAGTGTTTCGGCGGTCAACATATCTAGCATTAGCGAAGTCCAGTTATTCATTAATGGTATAAGGTAATATCGTTTGGTTATTTGGTTTGGCTAAATTAACACACACGATATAAATATGCATGAATTAATATTCATCTATTGGATGAATATTAATATCAGGTGATAGCCGAATGACTAAGATAATTGATATGAACGTCGCTAATACACACAGTCGAATTCAGTGAATAGAGTCATTTTCAACCTATCTACATCTACGCGCGCGAGTTGTGCCGTTTATATCCCTCACTATTGGCAAAATACGCGTATGTAGACCTGAGTTACAGAAAACATCCCTTAGTCCTAAACCCTATTCAGACTGGGTTTATTGGCTATTTCCTTTGATTTATTGTGTGGTACTGCCGAAATGAATAGCCACTCAGATGCCTCTACTGTCTGATCTATCGGCTCTACAGCAACCACCGTCCTTTAAGACAAGGGTTGAAACACCTGCACTTTTGGTAGAAGGAAAATACGGGTGAATTGCGTTGCACAATACCCTGTCTCGTTACCGCTCAGCGACCCAGATTCCCGCTGCCAAGCGCAACATCGTTTGCTTGAAATAGTACAGGACTAAACCGTTCAAAGAGGTGATCCTGTCATGCACGCAAGGGTATTTAGATATTCAAAATCACCACCATCAAGCGCAAGGTCAATGTCTAGGTCAGGCTGCTGCTTACGAAAGGGGAGATTTTTTGCGCCGCGAATGGTGTAGGTAAAAATAGTGTGAAGTTGGGCCAGCATAGCGACCCTAGTGTCACGGGGAATCACATATAGAGTGAGTAACGGCCTAGGGGAGTTTTTATACTACTCACAATGGCTGCTTTGGAAAAATGAGCCCACCGCTACGCTGGCAACATCTGCGGGTTGGTGGGCATTTTAGGCGTGTACGATCAGGCCTGAATCAACTCAATCTAAGCGTGTCAGAGCGAATCAAAATTGATCTAGCTTAGAGTTAAATCGGCTTCTTCAGATGACTCTTTTAAGACTTTTCCGGTTTCAAGAAGTGATTTCCATTCGAGTCGGATACGCTCCAATACACTATCGGGGCATGTCATGTTGCTGGGAAGAATAACCTCTTCCTGTTCGTTAACGTGCTGCACAACACATGACTCTGAAGTCTCTGTATTAATGACACGAATACGAAGTGTTGACTGGCTATCTTCTGCCTCATGAGGGAATTTGAATCGGCTCAGTGTTAATCGATAACCGTCAATCTCAGCAAAGTAATCACGTTCTTCAAGCATTTGAAGCAGTGTTGTTTGAACATCTCGAATCTCAGCTTTGTGATCGTCACGGGCTTCTTTAGTGCGCTGTTTCCACTCAGAAACAGCCGCTTTCGCTTCATCGGTTTTTCGCTTTTGCTCTGCCAAGTTGCGCTTAAGACGCTCAGGATTCAATCCTTTGAGTAACTTTCGCTCTTTGTCTGCTTCATTCAACTTAGATTTGAGTGCGGGGAGTTCTCGCTGAGCCTTTTCTAAAGCCGTTTCAGCTAGCTGAGCCGTGCGTTGCGCGGCCAATAATTCTAAACGCTGGCGTTCCATTGCCTGCTCCAATGAGGAGACAATGGCTTGAGATGATTTCAACTGTTCAACCTGTGCTGTCAGTGATGCTACAGCCTCTTTTTCGGTGGTCAGTGCAGATTTTAAGTCGAGAATTTTCATGCCTTGTTCGACTTGAATATAGCTTATATCGGTCAATTTCAGTTCCTGTATTTATTAACGGGGCAATCATAGCACACTCGCGTACTGCACGCTTAAATCTGCTTTAGGCCAATGTATGTGTTCAAACTCAGGTCAACAAATCTGGCCTCAAGCCTACAACAAGGCCATGACCTTAATCGGATCTGTACTGAAGTGCCGCAAATTCGCGCTCAATGAATAAGGAAACTAGACGTGCAGAGATCCGCGGTTGAAAACGCAGTTACTTCATTTGACCCACCCTGTCAGCGAGTAAAACAAAAGAGGCGATATAAGACCTTGCTTAAAAAGTCGGCGTTGAGCCGACATATTTCAGCTTATTACTGGGCCTATTTAGCAGAGCTTAGGTCCATAGCTTGACGATAGCGCTCGGCGGTGAAAAGCACGTGCTCTCTGGCGCAGTTTTGCGCCGACTCAGGATCGCGTCGCATTAGCGCTTGATGAATCGATGCATGTTGCCCGCTAATACCATCATGGTAACGACCGTAGCGTCGCAACGTCTCGTCGAGCACTGCATAAATAGCGTTAAAAAATCGAGCATAAAATATCTGCGAAAAGCTTGTGACGGCAAGATGATGACTGCAATCTGCTATTAGTGTATGAAAGCGAAGATCCGTTTTAGCTTTCGATAGGGTCGTCTCACCGAGATCTCTGTGGCGCATCTCTTTAAACTCTTCATCGATTTTTGCAAGCTCTACCCTGGAAGCCCGAAGAGCACAGTAATAGGCGGCCTGCCCCTCTAGATCGGCACGAAGCTCTAACATTGCGAGTAAGTTTTCAGGCGATGTATTGGTCTCAAGGGGCATTGAGTCAAAAAGCGGCTGGAGTGGGTTTTTAAACACGGCACGTCGCCCAGGCTCTCGTTCTAGGAAGCCATCTGCAACCAGTTGTGTCAGCGTTCGATTGATCGTATCGCGTGATACACCATAGCGTCGTGCGAGTGCCCTCTCTGATTCAACACGGTCTCCAGATTTAACTTCACCGGTGGCTAGTGGACGTATCAGCAGGCGATAAAGGGCGTCAGTTTTTGATTTAATCACTTATTTTGGTCAGGCCGCTTTTGAAAATATTAATCTTCTTTACTTAGGTGAAATTACCGTATCGTTACTTACGTTTGATAACCGCAAAGAGGATCTGTGCTCATGAGCAAAGATGTGACTCCACGTGTTGCCCTTCTGATCACCTGCTTGGTTGATATGTTCCGACCGGAAATCGGTTTTGCCTCCATAAAGCTGCTCGAGCTTGCCGGTTGCCAAGTTGAGGTTCCAGAACGTCAGACCTGTTGTGGACAACCCGCTTACAACTCAGGTGATCGAAAAACATCTCAGCAATTGGCTAAACAGATGATAAACCAATTCGATGGCTACGAGTACGTCGTGGGTCCGTCCGGATCGTGTATCGGTATGCTGCACTATTATCCAGAACTTTTTAAAGACGACGCGATCTGGCTTGAACGAGCACAGGCACTGAAAGCACGCGCATTTGAAATTGGTGATTTCCTGGTCAATGTTCGCAACCTAAGACTTGATCAAAAAGTCTCAGCACAGGTTACATACCACGACTCATGCTCTGGTTTGCGCCAGCTCGGTATAAAGACACAACCGCGTGCACTGCTAGCTCAGGTCGATGGCGTGGAGCTAACAGAAATGGATGAGGCAGAAACCTGTTGTGGCTTTGGCGGCACTTTCTGCGTTAAGTACCCAGAAATATCTAATCGAATGGTCAGTAACAAAAGCGCAAACATCAGTGGCTCTGGATCGAACTTGCTGCTTGGTGGCGATCTTGGTTGCCTGTTAAATATGTCCGGAAAGCTATCACGCGAAGGTAAGCCTATAGAGGCGCGCCACTATGTCGAGATACTGGCGGGAATGGTCGATCGCCCAGCAATTGGCTTACCCAGCGACAATCTTGCATATGAAGTAAGGAGCTAATCGATGCAAATTCACAGCCCTGAGTTCAAACAGAACGCGCGAATTGCCCTTAAGGATGAACAGTTACAATCATCATTGGCGAAATTTAAAACCGGCTTTCCTGAAAAACGCAGGCTTGCTGTAGAGGCTCTGCCAGAGTTTGATGCCCTTCGTGATCAAGCACGCGATCTAAAGGATCATATTATCGCGAATCTTGATATCTATCTCGATGAGTTCGAACGCAAGGTGACCGAACAGGGTGGTACTGTTCACTGGGCAAGTAGCGCGGATGATGCCTGTCGTATTATCCACGAGATCTGCCAAGCGGTAGACGCTAAGACCGTCACCAAGGGAAAGTCTATGGTCTCTGAAGAGATTGGGCTTAATGAGTATCTAGAGAAGCGGGGTATTGAGCCCGTCGAAACCGATCTTGGCGAGTATATTCTTCAGCTGCGAAAAGACCACCCGAGCCATATTATTGCGCCTGCGATTCATCTTACCGTACCCCAGGTTGCTGATACATTCCATGAGCACCATAAGCGCCCTCGAACTGAGGATGGGCCAGAGCTTATGGCTGAAGCGCGCGAGATACTGCGCAAAAAGTTTGTTGCCGCTGACGTTGGTATTACCGGTGCGAACTTTTTGGTGGCCGAAACCGGTGGCACGATTATCGTCACAAATGAGGGTAACGGCGATCTAACCCAGTCACTCCCCGATACGCATGTGGTTGTTAGCTCAATTGAGAAGGTGATTCCTACCCTTGAAGACCTCTCACTGTTCCTTCGCGTGCTAACGCGCTCAGCAACTGGCCAGGAGTTCTCCGTTTACACTACCCTTTCGAGCGGCGGGCGCCGTGATGATGAGCAAGATGGTCCTAAGAACTATCATGTTGTACTGGTCGACAATGGCCGTTCTAACATGGTGGGGAGTGAGTCTCAGGAGATGCTAAGGTGCATCCGCTGTGGCTCTTGTATGAACCATTGCCCTGTCTATGGCGCCGTTGGAGGTCACGCCTATGGTTGGGTCTACCCAGGGCCAATGGGCTCAGTTCTGACACCACAGATGATTGGCATTGAGAACAGCGCACAGCTTCCTAACGCATCAACTGCCTGCGGAAAATGCGAGGAGGTCTGTCCTGTACGTATCCCACTGCCAAAGCTTATGCGGCACTGGCGTGAGCAGGAGTTTGAGAAGCACCTAACTCCGAGCGCTGTTCGCTGGGGTCTACGCAGTTGGGGCACATTAGCGAGTTATCCTCGCCTCTACCGATTTGCTTGGAATCTGGGTAACAAGATGATGCGCCTAATGGGTCGTAAGGCAGGTTTTATTGCCAAACTACCGCTGGCATCTGGCTGGACAGAGCACCGCGATATGCCGGCACCGACGGGGCCAACGTTTATGCAAGCCTACAAAGCGCAACAGCAAGGAGATCGTTCATGAGCCGCGAAGAGATATTTGCCAACATTCGCCGTGGACTCAAACGCGGGGAACCCTCTGAGACCTTGCGTAAACAAGTGCTACAGCGCATTCATGCACGCCAAGCTAATTTAATTCCGGCACGTGCGCAACTTGCACAGGCTGAACAGATTGAACTCTTTCGTAGAATGGCTTCAGCGGCAGCCGCCGAGTTAATCGATCTGCACTCCTTGTCTGATCTTCCTAGTGCTGTAAGCGGGTGGTTGAAGCACCAGCAGATCGATCATCTTGTCAGCGCAACGAACCCTGAATTGATGGAACTGGATTGGAGCCCGGCTGAAGGCATAAAGCTTGAGCATCGCATCGCTCAGTCGGGAGACCGTGCAAGCCTGACACTGTGCCACGCCGGTATCGCAGAGACAGGAACGCTGATGTTGCACTCACAGCCGCATAGCCCAACGACGTTAAACTTCTTACCGGATTGCCATCTGGTGCTGCTCAAACATTCACAGGTTGTAGGTGTCTACGAAGAGGCTTGGACGCGCCTGAGGGAGATACGCGGTGCTGACTGGCCGCGAACCGTTAATATGATTACAGGGCCATCGCGTTCAGCCGATATTGGGCAGGTCCTGCAAATGGGTGCACACGGACCCTGTGCACTCGTCATTTTAATGCTCAACGATCTTTAAAACAGCCTTAGCGCTGCTCTGGCACTTTCAGACGCAGCTCGCCCCCCTGCTGGGTGAGCTGCAGATGCTGCAGAAAACTCATGCCTAATAAAACTGAATCCCCCTTCATGCCGGGGCTAATGAGTGCCTTTACATTTTGCATTTCAATACCCCCTAAACGCACCTTATCCAGGGTGCTGTGATCAACACTGATGCGCCCATTAGCGGTGTCGGCTACCCCACGACCAAGCGTTTTCAAATTGAGCTTTGCAGCGAGGTCGCTAGAGAGTGAAACGTAGGTAGCGCCAGTATCGACAATAAAGTAAACAGCCGTATCGTTTATCCAGCCGGGTGCAGCATAGTGGCCACGACCGTCTGATGCCAGTACCACCTCAGTGCCGGAAAACGCCGCGGCAAGATGGGCATTGGGGTTATTCTTCTGCTCTATCCATGCGTTGAACATAATCGTTAGTACGACAAGAAGACTAATCCACGCCAAATGCGCCGATAATCGCGCCATTTTATAGCGGTTTTCCATTAACGCCTCCTAAAACATGAATCACAACATAGAACACAAAATCGACCACAAGATTGGCGATACTCACTCACTTAAAACAGGTCAATCTGGGGTGCTACAAACTGATCAAAGTTACTCCCTAAAAAGGGTAACAGGCTATCGGCAACAGGCCTCAATTGCTTATCAATATAGTGTTGATAATCGATCGCGGAGCGATGACATACCCTTGGCTCAGGGCCTTGTACGGTAATCCAGTACTCAACTCGATCACCCCGACCTAATTCAGCCGGTAAATTACGTTCACGAAGATAGCGTTGCAGTTTACGTGCTGCCTTAACATGCGGCGGGTTTGACGCGTTATACGCCTCTAATGAACGGCGCAAGGACTTACGATAGAGCAGAGCCTCATCCCGCTCCCCAGCATAGACCTGCGCCACAAATTCGCGGACATAGTCCTGCCAGGGTTGATCGTTAAACACTCGCTCATATAAATTTTGCTGAAACTCACGCGCTGCAGGAGTCCAGTCGGTACGGACAGATTCCAAGCCTTTAAATACTAATTCAGTGCCACTGGCTAGCTGCTTTAAACCAGCGTAGCGTTTCTTACTGCCTTTTTCAGAGTGGCGCATCTTAGGCATTAAAAAGCGAGTAAACTCGCTTTCAAATTGCAGTTCTAGTGCGCTTTCAACACCATACTCCTGTTTCAGCGTTTGCCTTAGCCAGACATTAATCTGATCAGCTAGCGCATTACCGTAGGCAGGTGTGTCAGCCGCTTGCCACTGATCGCCTAACCACACAAAGACTGAATCAGTATCACCGTAGATGACCGGGTGTCCCCGCTCGGCTTCAATATAAGCGGCTGTACGCTGCAGTAGTTCATGCCCACGTAAGGTGATTGCACCCGATAAACGTTGGTCAAAAAACCGGCATACCTTGGAACCTAAAACCCCGTAGCATGCGTTCATCTGAATTTTAATGGCCTGAGAAAAGGCGCTATTGCCCTCGGCTTTGGCACGATCGCGCGCCTGCCATAACTCGCGAATAATTTCGGGCAATATTGAAACTTCAGGATTGAATTGCGCATCGAAGAATCCCGCTATGCGTTGTTGCGGGGCTATATCCTCTGCCAAAGCAAGACCAAGTGGATCAATACTAAATGTGCGAATAATAGCGGGATAGAGGCTCTTAAAGTCGAATACCAACACATTCGAATAGAGCCCCGGCTGCGACTCCATAACAAAACCGCCAGGAACATCTAAGTCATCCCTTCCTGAAGCGTACTCTGGGGCAACGTAGCCCGCTCGATGAAGTCTTGGTAGATAGAGATTATCGAACGCCTGTTGCGAGCCACCCACCTTATCGAGCGCTAAACCGGTCAAACGTGCGCGTTCAATGAGATATTCGAGCAATCCTGCCTTGGCAAATATATCAGTCACTAGACGACAGTCTTCTAGGTTGTAGCGAGCCAAGGCCAGGGGGTCTTCACGATAGAGTCGCTGTATCTCTTCACCGCGATCATCCGGGTGATCAATCTTCTTACCACGCCCAAGCAGAGTCTGCGCTACATACTCGAGTCCATATCGCTCAAACTGCCAGCTAGCCGCCTTCAGGGTATCAATTCCATCAAGCACGACTCGACCCGATAGACGAGCAAACCAGCGGCCTGTTTGTCCTTGTTCTACATACAGGTTTTCATCGTCGCGACCGATTGAAAGTCGAATACCCAAGGCTTTTGCCCGGCGCTGCAACACTCTAAGATCAAAGCCAATAACAGCCCAACCAATGACTATATCGGGGTCCCAACGTTTAATCAGCTCAACAAAGCGCAACAGCATGCTGGACTCGTCTTGGAAGCACTCAATCCAGTCAGCGTCTACCTGGCGACCATTGAGCAATACTCGCTCTTGGTCACCCATTTGAATAGCAATACTTAAAATTTTCTGCGTGGTGAGTGTCGTTTCGATATCGAGTGATAGAGCGCGAAGCGACGGTGTGTAATCGACAGGTCGTAATTCCAACCCTTTAGCACCCTCAACGAGAGCGGCACCGGTGCGAATAAACCGTTCCATAAGGTAACGATCGACTGGACGAACATCCTCCTCCATCAAAGCTATCTGTGCTGACTCTAGGCGACTGATAGCATCACGGTAGGTGGCGAGCGACTGACAATAAACGCCCGCTACCGGAGATTTATCAAAGCTCATTAATTCAAGTGGCTTAAGATACCAGCCCTGAAGGTCGCTTAAGCAGGCTTCTATTTGATCTAGCGCCTCTTGTTTTACAAAAAAAACCGCATCACGACCGCTTAGGCTTACCTGATGAGCACCCGCTTCAGCGGCTAACCAGTAGCGAAACTCTATTCCCCGCTCGGTATCTCGCTGTTGTCGAGTGAGCGCAAAGCCGATCATTGGTCTATGAAACGCAAATCAAGCGCCAAAGGGCAGCACAATTTCAAGATCAGGGAAATGCGCTAGCACGTCCTGACTATCCTGATGATTAAATAGAAGCTTAAGGTTAGGTCCGGCGTCCATCGTGAAGTAGATCTCCAAACCTTGCTGGCGGAGCGACCAGACACGCTGCATCGCTTTTAGCGAATCGGGTTGCCAGTAGACCAGCGGGGGCCAACTGGCAATCATAGTGGCATGCATGGACAGTGCATTTTGCTCTGCGGTACTACCCAAGAGCTCGAAGTTCTGCGTTTCAATCGCCCGGTGTAACTTCACAAGATCAGTATTGGCTTGCAGTGGCCAACTCTGATAAAGGTGGCTAGTATCAACCGTGCGCGCCATTCCTGAGCGTGAATCGACAGATTTAACGCTCTCATCCACTTTTACAAGACCAACAGCAAGCGCTGGCCAACTAGCCGCAATCGGATGGGCATGAGAGTCTGCACCATCAGCGCGATGCCCCATGTGCCACTCTACAAAGCCCGAGTAAATAGAACGGCACGCGCTGCCGCTACCTAAACGGGCCAGCATAGATAAAGCAGGCTTCTCTAATTGAAGGTCTAGGCTGTCATTTAGTGCAAGGGTAAGGGCTGCAAAACCGGATGCCGAGGAGGCAAGGCCTGCAGCGGTCGGGATATTGTTGCGTGTTTGCACACGCAAGGCTTGAAACTTAGATTGTCGAAAAAGATCTATAAATGTACTTAAACGCTTGGCAAACAGGGTATCCGCTCGCATCAGTTGGCCATTTAGCCAAATTTCGTCAACCGGACCTTCTATAGGTTCAATACGTGTCTTCGTCCCCAAGTGCGAAAGTGAAACCGAGAGCGATGGGTTAACCGGCAGGTTCAGGTCTGAATCGCGTTTACCCCAATACTTACACAGCGCGATATTACTGGGAGCAAAGTGCTCATCGCTTGCGCTCGGTGTATATGTACCCGGTAGCATTGAGGCGATAAGTTCAAATTTATTCATGCGCATCTCCAACAATCTCTAAACCCTGAGGCGATACAGCGACGGGAATATTGAGGTAATCAATAGTCTCTGGTGCAACCTGACCTAGGGCAATGACTGAATCACCGAGGCCCGATCCGGATATCTTCGCGCCGAGTACGGTTTGCGATTGACGCAGACGATACTGTAAATCCGCGAGTTTAATATCACACACCCCAAGGGCGTCTAAAAGACCCGCATAGCTATTCATTAGTTGACCTAACAATGCCCAATCTTGGGATAAGATCGCTTGTTCAGCTACCTCAGCGGTCTGTCCCATGAGTAAATAGAGCTGTTTGAAAAGCTCCGGGGCTTGCGTCGATAACTGATCAACAATTGCAATCACCTCAGGTGTTGCACGCTTATAGCCGACATAAAAAAGGTCGACTGGCGGCATATTGAGTATAGCGGCTTTATCGAGCCTACGAATCTCTCTAGGTGCGACTCGATAAGCGACGATTCCACCGTAGATACTGGCTACCAGATCGCTTCCAGATCCCCGACCGCCTTGCACTTGATGTACAGCCGCGAGCGAACGGTCAAACAGCTGTTCAGCGTTCAGTGTCTCGTTACACAACCGCGAAAGTGCAGCAACAACACCCGCCGTAACGGCCGCAGAAGAGCCAAGACCCACTGTGTGTGAAAACTCACTTTGGATATGTAAATCAAACCCACAACGCAGTTGTGCATGATGTAAGTTAATGGCTGCCAACACAAAACTAAGCTTAGGGTCTGCAACAAGCTCATCAAGCGAACTCTGATATTGCGCTAACGCTGAGTCGATAAAAACCTGTCGGTCACTTCGTGCATTAAGAGTCACTTCGATATAGGTATTGGTCGCGAGAACTAAGGCCAACTCGCCATGCAGCACCGCATGTTCGCCCATCAGCATTAGGCTACCGGGCACTCTTACTCTAATCGTCAAGAACGGCTCCTTGGGTACTCACTTTAAGCGCTCCCCAGCGATAGTCTCGCGGTAACTCTAAATCAGCTGGCGATCCGTTTGGCATCCAAGCGAGTACGAGGCCAGCCGCCTCGCCGGCTACTGCACCTGCGCCACTTACTTTAGCCGCACCCTGGCTCTGTTCAATCCGTTCGATTAACGCTGATACTCGCGCAGGTACCACCCCTATTCTATTTAACAGTCGGTGGTTTTCACGCACTAGACTGCCCAGCGGGAGCTGCTGTTGCAGCGCCAATTCAAATGCCTGAGTCACCTGCGCAAACTCGTTCCAAATATCGGAGCCGCTAAAATGACGGCGCACTTGCTCAACACACTCGCCAGTCGATGTAACAGGCGTACCGGTGTGGATCCAGAACCAATCAGTATTAAGTTGTGTTGGCAGGTATTCGAGACGGACGGCACTATCCCCTTCTACCCGCACCAAGCCACCGAGGGTTACAGCAGCCGCATCTATCAGTGATCCCTTGCCGTGCTGTAAACGTTCGCAATGTCTAACCTGGCGAATCAGATCGTCGCTGTTTTTAGCGCGACCAAACATGGATAGGATAGCCGCCAAAAGGGCCGCAGACGATCCCATACCTGAACCGATTGGAATATCTGAATGGATCTCAACCTTGCCACTGGGCAGTTGCTTAAGGTCACCCAGAATACGCGCCATATCGACAGTATAAAAAACAAGCTCAGCGGGGCGTGAAAGGATCTCGCTAATCGATCGTTCACCTTTTAGGTAACCTTCAAATGCATTGTCTAGCCGATGTCGCAGACTGGAGATTTTCTCAATCGCCATCTCGTGAACGCGATCAGGTGCCATCCAGGAGAGCCTAGGGAGCCGGTCTGGTGTGTAACGAACGGTTAGACGCTGTTCCAAGGATACTGCCAAAGCGGGAGCACCGTGGACGACCGAATGCTCACCACTAAGAATCGCTTTACCGGGGGCGCTGGCGATCTGCATGCATTAGCGCGCGATGTACTCGCGCTTATGTTCACTGATCGACGCTAATCGAAAAGCGCCTTGGGTTTGAGTCGGTAACAGGTGTACCTGACCATCAGTAGGGTTGGGGTAGTGATAGAGCTTTATATACTCATCATAGGAGAGTGCAGAGCGGTTTTTTAAACGCGCTAGGTGTTTATCCTGATGCAAGGCATGCGCGTAATTGGGTTGAATTGTGCCACTAAAAAACTCCGCAACACAGCCAGAACCATAGCTAAAGAGGCCAATACGCTTGCCACTCAAATCTTCATCGCTGTTTTCAAGCAGAGAGCAGAGTCCAATATACATCGATGCAGTATAAGAGTTTCCAATAGCGCGATTGTACTTTAGCGTCGGCTCCACTTGACGTTCGAGTTCTTCAGGGGTCTGGCCGCTTTTGTTAACACGTGCAAGTTGAGAGTGGGCTTTCTGCGCCATCTTGCCAAAGGGTAGATGGTAGCAAAAATAGGCGATATCGGCGTAGCGCACCGAACTCTGCTCACAGAAATTTTCCCAACAGCGCTTAAGCGAGCGCAAATATATTTTGGTGGAGTACTTACCATCAACTAACGCATTAGATCGGTAATTTGGGCGCCAGAAATCCATCACATCTTCTGTGTGATTGCCCACTTCGGGATCGATCTCAAGTATTCTAGGGTTCGCGCTAATCAACATAGCAACTGCCCCGCACCCTTGAGTCGCCTCACCTGGAGACTCGAGATCATAGCGTGCCACATCGGATGCAATGACAAGCACAGGTCGACTCGGCTGACGAGCAACTAGAGCACAGGCCATTTGAATAGCGGCAGTTGCACTGTAGCAGGCCTGTTTTAACTCAACGACACGGCAGTTAGAATTGAGGTTGAGTAAACGATGAACATAGACACCCGCCGCCTTTGATTGATCAATTCCGGTTTCAGTCGCAAACAACAACGCAGCAATGGTTTCAGTGCCCACGCGATCAACAATCGGCTGTGCAGCATTAGCCGCGAGTGTAACTATATCCTCGTCTAGCGATGCCATGGCCATTTTCTCTTGGCCAATACCATCGTAATATTTGTTTGGGTCTATACCCTGATGTTCGGCCAGCGTTCTCAGATCCAGATACTGGTCAGAGGTGTAAAAGCTGATCTCGTCTATACCCACGGACATCTTTGGAATATGGTCCTTAACGAATGTCTACAATTAGTGAACTGTTATTTCGCAGCTCTTCAGTGCTCGCTACGCCCAGCAAAAACATCGCTGTACGGTATTCACGACGCAGTTTTTCAATCAAACTAACCACGGCTTCAGTGGACTCCATCGCGGGGGCGAGGAACGGAGCTGCTAGCCCGCACAAAGCGGCGCCGAGTATAACAGACTTCGCCATATCTATCCCATCCCGCAAACCACCGCTTGCAACTAATGTTGCGCCTGAATTTAGCGCCATAGCCTGTTGTAAAGCAACGGGAGTTGGCAAACCCCAGTCTTGAAACACTAAACCTAACTCATCCTGATTACGCCGATGATGCTCAATGCGCGACCAGGAGGTACCGCCGCTGCCGGCCACATCAAAGTGACGAACGCCAGCGGCTAAACCTAACTCAATATCCGCTGGTGACAGGCCACAACCGACCTCTTTAAGAATGACCGGCACACTGACACCCTTAACGACATCGGCAATTCGCTGCGCGATATTACTGAAGTCGGTGTCACCTTCGGGCTGAACAGCTTCCTGCAGCGGGTTAAGATGAAGGTATAGTGCATCGGCACCCAAAACATCAATGGCTTTCTGACACTGCTCAACACCGTAACCGTAATTGAGTTGTACTGCTCCCATATTAGCGAGCAACAGCGCACTGGGCGCGTGGCTGCGCAGATCAAAGCTGGCTTGGGCACTGGGTTCAGTGAACATAACGCGCTGTGAGCCAACTGCAAGTGCAACGCCCGTCAACTCTGCCGCCTCGGCAAGATGGCGGTTAATACGACGAACAACCTCATGGTCGCCACCTGTCATGGATGAGATCAGCAGTGGGAAACTGAGTCTTTTACCCACAAACTCGCAAGATGGATCTATGGCCGCCAAATCGAGTTCAGGGAGTGCGCGATGAGTCAGTAGGATGCGGTCGAAGTACTGCGCGTCCCGATCAGTTGCAGGGTCTTTAATAATCGCGTTGATGTGCTCAATTTTGCGAACATTTGTTAGCTCCGACATCAGCGCTCCAACTTCAGGTGAGATTGCATCAACTCACCGGGGTTAGTTTGAGCCGCTAGCAGCGATAGCTCACCACAGAGCACTGTAGCGCCACAGATAGCCGCCAATCGTTGAGCGTTTTGACCCGCCTCACGGTCCTCACGGCAACCCAAACGCGTCAGATTCTCTTCGACGAAATCTAAGCCCTTACCGTTACCGACACTGCCTACAATCAGGTTGGGTAAGGTACAACTAAAATAGAGGTCTCCATTACGAACTTCAGCATGCACAACACCTTGAGAACCCTCAATTATATTTGCCGCATCCTGACCAGTCGCTAAATAAAAACCCAACAGCATATTGGCAAAATGTGCGTTTGCAGAGCGAATACCGCCCGCCATCAAAGTACCAATAAGGTTCTTCTTGATATTAATATCGACCACTTTTTCAGGGGTTGTGTGCAACCGTCGTTCACACACATCGCGCGGAATAGTGATCTCGCACACTACATACTTACCACGCCCTAATATGCCATTAACCGCGGTCGCCTTTTTGTCTGAGCAGTAATTTGCAGAGATCGAACAGTAACCAAGTTGCGGGTACTCTGTCAAAATCCATGGAATCAGTTTGTCTGCCGCGTTAGTCACCATGTTGTGACCCGATGCATCACCAGTGGTGAACTCTAACCGAAGATAGATAAGGTTAGCTACGACCTGCGAATGCATATCAATCAGCTT